>Ga0208899_1003223_pt1 | contig 10599 bp, 5 predicted proteins | sample VirMetDEL_Nov_24_FD_184518 | JGI IMG/M metagenome (GOLD analysis project Ga0208899, IMG submission 184518) | Aqueous microbial communities from the Delaware River and Bay under freshwater to marine salinity gradient to study organic matter... | ecosystem: Environmental > Aquatic > Marine >...
AGAGTATACAAAGATGGAGGAATTGTAACTGAAACAGGTAAAACTATATCAGCTGCAACCAAAGCAAACCCAGTTGTAATTACTGCTAACTCACATGGCTTTAGCAATGGTGATCATGTCATTATAAGTGGCGTGGTAGGAATGACAGAGCTTAATGGTGTTACAGGAATTGTAGCAGGTAAAACAACAAACACATTTCAACTAACGGATGTTGATGGAACAAATATAAACAGTTCTGCATTTACTACCTATGGATCTGCGGGAACTGCTAGTAAAATAGTAGAAGTAGCAACGACTTACACGACAGCACAGATACCAGAAATCAAGGTGACCCAATCTGCCGATGTTATGTATATTACGCAAAGTGACCATCCTGTAAGAAAAATATCTAGAACTAGTGATACAGCTTGGACATTAACCGATGTTACTTTTATTAATGGCCCGTACTTAGATGAAAATTCTACGACTACAACCATTACTGCTGATGCACGATCTGGAAGTAGTTGTACTTTAACTGCATCGACTAGTACATTTGTTAGTACTGATGTTGGTAGGTTTGTAAAAATATATAATGGTTATGTGAAAATAACTTCGTTTACCAGTGCAACTGTTGTAGTGGGAACAGTGGGAACAGATGAATTAGGAATAGCAGAAATACTACCAAGCTATGCAAGTGATACTATAAGTTTTGTAGAGGGAGATCCAAGTAGTACAGGATCATCACACAATGATTTTATAAGAGATAGTGCAAAGCAATTTGTAGAAGAAGGTTTTACCGAAGGTATGATTATAACTGCAAGCGGTTCAGTTGTATCTAGTGGTGCAAACAATAAAGACTATGAGATAGTTAAAGTAACAAGTGATGAAATAACACTAGTGCCGGTTGATGATGTTGTAGCAGAAAGTGCTAGTCCTACGATTACTTTAGTAGGAAAATTAATTGCTACTACAGATTGGTCGTTAGGAGCTTTCTCGACTACTACAGGTCACCCAAGAGCCTGTGCTTTTTATGAACAGCGTTTAGTATTTGCAGGTACAACCAGTCAACCACAATCAGTTTTTTTTAGTGTAGCTGGTGACTTTGAAAACATGACAGATTCTACTAGCGATAGTTCTGCTATGAACTATACGATTGGTAGTAATCAAGTTAATAGAATATTATATTTAGCATCTGCTAGAAGTTTAGTTGTAGGCACGACAGGTGGAGAATTTGTTGTCAGAGCATCTGGTACAGACGAACCAATTACACCTACCAATGTACAGATTAAACAACAAGCAACGTATGGTTCTGCTGATATACAACCAATACAAGCAGGCTCATATACATTGTTTGTACAACGAGCTAAAAGAAAATTAAGAGAGTTAGGGTATGTGTATGATACCGATGCGTATCAAGCTGTTGATCTAACGATCCTTGCAGATCATGTAACCGAAGATGGAATTGTAGAACTAGCATACCAACAAGAACCCTTTAGTATTGTATGGGCTTGTACAGGTAATGGTCGTTTAGTTGGAATGACTTACCGAAGAGAAGAACAAGTAGTTGCATGGCATCAGCATAAAGTAGGTGGCAGGTTTGGAATAGCTACTATTACATTAACAGATTACGATAACATTAGTGCAGGCACGACAATTAAAATTACAGACTCAGCCGGTACAACAACAACTTTTACTTCTACTGCATCTACAGGAAGCGGAACAAATTTTCAAGTTGCAACAAACAATAATACAAGTGCTAGTAATTTAAAAACAATTATAGATGGGCAAAGTAATTTAACAGCAACCGTTAGTTCTAATGTGGTTACCGTCACAGAAACTTCGCATGGCTCTACTGGTTTTTTAACGATAGTTACTACAGACACAGTTCGACTAGCAAGTACAGATGAAGGAATTGCAGTTGTAGAAAATTTAGCAGTTATACCCGGAGATCTAAACCAAGACAATTTATACATGGTTGTTAAAAGAACTATAAATGGTGTAACTAGAAGATATGTCGAAGTGTTAGGTAATATTGATTTTGGTTCAGATGTACAAGATGCTTTTTTTGTAGATAGTGCCTTAACATATTCGGGAACTAGTACATCATCTTTATCTGGCTTAGAACATTTAGAAGGACAAGCAGTTAGTATTTTAGAAGAGGGATCAGCTCATCCAGATAAAACAGTATCTAGCGGAGCAATCTCTATGGATCGTTCTACTACAAAAGCTCATGTAGGATTAGCGTATACTTCTACGTTAAAAACAGTGCGATTAGAAAGTGGATCTGCAAGTGCTACAGCACAAGCAAAGATTAAAAAAATCCATTCTGTAACAGTACGTTTTTTTAGAACTGTTGGTGCTAGTGTAGGAACAAGTATTAGCAATGTTGATGTAATACCTTTTAGAGATAGTAGTGATAATACTGATAATGCTGTTCCATTATTTACAGGAGATAAAACTATTGAGAGTGCATCCAGTTGGGATACAGAAGGTAGTATAGTTGTAAGACAAACACAGCCACTACCCATGACAATAGTTGGTATATATCCAAGAGTAGTGATACAGGATTTCAGTTGAGGTTAATAAAGTTTATACCTGAACACGCTAAAGAATTAGTACTAGAGGGAAAGTTAAGCGTAGGAACAATGACACCAGAACATAATTGGGAACATTATATACAAAGAGCAGCAGATCATGATTCCTGGACTATTGTAGAACATGGACACATTATTTGCTCGGGTGGTTTTATAGATATGTGGGAAGGTGTTGCAGAAGTTTGGTTTATAGGATCAGACAAAATACAAACAAAAGTAAAATTTGTTGTAGAGACTACTAAAGATATTATGAACAAATCACCTTATACAAGAATACACGCAAGTGTCAAAGCAGACTGGAAAAAAGCAGTACGCTTTGCAAGTTTTTTAGGTTTCAAAAAAGAAGGTTTAATGAAAAAGTTTGGCCCAGAAGGGGCAGACTATTTAATAATGGGAAAGGTAAAGTAAATGGGAACTACCATGATGATAGCTGGTACAGCTTTAACTGTATCATCACAATTAGCAGCAGGAAGAGCAGCACAAAAAGTTGCAAACTTTAATGCAAGTGTAAATGAAAGAAATGCACAAAAAGCAGAAATACAAGCAGAGAATATTGCAAGGACTACTGAGTTTGGTATTCAACGTAGCAGAAAAAAATTCCAACAATTAAACGATAGAACGCAAATGGCTGTGCGTGGTAATGGTTGGTTAGCAAGTACAGGAACACCATTAAAAATCTTATTACAAAATGCAATGAACTTTGAAGAAGATATATCAGCACAAAGATTACAATCAGAAACAAAAAGATTAGAACAATTTGAAGTTGCAACTAACCAAAGATTACAAGGACAGCTACAAAGAATGCAAGGTAAGGCAGCAAGAGAGGTTTCTAAAACAGCAGCTATGGGAACACTCTTAACAAATACCGGACAAATTTTATCAATGCAAAAGACAGCATAATGAAAGTACCTACATACGAAAGACAAGTTGGTGAAACAGCCGACACAGGAAGTAGAATGCTTACTGCACAAGCAAACCCTAATGCAATGGCAGCTCCATTTCAAGCTGCTGCAGAACTAGGCCAAAAAGCTTTTAATGCTGGTTTGCAATGGTACGGGCATGAGTTAAAACTTAAAAGAAGTATTGAAGAAACTAATGCAAGTACAACTTTAGCTTATGAAAGTAAAAGATTAGCTAATAGAATTACATTAGGTGAAACACAAGAAGATGGAACTTTTATACCTCCAGTATCTCCTAAAGATATGACTACTGTTTATAAGTTTGAGCTAAATAAAATAGTACAAAACTTAAATACTAATTTTAAAGACAAAGTTGCACAAAAAAGATTTATGGCTAAAGTAAGTTCATTAGTTGCTAATGATCAACTAGGAGTTATGAAGTTAAGTAGAAATGCTTTAGTTGATGAAAGACAAGCACAGTTTAATACTGAGTTAGATGTACTAGTTGATACACTTACTACTGCTATACCGGGAACTTATGATTATAATGATGCGTTTTCTAAATTGTATGGAGATGATGGAAAAACTAAAAATGCTTTTGGATTAGGTGAGCAAACAAAAAGTCCTGTAAAAAGTATTTTTGAAAAAATGGTAGATGAAGGTATATACAGTAATGTCGATGCACAAAAGTTAAGATTAGCAACAGAAGAAAATATTGAAATACAATCTATTACAAAAGAATTAATTAGAGCAGAAGATACAGATGATGAAACAATATTTGATACGTTAGAAACTGAAATACAAAAAAATAAAAAATTAGATACACAGACAAAAACAAGTTTGTTGAAACAAGTAGATTCTAAAAGAGATACTTGGGTTAATGCAAAAAATAGAGAAGAAGAAAGAGCAGAAAGATTAAATTTAAAAAGAATAAAAGTAAAACAAAATACAAATTATTCTAAATTATTTTCTCGTATTATTGCAAACAAAACAACAGAAGATCCTGATGAAAGAGATCCTGTAACTATTTTTGACTTAAACAATTTATTAAATAAACAAGAATTAACTCCTGCAATGTTTGATACTTTAAATGCTCTTATTAAAGAGTCTGATGCACAAACTACTGATGGTTTTTTAAAAAAAGATTTTTTCACTCGTATATTAGATGCTGATGTAACAAATGATGATCTTGATGATATTATAGCTGAAGTACCAACATATTTTGGATTTCAAGGCAGATTAAAATTTAGTGATGGATTTGAAATTATCAAGTATGCAGAAAATAGAAAAAAAGGTACTAGAGATACAGAAACAGAAGATTATTATTTAAAGTCTTTGATAAGTGATTTAGATTCTTTGTTACCAGATAGGGATAATGAATTTTACATAGTATTAAAAACACAAGCGATACAAGATTATACAGACCAGATTTTAGAAGTAGATGATACAACTGGAGTAAAAAAATATAAACCAAAAGAGATTTATGAGAATGTGTTAGAAAGAGTTAATCAATCAACTGGAGCTATTGTAAAGTTTCCTTTATATCCAAAAGCTATTCCACAAGATTGGAAAGACATACCTGTTGCTACTTTGACTTTAGATAACTTAAAACTTTTAGAAACAAATACAGATAGTGCAGGAAGAAATTGGTTTGATCCCAATAATGAAAACTATAATGGTTTAACATTAACAGAGATAGAGAGAAATATTAAAGATTTAAAAGTAATAGATAATTATATTAGAAAATTTATAGATAGATAACCATGACAGATTACAACGATTTATTTAGCCCTGATAGCGACTTTTATAAAAGTAGAGAAGCTGCACATAACTATACTAATTTAGCACCCATATTAGAAAAAAAAGGTATGGACACTTCTTTTGCAGTAGATCCTAATTTTATACCAGAACCTTTAGATGCTACAGATGAAGTAACAGATGAAGTATTAATGAATGAAAAAAACTTTCAAACTGTTGGTCGTATTTTGTATGATATGGATGCTAGTAAAAGAGATGCAAAAGAAGAAGCTTATGAAGCACCAGAGGTAGGAATTATAGGATCAAGGCAAACTAATACTCCTAGAACTGATGTAGATTTTGGAAGATATGCTTTAGAACAATTAGGATTTTTTAATTATAATATGGCACAGATGGGGTACGATACTATTACAATGCAAAAAGCAGAACCCTATCAAAGGTTAGCTTTTTATTATGGTATGAATGCTTATGATCGTTTAAAAAACTTTACTAAAAAAGGAACAGCTAGATTTTTTAAAGGTGTACTAAGTGATCCATCTACTTACTTAGGATTAGGCTCTTTAGGTTTAGTAACAAGACAATTAGCTAAACAAGCTGGCGGTAAAAACGTATTACTTAACCTTATAAAAAACGCAGGTGTTACTGGTGCAGTTGGTGGAGTAGAAGGTGGGGCTTACGGAGCTATGGATAATTACTTTAGACAAGAAATAGGAATAGAAGCCGGTGGACAAAAAGATTTTAACTTTGATGAGTTATTAAAAGCTGCGGGTTATAGTGCTGCCGCAGGTGGTGTGTTAGGTGGTTCTATTCCTGTATTAGGAGCATTAGGAAAACAAGCAGTAGATGTAGCAAAGCGAGTTGAGATAGATGATAGTGCAACTTTAAGTGCTAACCCTATACCTTTTAGATTAAAAGATAAAACTATTAAATCTCTTGATGATATAAAAAATAAATATCCAAAAGTTGACTTATCTTTATCAATAAAACCAGAAGGTATTACATTAAGTAAAATAGTAGTTCCAGAGAATAACAGATCTGAAGGTGTAGGAACTAAAGTTATGAATGATTTGATAAATTTTGCAGATGAAAACAATTTAAAAATAGCACTTACACCAGACAATTCTTTTGGAGGAAGTAAAACAAGATTAAAAGAATTTTACAAAAAGTTTGGATTTGTAAACAATAAAGGTAGAAATAAAGATTTTGCTTTTAGAGAAACTTTGATAAGACAGCCAAAAAATAAAGAAGCAAGAAAATCTGTAATAGAGCAAAGAAGAAAAGAAGCAAACATAGATAGATTTGGTTATGATCCAAATGATCCAACGCAAAATAAAAAAGTAGAAGCAAGACCTAGAGATGAAAGCTCTGGTCATGCAGCAGATATTGTTCCTGCTAACTTTGGGCCACCTGCTAATGATATGAATATGCGTATAGAAGAAGAGTTTTCACCAGAAGGCATATCAACTTTTTCTACTGATGTTGGTAATAATTACGAAAATTTAAAAACCTTTATTACTTCTCGAAGAGGAACTAAAGAGCATGATCAAGAAGTTGCTTTTTTTAGAAAACTTTTTGATATAAAAGGTAATCCTGATGCAGAAGTAACTATTTACAGAGCAAGCCCTACTAATGATTTAAGACCGGGTGATTTAGTAACACCTATAAAAGCAGATGCAGAGTCTTATGTAGAACAAAGCAAAGTTACTAGACAAGATATAAGAGATGCTGAAAAGAAAAGAAGATTAGAGGGTGATCAACCAGTAGACCTAGCTAAAGAAAAAACTATTAAAAAGATGGATGCTATAATGGATGTATTTCCAGAAACTAAAGTTACACCTTCTAAAGTTTTTACATATAAAGTAAAAGCAAAAGATTTGAGATGGGATGGTAATAATGGTTTGGTTAGATGGGGCTACTTTCCTCAAGATAATGTTACAGAAATCAAAAAACAATAAAGGTTAACAATGGCTAAACAGACACAGCTTTTCCCTGCGGAACAGATGCAGGAAGATATTATATCTATGGAAAATTTAGAAGTACCTAAAGGTGAAGTAAATGTAATAGACAATCCTAACTTACTAGAAACAGTAGATCAAGAACCTAAAGAAAGTATGGAACCTTTTGATATTGCAGGTGCAGGAAAAATAAGTGTATTTTCAAAAGACTTAGGTGATGTTTTTGAATTGTCAAAAAAGAAAATAGCAAAGAAAGAAGAGTTAAACAAACCAAAACCTGTTAGAGAATTTATAGGAGAAAAAGAAAAAACTGTTACTACTAAAAAAACTAAAAGCCCTATATTAGAACAAGCAGCAGAGACTACAGCAGAAACACAAGAAAGACAAAAGTATATAAACCCTACTGATCAAAAAATAGCATCAACATTAAAAGATTTATCAGAACCTAATAGAGTAGAAGTATCACCAGAAGAGCTTACAGATTTTAGTGCTGTAAATAAAAAAGGTGAAACATTAATACCTAATGAAAATAATGTAATAGATGTTTTACAGGTAAATAGTAATAAATACAAAAGCAAAATTAATGAAGCAAAAAGAGGAGAAATTACACAGGATGTAACCAGACAACTTGCAGATTTAATAGGTGTAGGGGAAAGTAAATTAAAAGCAGCTATACTAGATAGAAGGCAGGGTAACATTATTCAGCTAGAAGGAATGGGTACTGCGGAGACAATGTTAGCTGCAAGAGATTTATTAATTACAGAAGCATCAAAGTTAGATGTGTTAGCAAAAAAAATTAATGTAGATGGAGACGATTCAGCAGCAAACTTATTAGCATTTAAAAAACAAGCAACTTTACTTGCTAATTTACAAGCTAATATAAAAGGATCACAAACAGAAATAGCAAGAGCATTAGCACAATTTAATATTCCAACAAGAGAAGCTGATGCAAGCGAATTAAAAAATATAGATATTAATAATATACTAAATGATTTTGGGGGTGAAAGTAGTGTTAAACAAATGGTGGCATCTTACTTATCATTAAAAGAAGGAACGCAAAGATTAAAATATACTCAAACTTTAGGAGGGCCAGCTAAAAAAACTTTTAATGCAATGTATGAAGCATGGATAAATATTATTTTAAGCTCACCTATTAGTCATGCAAAAAACATTATTGGTGCTGGATTAACTTCATTAAATTATGTTGTTGATACTGCTGGTGCTGCAACTATAGGAAGTATTAGAAGAGGTATTACAGGTCAAGAAACTGGAGTTCGTTTTGGTGAAGTGCGTGCAGCTTTATTTGCAGCAATAACAAATGTAAATGAAAACTGGTCATTAGCAGCACAAGCATACAAAGGAGAAAACACAACTTTAAAAGGTAGTAAAATAGATTATGAAAGAACAAGAACTAGAGCATTTTCAGCAGAGGGATTTGAAGCATCAGGAGTTCCTGGACAGTTTGCAAATGTAGTAGGAAATATATTTACATTAGGAAGAGTGCCAACAAAAATGTTAGGTTTTGAAGATGCTATGTTTAAAGTATCTGCTAACAGAATGGCATTGTATAAGCGTGCATATAGAGAAGCTATTATACAAGGTAAAGATACTAATGTAGAAACAATGTCTGATTTTATAGCAGACTATGTTTATAATCCTCCAGTTGATGCAATAATAGAAGGAGAAGCAACAGCTAAATATATAACATTACAAAGTGAGTTAGGCCCATCTTTAAAGTCTGCACAGACTTTAGCAAGAACGCCTTTTGTAAGATGGTTTGTTCCATTTTTTAAAACACCGGCTAATGCTTTTAAATATGCAACAGAACATAGTCCAGCAGGATTACTGTTAAAAAATATGCAAGATGATATAAAAGCTGGTGGTGCTAGAAAAGATATGGCATTAGCTAAAATGGCTACTGGTTCTGCTGCTATGATTGCTACTTTAGGTTTGATTATGGAAGGCAGATTAACAGGTGGTGGCCCAACAGATTCAGATTTAAAAGCTATTCAATATAGGCAAAAATGGAAACCTTATTCTATAAAATTTGGCGATAGATTTGTAAGCATACAAGGATTAGAACCATTTTCTACAATGATGATGATTATGGGCGATATAGGAGATGTAATGTCTACAGGTTTAGCTAAAGGAGAAGAAATAGAAGAGTTAATGGCAAAAGCTATGGCATCTATAGGTTATGCTTTGACAAACAAAACTATGATGCAAGGCTTTGCAAATTTTATAGATACTATTCGTAATCCAGAATATAAAGGAACAAAAACATTTGAACAGTTTATATCTTCGGCTGTACCTACTGTAGTATCAACAATAAATAAAGGCTATGTAGATCCTGTGTTAAGAGATGTTAGAAGTACCCTAGATGCTATAAAAGCAAGAACACCCGGATTAAGTAAAACATTAAAACCTAAAAGAAATTTATGGGGGCAAAAAATAATTAATAGTGGTGCATTAGGCCCAGATATTATATCTCCATTTTACACAAGTTTATATGATCCTAATCCAGTTGATGAGGAGTTATGGGCTTTGCGTGCTAAAATTACAAAACATCCAGATGTAATACAATTTAGCAATGCTCCTTCAGGTAGTCCTATAGAGTTATCAGACGATCAAAGAGATTGGTATCACAAAAGAGCAGGAGAACTATCTTTAGAAAAGTTAAACTTTTTAATTGTTAAAAATAACAAAGTATGGGAGTTACAAAAAAAAATGAAAGGCAAAGAGTGGGCAATAGAAAAAATTAGAAACGAAGTTAGGGTTGCAAGAAAGAGAGCAGAAAAAGAATTATTAATACATCCAGAATACGGGAAAGAACTTATGAATCAAATATTACAATTAAAGTTTGATAAACAAAATGAAAAAATTGACAGACTAAGGAGTATGCAATGACAGTATCTAGTTCAACCATTAAAAACAGCTACAGCGGAGATGGTAGCACTACCGCATTTGCTTATGGCTTTAAGATATTTGCAGCAGCAGATCTTACTGTAATTATTAGAAGCTCAACAGGTGTAGAGACAGTTAAAACTATAACGACACATTATGATGTATCTAATGTTGGTGTTGATGGTGGAGGTAATGTTACTTTTGGTTCTGCTCCTGCAAGTGGAGAAACAGTTGTTATTATAAGAAGCACAGCTAATACACAAACACTAGACTTAGTTGAAAACGATCCGTTTTTATCTAACAGTTTTGAAGAAAGTTTAGACAAGATTACACACCAGTTAATAGAGCAACAAGAAGAGATAGATAGATCTTTTAAAGTTTCTCGTACTAATAGTATTACTACTTCAGAGTTTGCAGATGATGCTACAAGTAGAGCAAGTAAAACACTAGGCTTTGATAGCGATGGTAACTTAACAACAGTAGCAGATTTTTTGCCAATCGGAGGAGACG
>Ga0208899_1003224_pt1 | contig 10599 bp, 21 predicted proteins | sample VirMetDEL_Nov_24_FD_184518 | JGI IMG/M metagenome (GOLD analysis project Ga0208899, IMG submission 184518) | Aqueous microbial communities from the Delaware River and Bay under freshwater to marine salinity gradient to study organic matter... | ecosystem: Environmental > Aquatic > Marine >...
GATCTTGATCCCAGCGAGACAGCCGGTAGAAGTCCATGAAATCACCATTGAGAACCAAGTGCTGGCATCCGGCGTCGATTCCCGCTTTCAGGGCCGACTCTAATGCTCGCTCGCAGTGGTACGGTACATGAAGATCCGAGAGAACGAGGTACTTGCCAGGCGTGCGGATCTTGACCGGCTTCTGAACTTGTTTGAGTCCCTTTGGAAAGCTGATGGACTTTTGCTTTCCGTGTTCTCGGAAATGCTCTTTGTCAGCAATGATTTCCTGTCGCTGCTTGCCGGATGCTCCACGCTGATACCTGATGCGACTCCTCGCGTGTTCCACAGTTGGGAACTCATGCGGATATTGATCGTGCAGCAGTCTCGCCAGCGTCCTGGTATCTGCTTCAGGATGATCACGCAGCAATTCTCGGACGACGTTTCTTGTGTCAGCTTGTTTTTTCTTTCCCACCGCGTGACTCCTTATGCCATGAGTCTCACACGATGCTGGTATTCGTCAATTTATTGGTTTGCTGCTTTGGTTCTCTGGGTTCTGTTGGTTCGAGTAGCGATCCCAGAACTCATCAACTGCTTGCTGGTCAGTCCGAATGCAAGCACGAGACCCACCTGGGACGATGTACCCACGCAGCGTTCCAGCGGTGATCCAGTTGCGAACAGTCTGCGAGCTTACCCCCAGCTGTTTTGCGGCCTGTCTAGTATTGAGTGGAGTTCTGTTTGCGCCCATCGTTGCTCGATCTCCACTGCTGTCACCCGTGCATTGTTGATGACTCGCCGTGATCGCCGAGTCTGCTCAGACCATGTTTTTCGGATCTCGGCACACATCGCTTTGATCTCCTCCTGCGTCGGCTCGTGCGGGAGCCGCTCTAGAACTTGCTCATTTGTGAACGTGTGTTGATTGTAGTGCGTCATTGCTACCATCCTTGAAAACTTCTATCAGAACCGCCGGCCCTTCCGAGCGGTTGTCTTTATCCTGCTTCCCTAGCACCTCGGTAATGTACTTCGGTGAGTCATCGTGAAACCAACCAGCATCAACCAGTGTATCTTGGAGCTGCTTGTACGATCCGCGTAAGATGGAATCGCTATCCCACATACGTTGACGCGGCCCAAGTATCCTCGTGACTCGCAGACGAACTGGGAACTCGAATGGCTCGCGGTGCATCCCTTGGCGTGCCAGCTGATCCGAGATCGCTTTTCGCACCGCAGCAGTCCGATACCAAGCATGACCTTGGCCATCATTGCTGTTGCTCATGTCGAATGGAATTCTAGCGGTAAATACTGGTTCTTCCACTTTTCCCTCCGTGTATGGACAGTTCCTGCATCCGTTCCAGCAGCACGAGCCGCGAGACAGCAGGAATTCTCTGCTAAGTGCTGGCATGTTCGCTCTGACTCCAGTGCCATCCTCTTGCCAATTCGCTGGTCGGTCGCAACCCTCTGGATAGCCGGCCAACGTACATCGACAGCCTTGGTGACGTCGGACATCCCCTGACTGATCGCTCTACATAACTCACCGATCTCCCTATGGCTTTTGCGATCCGCGTGCATCCGTATCCGCTTCGGTAAAGATGCTCAATGTGATACGCCTCTGGGCAGTTAAGTGCTGGGCTTCTCATTTCCAGTGCCTCGATCGGTAATTCCTCCCGTCCTTCCCCTTCACGATCGCATCGGCGATCACCGTTCTTGCTGTGCTTCCAAAGTTCCAGGGTAAGCAGGTGGACGGCTCGCTCCTAGTCGATGCCCCGACTCCGGTGAACTTCGCTCCCTTGGCCGGCCCCAGCAGGTGCGCCACGATTCCTCGATCAGCCATCAGCCTGGCTTCCCGTTCCGCGTGTGCTTGTGCTTCCGGCTCGATGCTTGTTACGGTCGGAGGCATGGCTGTGAGGATCGCTGCCACTATCAAGTCCATTCGTCGTACTCCTTAACTCGCTCCCAAAATACTGACCCGTCATCCAGATAACCAATCAGATACCGCTTGCGTCCGCCTGAGTCCGTGACCATCAGGCAATCGCCAATCTGCCGCACTCCAAAGAAGCAGATGCAAGCCAGCGATGATGCTCTTTGTACTAGGTCAAACATACTCGAACCACTCCGGCTTCTGTGCGTCTTTGTTACCGTCTCTGACTTCTCGATCCCACGCCATCAGCTCATCCATCATCATTTCATTTTGCTCCGGCGTTAGCTGTTTCGCTTTTACCAAAGTCCCAAGTCTGATTGCGAGTTTACCTGTGATCATATCGCCGACGATCTTCATCGCGTTCTTGCTTTGGCCGTGGTAGTTCCGCATCTGCCGCTCTTTCTCGACTCGCTTGAACCGTCGGTCATTAGCTTCTCGCTTGATGTTCCTTGCTAGAACGTCTGGCTTTTCGTAGCGGCCAACCGGCTCGAAGTCGCCGGCCACTATCTCGGAGACCAGTTGCGTGACGTCGCTGGCATCGCAGTCGCTGAGCATCTCGCACCAAGCGTCGAGAGTATCTTTTGGCTTGCTCGTTGCTTCTAGCCACTGGCGATGACTAGGGAACACCGTCAGCACTCTGCCTAGCTCTGTTCTTGCTTCTGCTGTTTTCATATCCCTAGATCCACTGTTTTTGGTTTGCTGCGTTGTTTCCCAAAGTCGTTGTCGCTATCGAGTATCGACCTGGCACCTTTCTGGATGGAGAAGTCAATATCTCGCTTTGCCTTTTCTGGGCCTCGTCGGTGCAACTCCATCAGGATCGACTCTGCCTGCACCTCTGGGATCTGCCGGCCATCGACCGAGTACCTGAACTCGCACCACCGAGTCCATTCTTTCGCGAACTCTTCCGCCTGTGGGTGAGAGTGTATATTCTTCTCTTCTCTTCTCTTCTCTTCTCTGGTCACGCTGTTGTCACAAGTTGAGCGTGACGCGTGCGTGACGCTTTTGCGACGGTTTGCCTGCCGATTAGCGTTATTTGCCCGTTTTTTTGCACTTTGCGACAAATGGCGATCCCAGTTCGGTATCCGTATGACTGGACGATCGCCGCTCTCGTCGTATTCGAGCCAGCCGACGTCACACATCAATTCGGGAAAGCCAGGCAAGTTAATGCGACGTCCGAGTGACGCGAGCGTGACACCTGTCACGGTGTCGGCGTGACATTGGCGTGACACCCATGACCAAAGAGCGTGACAATATCCGACGATTGCCTCCTCTCGGATGCCTAGTTCGTCCGCCATTTGCATGACAGCCGGATCTTCCATCAGGTCGATCCGCATCTTGATCCAATCACCAGCCATCTACCTCCACCTTCCTTGCGCATTGTGTTGCTACTAATTCGCTTAATGGTGCCAGCGCAAGAATAGTATCGCCCTGGTTTTTAGTTGTCCGCGTTATCTTCCACCTGCTGGTAATCTCTCCCGACAAAACCTTCAGCTTTGGTAGATCGATTACGTGCAAATCGTAAAGATCTCGGCTTCCTTGTATGTATCGCCCATACCAAATCTCATGAGCATTAAGATGCAAGTACCATCCCTGGTCATTGCTTTTCCAGTCCTGCATTATCTCAATGGGAAAGTTCTCTCTGCTTACATACCATTCCGCTTTTGCATCGACTTCTTTTATCTTTTTGCTTTGTCGATTCAGTATCTGAAAATCGCCCAAGTGACGCTGAGAAATTCGATCGCTGTATTTCCTAAGCACCTGATGCCCAGTAAGCGGGAAAATATTATTTACGAGATCCCTTTCAAACATTTTTGCGATGTAATTTGGACTGATATTCATGTCTCGGCTTCATTCCCCCAGATGCTCCATCCATCTGGTGCTTCGCCTCGCCGGAAAAGCTCAACGCGATTCGCCTCTGGATATAGATCCATTATTAGTTTTGAGAAATAAGCAGGCTTTCGCGAGTGCTTCGTTCTAGGTTCTTCGTAAACGCTGTCTACCAGTCTCGGAACCTTTGGCGGACTTCCTTTGGTGCAGATCAAAAGAAGCTCGTGCCGCACCGACACATAATGACCGACGTTGTGCTTTACTTTGTCCCATACCATTGATGCTTTGTACTTGAATCCCCAAGCGTTAATGACTTTAAAGGCATCCTCTAAAAGCGGTGAGGCAGTCCACATGAACAAAACTGCATCTCTGTCAGCTATATCTGCTACAGGCAAATCACATATGTCAGCAAGAGGCATTGATGGGTAATGATTTCCTATCACGGTTTCTTGCGTTTCATTGCTGTGCTGATCCCCGCTTGTGTATTGCCAAGGAGGATCGGCGTATATCACTTGAAACACGCCTGACATTTTCGGAGCGGTCTTTTTGTTTTCGCTTACTATGTCTTTTAATACCTTAGTAGCTTTTTCTCCGGCATCTATTCTTTCAGCAGCTCTAGACAGTTGCTCTGAGCTTCCGGCTGCTCTCGCTATTTTTGCGCCGATGCTTGGTGCCAACTTTCCAGCAACACCAAGATTCGCAAGCTCAGGTGATACTTGGGCGACTGTCTTTGCATCAGATACCGACTTTCCCGAAACCGAAAGACTTTCGGCTGCCTTATCACGTGCTTGCCCTCTCGGTTCAGGTAAATTTACCTGAACCGTATTTCTATTGCGTACATCGCCGCCAGAATTACGCTGCCGCTGTTTGGCTTCTTTGGCTTCGTACTCTTCCACGTTAAGAGCAACAAATGCACGCTGACCAGCATCGAGATGCCTGCGGTGCAAGTTCATGGAAAGCACATACCTAATCGGATCTCCTATCTCCGTTACATCGCAAAATTTTGGCTCGATGCCAGCTTTCACGCAGGCTTTGTATCTATTGCGTCCGTCTATTATCTTGCCGTCATAAAGTTCTATTTCCGTTTGCTGACCATTCTTTCTTATGTCGTCAGCAAGTTCATCTATCTGCTCAGTGTTCATCATTGGAAACACATTGGCAGCATCGTGGATCTGCATTTCATCCATCAGCTTTCCCCAAAACTTTTAATATCAATATTTAATACGAAACACTTGTAAGCAAAGAAACTCCTTACTCTTTGCATCTTCGAGCTAATCATCGTCCACTCCATCTCTTCCCACTTGTCGTATTCGATCTCCGCAATGCACTCGCGAAGATCGTCAATGTTCTTTGCCTCCTTAATCCGCAGCATGTGCCACTTCTCGTTGGGCATCTCAGAATGGGAACTCATCGGCTGACGGCTCCGGCTTCGGTGCTGGTTTCGGTGCCGGCGTTGCTTCCGACCTCCCGCCGAGTAACTGCAACCGATCCCCGATCACCTTGAGCTTTTTTCGCTCCTGTCCGCTTTGATCCGTCCAAGCATCCATCTTCATCCTGCCTTCCAAGTAGACTGGCGCACCTTTGCCGGCGTACTCGGCTGCGACTTCGGCTGTCCGGCCCCAGAGCGTTACATCTAAAAATAAAACTTCCTCGACCCATTGCCCGCTCGCGTCCTTTCGCTTCTCGTTGATTGCTACGCCTACATCACACACAGCGTTTCCGCCTGGTGTACGCTTTAGCTCGATGTCTCTCGTGACGTTTCCGATCACTTGCACTTTGTTCAGACTAGCCATTGTGGATGTCTCTCAATTCGTCGGTTGTGTATAGCCCCAAGCCGATCTCAGGTGCTGTTGTTCTTATCAGGAATGCTGCTGCTCTATATCTCAGCATAAGCTCTGACATCGTTTTCCATTTTGATCCAGTCTTGGTAGACCATCCTTCAGCCTTCGCCATTTCCAGCGAGACCATCGGGCCGGCGATCTCTCGTCCGGTCGCAAGCTCGACAGTCTTTGCAGTGCATTCGCTCTTGTCGTCGTTGTACTCGTAGTGAACTGCCCCGAACTTTCCGCAAGCGTTAAAGCTCGCAATCAGGAACTGAGCAGACCAACCAGGCTTGCCGTGGATGATGTGCAGCGACTGCATCACCATCAGTGGATCAGCATTCATCCGGCGTGCCATGTTCATGGCCACCACTACATCGGCGATATTGCCCTGGTAATGAGTCGGCACCAACTTGGATGATGAAAGCAGCTTTGCTTCTCGCTGCACCAGCTCAAACTTTCGCGTATCCGCTTCGACCAAAGCCAATGCGGTCTCTGGTTCTCTTTCCGGCTCGATAACCGCTGGCATCTCTATCAACTCGTTCTCTTCACTCATCGCTATCCTCTCGTGTTAGCGTTACATCAGAAAAGCGACTGACCCGACCAGTCGCGTTGTACTCTTTGCGGATCTCGTGTGCGTCCTCTCGCTCGTCGATCCTTCCTTGCTCGTATGCTCGCAAGCAAGCCAGCATGATCTCTCCTTGCAACCTGGTCATCTCGACCTTTGGATCATCTGTTGCTCTTAACTGTTTTTTTCCGATCACCCACCAGTCATCAAAGTGCCTGCGTCTTTCACCGTTGAATACCCAATCAGTCATTCCATATCCTCATCGTTTGGTGCAAGCAAAATTATCATCACCACAGCGACGGTGATCACCGTCATCAACGCAAGCACTTGACACAGTAAGCCCATGACGCCTCCTTATCTCGTCGTTCTTCTTTGTTATTCCGTCTAGGTATGTATCGAAGTCCCGACCTATCCTTCGGATCTCCTGCATCTGTTTTTGCCGGCTGGATCCCATCGACAGCACCAAAGCGATCAAGAACCCGAATGGTGCAACGATTCCGATTCCGATAATTGCAAAAGTCATAGCCACTGACTCCTCAGAACAAAGCTGTAAGCTTCTCGCGATGCTTCGTAGAAAGCCAACGCTCGTTCAGCGTGTGATAACGCTGCTGATGTGTCGCCTCGTTTCATTGCCTCTTTCACTTGCTGCCGCTCATCGTTGTGCATTTCGGTTAGCCTAGTCGCTATTTTCGCTATGGCGTTTCTCGCTGCATCACTTCTTTCCAGCCATGCTGGTAGCCTCTCTGGTTTTATCGCATTCGCACAATATGTAGAGTCTTTTGCATCCATTGCACATGCACTCCGAGCAGATGGTTTGATAAGTGGGATTGCCGCATTGATTGCAGCGGTTACGGTTTCCTCGCACTCGACCCGCGTCGCTTTTTGTGGTGCTTCTCGATTCACCGCGACGCGAGTCGCGCGAGGATGTCATTCGCTGTCTTTCGGTCGAGAAATCTTGTAGTCCTGCGGTGCGACGATACCGATCGAAGCCGCTGACTTCTTTGACCATTGCAGGTGGATCTCGATGATCTTGTCCCCGTCGGTTATTTTAATGCGTTCGCCTGGTTTGCGTGTAAGAATTAACATTCCTTGCCCTTCTTAGAAAAGTGATGGTATAGCTTGCTCTGATTCTTCGCTTTTGAGAAATCCCTTTGCTGCATCAAAGTAGCTCTGTTTAAGTTCAACTCCGACAAACTTTCTGCCGGCTCTCAATGACGCAACGCCCTCAGATCCAATTCCAGCGAATGGTGATAAAACGACATCGCCTGGATTGCTCCATAGCTGCAAGCATCGCTCGATTACATCCAACTGCAATGGGCAGACGTGTCTCTCGTCGTTGCTTTCTCGGCCCATTCTGCTGTTCAGCGTGTTGCTTTGCTTTATGTCCATCCAGACAGGCGACGCATACCGTTGCCAAATATCAATAGACAGGTTGCCAGGTTTCTCTCGCTTATTAAATCCATCGACATCGCCGGCAAAATACTTAAACTCTCCTGCTACTGGACTTTCGTTTTTACCTGGCTTTCTGAATGTGCAAACGTAGTCGGGTATGCCTTGCCTGCTCATTGTCGAATCTTTTTTGACTTGCTTATGAAGTAGTCCAAGTGCTTTCGTTCTCTGCATTGCTACAACTGGATCTTTCCAGATGCAAACTTCGCTGTGATAGTAAAACCCAGACTCCACAAACGTTCTAATTATCTCGCCTCGGAAATCGCGGATGCCAATATAACCTTGATGGCTTATGGTTGACGGTAAATTCATGCAGTGAACCGAGACCAATCGACCTGGCTTGATCTTTTTCAGAAGCAAATCGACTAGAAACTTGAAGTGAGCAAAGAAAAGCTCATCAGTCTCATTGTTTCCCATGTCGCGTTCGCTGTCGCTGTAGACGTACAAGCTCGCGAATGGCGGACTAAATACACTGAAGTCCATTGAGTTATCTGGCATTAGATTCAATACCTCACAGCAGTCGCCGTGATATAGATGCCAATTCTCGCCGCTCTCTTGATTGATTGCACTATTCATTTCTTAACCTAAAAAAGATGGGATGGTTGCATTGATAGCCGGCTCGTAACGTGACTTGCCTTTGTCGATTCCGATATTTTTTCGCGAGACTGATCGCATCGCTTCCGCCATTTCTGATCGCATCAGCCTGTGATCTGCCTCTTTGCTCGCAACGGCTGAATGCAACGATGACTCTGTGTTCGCGAGCACAATATCAATGTAGACATCGCTAGTCTGCCCGAATCGCCAGCAACGCCTGACAGCCTGATAATAGCTCTCAAAGCTATACGAAAGACCTGCAAAGACCTGACGCTTACAGTGCTGCCAATTCATGCCGAATCCAGCCACGCTTGGCTTTGTAATTAGCTTTTGAATGTTGCCGCTGCTGAAATCACTTAGCAATGCTTCCTTATGCGATTCTTTATGGCATCCTCTGATCTCCGAGCAATTAGATAATCGGTCGAGAAGTGCATCGGCTTCATAGTTCGTATCGCACCAAATAATGACAGGTTCATCTAGCTCGTTCACAATTTCCGCCACGCGATTACATCGTGCTTCACACGTAAGCCTTTTTTCTTCGTGAACTGTTGTTGCAGATATTCCAGACGTATTAAACAAATACCCTTCTACTTCGTTGTTCTCGTTGACCTCGACCGTGTGACGCCTGACGTACAATTCCGGCAACTTGTATCCGGTATCATCTCCGCCGATGTCGCTTGGCTTGCTGATGCAAACTGACCACGAAGCAACCCACTCCCAGAAATGCTTTTTTGCATGCCCTCGCAATCTCCACTTGCTTGTATCGCTTCCATCATGGACGAAATACTTGCTCAACATATCCTCGCGTTCGCAAATGCCGAGAAACTCTGCGTGAGTGCCTAACTCGATGTGATCGTTTGGACTCGGCGTAGCTGTACATGCAAGTCGATATGGTGTCTTGCTGTAACCTTCCACGAGCTGCCGCTTGATCTTTCCGAATGCGTTCTTCAATATCGACGATTCATCAAGAACGACGCCGGCAAACGTAGTCGGATCAAAATGATGTAGCTTCTCATAGTTGACCAGGTTGACGCCATTGATCACGTCACTCTGCTCATTTGCGATAACTACATCGACATCAATGCCGAACTTTTCCGCTTCGCTTTTGGTTTGCTGTCTGACTCCAACGGGACAGTGAAGAACTACCGGCTTTCCTGTTTTCTTTACGACTTGCTCAGCCCAGCTTAATTGCTGAAGCGTCTTTCCGAGTCCGCACTCCTCAAACAGTGCAGCACGTCCACGCTTCAAAGCCCACTCGACTACGAGAGCCTGCCAGTCGAACAAATGCCTATTCAATTCAGAAACTGGATCGAATCCGCATGGTTGCAGAGACTTTCTTTTACTCTCTATGAATAGCTCGTAATCATTCATGATCAGCTCCTTGCTTTCGTGTTGTCCAAACTTTTAGTTCGCGTCCGTGATTACTTACTTGTTTCGACATAACCCGCAGCCCAGTCCACTGAAATTCGCGACTTCTGAAAACTGCTGCCATAGCCGGCCCCATTTCTCCGAGCGCTCGCTCTCGCAGCTCCTCGGCAACGTCATCCGCTGTGACGGTTCCCTGAGATACCGCGATCTCCTTCGCGATGGTTCTGGCGATCCGCAATAGCTCCGGTCGCTTTTCCGCTGCTACCCTAATTCCGTGTTCCTTGAGTCGCTTTGACTCTTCCATGTCAAACTTTGTCATTAGATGCCCTCAGTGCATAAAAAAACCCCAGTTCACCTAGCTGTCACGCTCCGGTGCTGGGGAAGGTCAAAGACCTGAATAGTTTGTAGCTTGGAGCGTGACGTTGGCAAATTTAGGGATCTGACCAACGCCAGTCAACACTACTTTTTTTGTTTTTTCGTTTTCTCGATCGCCTGATCCAGTAGCCTCTTCGCGATCATCCGGCGTCCGGTCTCAGGAATCTTTCGGAATAGAGGGATCAATTTGTCCGTCTGCTTGACCAGATGCTCAATGATCTCGTCGTAGTGTTCGCCTTCGCATCCTGCGATTCCCCACGCATTCATCTTCCGCTCGAAGTCGCGGCATCCGCATCCTTCTTTGTTTGCGATCGCCCAGGACGGTATAAATTCGGACAGTGCTGTCCCAACGTTCTCCACCGGCTTCGGCAGCTGCGGGTGCTGCGTGCTTTTACGTTCCAGCTTGGCCGGCTTGCCTTCGATCGCGTTTCCGCTTCCATCGTAGGTTATTCCGCATCGGCAGACGTTGATCTCTGGATGCAGTCTGCGGAATGTTGCACCGCACTGGCAGATCATGTCAGAACGTCTATGGATAGTGTATCGGAGTTGCCGTTGGTTGCTGTTTTATTGACTCGGTTCGTTGTGCTTGGTAGCGAACTGCTGACGCCTGTGAACTCTATTTCTTTGCAGTCACTTTTTCTTCTAAAAAGAAAAGTCCAAGTATAAAGCGGAAAACCGTATACCGACTCCCATTTAACGTACCAAGT
>Ga0208899_1003229_pt1 | contig 10588 bp, 18 predicted proteins | sample VirMetDEL_Nov_24_FD_184518 | JGI IMG/M metagenome (GOLD analysis project Ga0208899, IMG submission 184518) | Aqueous microbial communities from the Delaware River and Bay under freshwater to marine salinity gradient to study organic matter... | ecosystem: Environmental > Aquatic > Marine >...
TGGAGCCGTCACTAATCTTAATGTTCTTTGCCATTATTAGACTCCTTTAAGATACTACGTACCAAATATATCCTTCAGGTTTTCCTCCACTTGTAGTTGGTGCAGTAAGGGTTACTTTCCATAAATTGTTAGTAAGAGATGTTAGCTGTCTTGGAATAATAGCACTAACTTCTGCTATCCTTGTTTCTAATGTTGCAGATAATGCAGCAATTAAGCTTGTATTTGCTGCAATAGAAGAATTGGCTACTACAATTGCAGAAGCATTAGCATCAATAGAAGACTGTAAAGAAGAGCTTACCCCAGCAATTCTTGTTTCAAGTGTTGCTGATGTTCCTACGCTAGCAGCGGCACTTACTACAATACCTGTTAAATTTGAACCATCACCATAATAAGTTGTGGCAGAAACAACAGAAGCTTCTATAGAATCTACAGTAATTCTTGTAGCACCAATTGTGCCAGTTGTATTAAGGTTGCTTACAGAAAGTTCACCAGCAGCTATAACTCCAGTAACATTTAATGAGCCTCCTACAGATACATTACCATTAGAAGCTACTTTATTATTGGAAAGTTTAAGAGCAGTATTATTACCAGCCCCATCTTCAATAAATCTTACTACGCTATCAATACCAGTGTTATCAACACTTGTCTTAACTTTCAATAACTCTTTATAAGTATTTGATATTTTTTTACCTGTTAAGTCTGTCATTATATTTGGTTCCAGTTCTTGCTAGTTTCTTCCCAAGTTTCTCCATCTTCCCAATTAATATTTCTGTCAGCATTGCTAGGAGGACGGGCATTTCTTACAATTTCTTCTTGATAAATATAAGGTGTTCTATTTTGTGGATGGTTCTTTAAATCATACCCACCATCAAAATCGTTTGGACAAACTAAAAGATTATAGCTATTTTTTTTCATTTGACGCATTGGATACCTAAATCCACAAACGTCACATATAGCTAAAGCAGTTTTAGTTGACATTAAACGTACCTCAATCTAGGCCGCATATAAATACTTGCACGTTCTTTATCTTCTTCTTGCGCACGAAGCAGACGCTCTTCATACTCTTGCTTTAACATTTGAATACGTCCTGCATCTACACCAGGTCTTTTCATTGACATGAAGTAAGCAGTCCCTGCAGTTAGGCAAGGCAAGAATCTACGTGACACATCAGCAGTCTGGCTTGAGCGAGACACATCCTGAATGTAACGCACTACTTCAAACTTTATTGTGTCTGTACTATTTTCTGGAATAGGCCATAGATACACAGTAGCAGTATCTCTACCACGGCGTACAGCAAACTGTGTAGGTCTACCAGTCTGTCCTTTGCGTGGAACTTTCATATACTCTTCCATGCTGATACGCTCAAGCTGTATGTCAGTGCCACTACGATTAACTACTGCTTCAAGTACATCAATGTTTTCTGCATCAAGCGTATAAGATGTAACGCTGGTAGTGACAGTAACTGCCGTAGTTCCAATAGTCCACAATTGAATACCACGGTTCTGCCAGTCCTGTAGTAGTAGGTTGATTGAACGTCTAGCAGAACGAGGCTCTTCACCTAGAGTTGCTTCACCGCCAATCATCTCCATAGCTTCTTGGATTACTTCATCAATATCCATTGAGAAACTATATGTACCTGATGTTGCCATTACGGTCTCCTTGCTTTTTTCTTGCGACCAGCGCAGTGAGCCTTTTGACTAAAACCTCTTGGATTTGTACAGTCAATAGACTTTTTACGTTTTGTGGACCACCTCCTTTTCTGTGGGGGACGGCTCACTTGCTTGCTGGTCATACTTCTATTAATTGCCATTATGCTATCTCTATATAACCAAATACTCCTAATACACCAATCAATCCTAATGCTAACCCTATTCCTATTTTAATTAGAATCTCTTGTATGTGTTGTGCCTTTATCTTTGCTTGTCGTTTTTGTTCAGCTATCGCTGCCTTTTCTTCCTGTATTCTCTTGGCTCTTTCATTTACAATCTGTTGCCAAGTACCGTTTCCAAACCGCATATCTATTAACATAGACATTTCATACAACTGTTCTTGTGCCAGCTTTGCATCTATTATATCAGATGCTACTGACTTATGCGAGGCAATAATTCCCTTACTTGAGAATCTTTCTTTCTGAATTTGCTGCTCACCTGCAAACAATCCATCAATCGCCCCTGCAATTTCGCCTATATCTCTAACAGTTTCTATATTAGACTTGATAAATTCTACAGACTGTTTAACAAGTGCTATACCTGTTAGCACCGTAGTTATAGGCTCCATTCTTTTCCTCTCTCTCTAAAAAGAAACTTACCACTTAACTTTATGACTCCAATATTTTGCACTTAGTTTTGTAGTGGGCTTACCCTGCGCATTGTGCCTAGCATAGTAAGACTTCTTACGTGCCTTATCTTTAGCTGTTGTAGGAGCCTTCCCTGCTCCTTTAACACCCTGTTGCCCAAACCGTACCAGCTTTACCTTATTTCCTTCTTTAGCTAGTACCGCATGGCTTTTAGTTTTGTGTCCTGGTGTGCGTTTAGGTTTATTGTAACCAGCAAACTTTTCACCTCTATAATCTATTGCCATTACTTCTTCCTATACTTACGTGTTTTCTTTGCTACAGCTTTAGGCTGCTTAACAAATTGTTTTCCCTGTTTAGTTCCTTTTCTTTTTGCTGCCGTTGTTGCCGCATACTCTGACGATGAGAGTGCCTTAATAGCCTTTTCTGGTAAGTAGCGTTCACCTGTCTCTGAAGACTTCTTCCCACTCTTAGTTCTCCACTTCTGCTTTGTCCAAGACTTGAGAGACTTCTGTGATTTCTTCAGTGCCATTAGCTTTTGTATCCTCCACCTTTAGCTTTGTATTCTTTAGCCAACAGCTGCGCCTTTCTTGCTGACCACTGACCTGGGTTACCGCCTCGACTACCTGATTTAATTTGCTCGAACAGCCGTTTACGTAACGTGGGCTTGGTATAGTTACCAGCTTCATTAACCTTGCTTTTTCCTTTTACGCTCTGCCCCTTTGACTTTGCCTTTGTTGATGGACGCATAGAAGACCTGCTTCCCTTTTTTCTTACCATAAGTTTTCTCCATAGCCTTGGATATTTTCTTACCCTTTTTAGTTAGAGGCATTACCGTTTCCTTGCTTTACCAAAACCTTTACCAGTAGGTCTTCCACAGATAGAGCCTCCTTTGGCTTTACTTGTTGTGTTTTTTTCATCTGGAAAATATCTATCTAAAAAGTCTTGAGAAGAAACTTTTTTTAAAACTTCTTTTGTTTTTTCCTTATCTTCTTTTGTTAATACCCTATCTTCAGGCAATACTCGTTTTTTATCAGCCATTTTAATATTTTCCTTTCACGCTACCACCACGCATCATGGCTTTACCATAACCACGAGTAGCTGCACCACATCCGCGAGGTTTGCTCCCAACTCTACTTCCTGTTTTAAAAGACTCTGATTTTTTTCTGGTTTGTGCATAATTACCAGTTTTCATTTCTCTATTAGTAGTAGTTCTATATGGATTTTTTCTATCTGCTCCATCATCAGGAATAATAATTTGTTGTCCTACTTTAATCTTATCTACATTTTTAATATTGTTAGCTTCTTTTAATTTTCTAACTGTAGTATTGTTTTTCTTTGCAATTTCAGAAAGTGTGTCTCCTGCTTTAACAGTATATTTTTTTGCACCTCTTTCATTTGAAGTAAGAACTTCACGGCCTTTCTTAGGCTGTTCTGTAATAGGAACTTCTCTTCTTGAAGGTGCTTCTTTACTAGATACAGCAGAATTTTCTTTATCAATACCAGATAATCCTGCGGCAGCTGCACCAATACCAATAGCACCTGTTCTAATAGCATTCGCTGTTTTAATATCTTTAGGCTTAAGACCAGAAACTTGTCCTTGTTTATTTCTTACTGCTTGCCCAGTTCGTCTTCCTTTTTGGGTAGCGCCTACAACACTCTTCGCAATTTTACCAGCGCGTGTTGCTCCTGTTTTATCTTTTTTTAAATATTCTTTTGCCGTTTTACCTGCTGGTTTAGTTACCATTTTAATTGCTTTAAGAACTTTACTAGCACCTGCACTCATTTTATTTACCACCTTTCATTGCTTTACCATAGCCACGGATAGCTGCGCCTACGCCACGAGGCTTACCAACTTTACCACCTCTTTTTTTAGAAGTAGTCTTAGCCTTTGAGCCTTTAGACATTTTTGCCATTTCTGATTTAGACATGCCTTCATATGGAGAACGTGCGTTTCCTTTTTCAACTTTAATTTTTTGACCAGCACTAATTTTGTTGTAGTCTGTTATTTCAGGATTCATTGCTTTTATTTGTGGAAGTGTCATGCCAGCAGCTTTAGCAATTTGAGAAAGTGTATCACCTTTTTGAATTGTGTATGTTCCTCTTATTACTTTTCCAGAACTGCTACCTTCTTGCGGAATTGGTCTTCCAATTGCTTCTCTAGCTTTTGCAACAAGATTCTTTTCTATATCAGACATTCCTCTTCTTGCTTCTGCTCTACTTACAGGTCCAGTAACTCTGCCTTGTAAGTTTCTACGCATAATATCAGTAGGAGATTGTCCTTCTTTAATATTTTTCATATAAGAAGGTGTTTGTTTATCAACAGCTTTAGCTACGGCTGTTTGTTGCTCATCTACTCTTTTTCTTCTTCCTGGCTCATTTAATGCCATAATACCAAAAGTAGCTGCTGGTAATGCTAAAGCACTAAGAAGCATTGAGCCTCCAGCGCTAGTAGCAAATCCTAGACCACGAGCAGCAGTAGCTAATGCTTTGCCTCTAATACCTTGTTGTGCTGCTTGTCTTGCAAGTTTTTGTGCGCCACGTTTAGCAATTTTTTCTTTTGCTGCTTTTGTTCTTTGTCTATTAATTTGTCCTTCAATTCTTTTAGCCTCTTTTTCCCAAGCTGCGTCTAATGCTTTTTGTGTTTCTGCCATTTTAGTTTCCTCCTGCTAGGGTATTATCGCCGCCAGCAGGCGATGCTGGTGCTTGCATATCATCTCTTCTAGTTCTACGTGCCTGATTACGAAGCCCTTCAATAGTACTTGCAAACTGTGATTCATAAACTGGCGTAATAGAATAGTTTTTCATAAAGTTACTTGCCTCAATCATTGAAGCATAGAATAGCGCATCATAACAAAAGTCCGTAAAGTAGTTTGTTTGTGTTGCACTGGTTAAAGTAGTGGGTCTTGCTGTATAAACAATTTTGCCAGAATAAGTGGCACTTGCAGTAGGAGCAAATAAAATTCTAGTGTTTGTCTGCCGTGCATAATATTTAGGCGTTCCTGTGCTTGCGCTAACAGGCCAGTAATCATTGATAAACTCATCAGTTCTTTGTAATAAATTAATTTTTGTACCACTGTCTTCAATAAATATATTCTTAATAACTCTTGTTCCTGTAGGTAATGTAAATGTATTAGTACCTGCTGATAGTGCAACTGCTGTAGTTAGCACAAGACCAGAGTCATCAAGATTTAATGTTAATCGTTCTTCAGCCCGATTAATCATATTAGGAATATACGCTATAAATTCAGCCCCATCATTTTCAGTGGCCTGAATAATATCGTTTACAAGGTATGTATAATTAGCCATAATAAATTGTTACACTCGCAGCACTAACAGGAAGGGTTACAGATACTTTACCAGCCATTCTAATACCAGCATCAGTAAATTCTTGATAACCTACGTCATTAACACTTGTCAAGTCAAATCGAATAATACTACCGACAGTTGTACCAAAAGGGTCAACAGAAGTTCCCACGATAGAAAACTGCCCAATGCCTGTTGCGTGTACCCCACGAATACGTGTATCGGTAAGTGTAGTGCCTGTTACTACATCTAGTGCTGGACCAGAGGAAGACACATAAGATACTCTAAGATTAGTAGCCATATTGTTTTTGCTCCTATAAAAAACTGTAATGCCTATATTATACTAAAAAAGGGCGTAGGATACAACTCCCACGCCCTTCTATTTTTAGTCTAGGAGACTAACGCTTATGCGCCAGCGTTACCGAAGTAACCTCTCCAGTCCGACCAGCCAAAGCTGTAACGCTCACGAGCTTTGAAACGCAGATTACCCGTGTCAAAGTCTGGCTCCATTTTCGTTTGGAGTGGTGAACGTACAAACATTTTAGCACCATTCGGTACATCAGTCTTGATGAAGAAGGCATTCGTATCCGTGAAACGGCGGTTTACGAAGTAACCTTTCGGCAACAGACCTTGGTTGCGAATGGAGTTAATGTCGTTAACATTGGTTACACCTGAATCAGAAACGATTGTCGTTGACAACGTGCTGTTCAAGATTTGGTCAGCAGTGAATACCAAGTCTGATGGGATATGCAAGCTGACGGCTTGTGCGCCAACCAGAATACCACGGTCGTCTTTGATTTTCGAAATGCTGATAAGTGCAGTCTCAAGCGAAGCTTCAGACAGGTCAGCAGCAGAAAGCAGGTTGCTCTGGCTGCCAGCACCGATAGTTGGGTGCGTAGCAGAGAACAATGCAACACCGTCACCGCCTACATACGAAGCACTAAAGCCGTTGTTGAAAACGTCAGCAGCTTTAACCTGTTTCGTGTTTGCCATTGCACGAGCCAATGCTTTGGCACGTAGTTTAGCAAACGTGTCATACAGGTTGTCTTCCATAGCTTCTTCAGTAATTGCGAAGCCAAGGGCAACAGTTTCGTGTGTGTAACGTGCAGTGTAGCTTTCTTGTGCATCGTCATAAGTTACGGCTGCGCCTTCACCTTTAACAGGTGCAGAACCGAAGCCAGTGAAAAGAACTTCTTCTTCGAACGCACGGTCAGAATTTTCCGTGTCAAACAAAGGAGCGTGTTCGTTGTCAACTTCCCCATACTCAAGGCCAAATACGGCGTTAAGACCAGGGAGAAGCTCTTTAGAAATACTTGCTCTATTAATAGCCATTGTTATTTATCTCCCTTAGTTACCACCCGTTGCAGTCGCAGGGGCTGTTACGTATACTTGACGGAAGTTATCTGCATGAAGATTCAGCATAACTTCGATTTTCGTGTAAGCATCACCTAGTACGTTACCAGGCTCGTCAACAACACGAACTACTTTCAGGTCGAGTGCGCCAGCACCTACAGTGCTTGCATCGCCTGATGCGCCAGAACGACCAGTAAAGGTCGAACCAGAAGTAAGTGCGCCAAGAGAAATGTTATTACCAACTACACCAGCAGTAACTGAAGCGTCAGCTTGAATTACGTATACTTGTGCAGGATTATCACATACATAGCCTACAGCATTGGTAGCTGAAGTGCCACCAGGCCAGTATGCTTTAAATTTTTGCTCCCCGTTTTCGACATAGCGGCAGCCTTGGAAAACACCAATGGTAGACTCACCTGCAGAGGTAAGAGCTACGATTGAACCAGCAGACACACGGACTGGCTGTCCAGTGTAAATGCTAGCGGCAGTTCCAGAAGCAATCGGATACTCATTATTACCGTTGCTGTTTGGCGCACCACCACGAATACGGGAAGGAGTTAGACCATTAGGTGCAAAAGTTGCAGTCATTTTTTATTCTCCTTCAGAATGTTATGTAACCAAGGCTGTCGATTATCTTAATCAAAAGAGGGTGTTCGACCCTTAGTTACGTTGGTTTTGCTTTGGTTACGAATTGGCATTCTACGGTCACTGGCATTTTCTAGCTGTGAGTTTACAGCATCTACCATTTCTGCAGAAGCATTTTCGTAGTATCTTTGCCGTGATTCGGCACGACGAGCATCAATTTTTGCTAATGCTAAATCGCCACGGCATACAGTACCTTTATATCTACCATCTTCTTTTACGGCTGATGTGTGCATAATTTCAGGTACTTCTTCAAGTGAAACAAATTCCCATCCTTCACCTAAACGCTTACCAACATTTGTGTAATCGTCTTTGCCTTTTAGGGATATGCGTATCCAACGTAGCTTCATTCCTTGGTCAGCAAATCTATTTTCAATTGACTGTGGAATTTCTAAAAGGTTAGGTTCACGGTATTCAAAGTCTTCTGTTGCTCTTGTTTCCAGTTCACGAGTCTGTGTTGTACGTGTATCATTACGTGCCATTGTGTGTTTTTTCCTTTCGCTTATCGAATAGTTGTGTATGCGCCTTCTTCAGCTGATTCAATCTTCAGCTTTTCTGCCGCATACTGTTCAAGTGATATTCCCCACTTCTGTGCCAGTCTTACATCTTCTTGTGTAAGCTTGACCTTTTTACCTGAAGAGGCTTTAGGAGATAGCGAAGCTCCTGCTACCACTTGAGAGGGCGATGACGTTGCCTTCGGACGGGGGGTTTCGGCTTCCTGTTGTACAGTACCACCAAATCTATTTGGAAATAAGTCTGCCATACGGCGGTCTATTTCTTCGTAATACTCATCTTCTTCTGGGCTATAGCCTTCTTCTTGTAATTGATTATCAACTTCAAGAGCAGCTGCAGTTAGAATCTTATCGGCATTAAACCATTCATTTTCTCTTGCCCATTCCATAGCTTTTCTATTTGCTTTGGAACTATATTGTTCTTGTTGCTGTTTACTTTGTGCTTCTTGTTCTTGCACATTTACAGCATACTTTTCTAAATCTTTTTTGAACTGCTCAATTCGGTAGCTATCTTGTTGAGCATTTGATAGAATCTCTTGGGCTTGTACAATTGCTTCTGTGTCACCAGACTCTAAAGCCCTTTTATATGTTTGTTTAGCTAATTCAATACGTTCCTGAACTTGTCTTTCATTTGATTCAGTATTTGTATTAAGAAGTTTTTTATATTCTTCTTCTCTTTCTTGAAGGCGCAGCTGCACCTTTTTATTTTCTTCAATTAGCTTTTCAATTTCAGCTTCACGTTCTTTCTTTTGTTGAACTAGCTGTCTAATTCTTTTTTGTGCGCCTGAAGTTTCTACACCTTCCAGAGCCGCTTGCTCTTCGCTTTCCGCAGTTTCTTCTTTCGCCTCGACCTTTTTAGCAGGTTCTCTATTTTCTTCTTGATTATCTGTATCCAGTTCAAGTTGAAGTTGCTCATTGTCCTCCTCTTGGCCCTCAATTTCAAATTCAACTTTTTCTTTTTGTTCACCCTTACTAGGTGTTATGGTTGCCCATTCATCACTCATTCATTTTCTCCTGTTTTACGTCCATAGCGATACAGACGAGTTACGCCAATAATAGTATATTATATAGTATTATTATTATTTATACAAATCTAATTAGAAAGATTGTACGTTGGGTCTAGGTCTTTTGAATCTGACACTACCATTTTAACGTCATCATCAAATATAAGCAAGAGTTGTACGCCTCTATAGAAAAACTTATTGCCAGTATGCTTTCCATAGCAAACATAGTCACCCTCCTTACACCACGGTCTGCCTTTGAACTTGTCATCGGCATAGGCAAGAGTGCCTACTTTAAGAACACGACCAACTGTTGTAAGGTAAGCCATGTCCGATTTAATTGAGTCAGGAAGAATAATCCCTCCCTTAGTAGCAGACTTAACGGATACTGGACGTACAAGAATATGGTAACCTGGAACTTCGGGTAACGGGTTAGGGTCTGGTACTTCAGCATCGGTAATCCACTCGTCATTTTTCAACGCATTAGTATATGATTGCATTTATTACTCCTCTTCGATATATTTTTTCAAATAATCTTTGATTAAGTTAATAGAAGTTTCTATTCCTGCAATCCTACCTACCTGCTCACGATAACTAGCATAATCCGAACTTGCTCCATATGCAAGGGAATTTTTTATATTTTCTATTTCTTTTTGTAATTCTTTTTGTAATTCTTCGTATAACAATTATATCATCCTTTGATAGTTAGTTCCATATGGGTTTCTCTCTATACTACCTCCAGATTTAAACGTAAAATCTGCCATATTTCCCATTACTGGCTTTCGCGCTAATACTAATGGACCTACTTGAATTAATTCATCAGCATATAAAACAGGGTCACCAGTAGCTTTATCATAAAAATAACTGTGTCTTCCTGGATTTAATCCTACTTGTATCCATTCAGAATCAGGATTGTTAAGTTCCCTTCCAGCTAATGCCATAGCTTTATCTGTAGATAAATTAACAAAGTCGCCTTCCATTGCAGCATAAGGTGTTTTAGCTCCTCCTTGTGCAATCTTTAATCCTTTTGTTTGTTTACCTACTTCTTCTGGCAAATGAAATTTAACATTTTTTAATGCGGCTGTTTGACCATATCCAAATACTTTCCCTGCATTAGGCTCGTGAAAAGTAACAACCCATGTATCGTAGTCATTGTAAGCTGGTATATCTAAACGTGTAGAAACTCTTTGCCCAACCAAATCTTCTGGGTTTATTGTTTTTCCTACTACTCCTTTTTCTATTGCTTTGTTTCCAGCTATAATTGCTTCAATTCTTTTAAATGAAGGAACTTCTGGAAGTTCTGTAATAGGTATAATTGGATTGTATTCTTTAGATAGTTTATTAAATTCTTCTTTTGTAATATTACCTTCGTCTAAATCTTTGGCAGCTTGTTTTAATATATCAGGTTGTTCTTTTCTTTGACTAGGTACTTTATAAGCTTTTCTAAGTTCGTCAAGGTCAAGACCTTCTTCATCAATTTG
>Ga0208899_1003240_pt1 | contig 10570 bp, 10 predicted proteins | sample VirMetDEL_Nov_24_FD_184518 | JGI IMG/M metagenome (GOLD analysis project Ga0208899, IMG submission 184518) | Aqueous microbial communities from the Delaware River and Bay under freshwater to marine salinity gradient to study organic matter... | ecosystem: Environmental > Aquatic > Marine >...
CAACAGCGTTTTCATACACAAGTTATTCTGATGATGTAGAGTATGATTTAGACGGTACTAAAACCATTACAGGGGGAACAATTATAAATAGAACTTATTTATCGGGTAAAGGAGTTTCTATTGAAAACTTTGGAGATGGTTTTAATTTTGAATATCAACTTGGACAAACAATAGCAGGTGTATCTGACACACTAACTTTATGTGCTAAAGGTGCATCTAATAATGATGGTGTTATTGGTTCATTAAAATGGTACGATACGACAAATGGCTAATATTTATAAAAACGCATTCTATGATCCAACGACTACAGCATCTACGACGCTGTACACAGCTCCAGCTAATGCTAGAGGTATTATACAAAATATTCAAATCACTAATGAATCGGGGTCGAAGATCTGTAAAGCGTTGGTCACGGACGACTCTGCATCAACTACTTATCAAATAGCTTACGCAAATATTAGCGGGCCTACAATCTGTAATGTTGCAAAAGGGCCAATTATATTAGAAGAGAATGATTCTATTGCACTTGAAACATCGACCACGGACGCTATAACAGCAGTTATATCTATATTAGAAATAAGTAGAGAAGACCAAAATGGCTAAACAAAAATTTACACACTATGTCCCTCGTCCAAAACCTAGGAAACGTCCTGGACGTCATAAGAAGACACTTAACAAAAATGAAAAAAGGGATTATAAGAAGTATAACAGACAAGGAAGACCATGAGTAAAACAGTAATAATAGACGGTAAAGAAGTTCCAGTATTACCAGCTAAAGCAGAAGAAGAAATTCTTAACAAAAGAACTGGTACGAAGTATGCTAGTAAAGAAGAATTTGATGCTGATGTTGAAGATTCTAATACTGATACTACTGCCGAAGATTTACAAATCAATCAGAAAATAACAGTTGCATCATTGGATATATTTGGTAAAACCAAGTAATGTTACCTCAAGGTGGAACTGAACTCCAGCATGGGTTTTTAGAAAATCATGCTGACAAAAAACTATTGGATCAAGTACAGATAACAACTTCTGTGCCTGAAAAAATTCCCCTACATCCAACTAAACCAAATATACTTTGGCAAAAAAATTCATACGATCAACCTAATATTGCACCATGGTTCAGAGATCGAAATAATCATAATAAATATGATTGGTATGTATTTAATTCTAATTGGAGTTATGAAAAATTTAGAATGGCATTTGATATACCAACTGAACGATGTCATGTAATTAAAAATGGTTGTACAAGTTTTCCAACAAGGAAACCTTATAAAAAGGGTGATCCTATTAGAATCATTCATCAAAACACTCCTTGGAGAGGTTTAAGTGTATTACTTGGGGCAATGCAATTAGTAAAGAATCCATTAGTAAAATTAGATGTGTATAGTTCTACAGAAGTTTATGGAGATGAATTTAAAAAGCGTAATGATCACACATACGTACCACTTTATAAACAAGCTTCTGAATTATCGAATGTAAACTACATTGGTTATAAACCTAACTTTTATATTTTAGAAAATTTAAATAAATATAATATGTATGTATATCCAAGTATCTTTGAAGAAACATCTTGTATATCTGCAATAGAATCTATGTCAGCTGGATTGTATTCGATTGTAACTAATTTTGGTGCATTATATGAAACTTGCGCAGAGTTTCCTATGTATGTAACCTACACAAAAGATTATAACATATTAGCACAAACGTTTGCTGCAGCAATTGATATGGCAGCTAGCACTTTACATGAACCAGTTATTCAAGAAAATTTAGATATGCAACAAGCTTTTTATAAAAAATATTACAATTGGAATAAAAGAGCCATGGAATGGAACAATTTTTTACAAGGCGTCATTAATGCAAAAAAGTAAAAATTGGTCTAATGATGACACCTATCAAACAATCAAAGAGGTAAATGTGAAACCACAAGACGCTTCAGAACCCATATGGTTTAATAAACCAGAACCTAAAAAAGAGAATAAACAAATAAGACTTTGTGTAGGAACTCCTGTTCATTCAGAAGTATCTATTCACTACACACAATGTTTATTAGAGATACAAAAAGAATTTATGAAAAAAGGTAACAATGTATCTTTTTTAATGCATAAGTCTTCATTAATTACACAGGGTAGAAATTTAACAGTAGCATCATTTTTAGAAACTAACGCTGATTATTTATTATTTTTAGATTCAGATATTGCAATTGGAACTCATGTAATAGAAAAAATGATTAATGCAGATAAAGATGTTATTTGTGTGCCGTACCCATTAAAAAGTATTCAATGGACTAAATTAAAAGAAAAATTTGAAAGAGGCATGATTAAAAGTATAGAAGATATGGAGACTGGTGGATGCACTTATCCTGTTAGAATACCTGATGCATCTGATATAGATATGAAAAATGGTGTTATTGAAATAACTCATGCGCCTGCAGGATGTTTATTAATTAAAAGATCTGTATTTGATGAATTAATTAAAACATATCCAGATAGAAAGATAAAACAAAAATCAGTGATTAATGGCCAGTATGAAGAAAAAAAATTTTACTATAATTTTTTCGATACTATTCATGATAAGAAAACACAAACGTATATGGGAGAAGACTTTGGTTTTTGTAAATTATGGACAGATATCGGAGGCAAAATATTTGCAGTAGTAGATGAATATATTATGCATGTAGGTGAGCATCAATATATTGGAAGATACATAGATGAGTTTATAAAACGTGACTAAATTATATTTAACATCACCGACCACAGGACAAGTAGATATACACTACATGCGATCTGTATTTTTATTGCAAGCAGAATGTAATAAAAGAAGAATAGGAATAACACTACACTTACATAAAAGTTCTATTGTAACTTTTGGTAGAAATGCGTGTACCGCAGCATTTTTAAGTTCTGATGCAACGCATATGTTGTTTGTAGATACAGATATTCAATTTGATGAAAAAGATATATTTAGAATGATGGAAGCTGATGAAGAAGTAACTTTAATACCTTATCCAATGAAATGGCTGGATTGGAAGAAAGCAAATGAGATGCATCAAAGACATGGTATTCCTGTTAATAAAGGCGCTTTTCATTTTCCTATGAAAGTATTAGGAGAAGACTTTGAATGTATTAATGGTTGGATGGAAATAGAACGAGGGCCTGCGGGTTGTATGTTAATTAAACGTGAGGCTATTGAGAGAATGATTAAGTTCTATCCAGACCTTAAAGTTAAACAGAATCATTTAGTCAATGAAAGTGTTAAAAACTCTACCCATTCTTATAACTTTTGGGACACTGAATTTAATAAAGAAACAGGTCAAATTATAGGGGAAGATTTTGCCTTCTGTGACCGTTATAGAAAGGCTGGTGGACGTATATTTGCACTTATAGACTCTGAAATAGCACACCATGGTAACTATCCTTTCCGAGCCAAGTTCATTGACGAATGCGGTAAAATTGAGTAAATTTACATAAATACGTATTTACAGGAGCTAAATAAAATATGAATCCAGTTTTAATGGCAGCACTTATATCGGGTGGTATAAATGCATTACAAGGTAAAAGAGGTTCCGACCTTTTAAAATCAACAGTTAGAGATACAGCAATTGCTTATGCATTAGGCCCCTCAAGTATGGCAGGAGGTCAAGCAGGTCAACAAGCAGCAGGTCAAGGCATTAGTCAATTGACAGCAGCAGAGGCTGCGAAACAAACTGGTAAAACGGCTGTTGAAAAAGAAATGTTAAAAGAGCTTGCTATGGAAGAAGCTGGAAGAGGAGTAGGTAAACAAACATTTGGTCAAAAATTACAAAAAGGTTTTGAAGCTATCGAAACACCTTTTAGAGATCCAGTAACAGGAGACATATCAAAATTTAGAGTTGGATTAGGCGCAGCAGGATTAGGTGGCGCAGCATATGCTGCAGGACTGTTTGATCCAAAAGATCCACCTCCGCCAAAATATCCTGGATATAATAGATTCTATGCAGCAGATCCAGAAATGTTTCAACCTTTATCAGGGAGATACGGACCCGATTATGAAAAGTATCCAGAAGGTTCACCTTATTCAGGTATGCAAGAAGGCGGTATGGCAGAACAAGAAATAATGTCACCTGACGATGAAATGTTACAATTTGATATGCAACAACGGACAGCGGACGATGCAGGAATTGTTGGAAATTTAATGGAACGATTTAGAGAATCATTAGGAGATCCAGAAAAAATGGCAAGAGCATCAAGAAGTATTATGAGAAGACCTACTAGATTTGTAGAAACTGTTGATACATCTGTTACACCTGTTGCTGATGTAACTCCAGCAACTCCAATGTCTGACAAGTTACCTGCAAGAATACAAAGAGAATTTGTGTTGAAGTTTCAACAGGATCCAGACAGAACAGCAATTGAATATGCAACTATGATGAGAGACAATGATAGACTAACAGTTGCAGATGTTAAAAGAGCAAAAGAAGTTTTAGAACAGTTAACTAGTGAAACTGAAGTTAGTTCTGAAGAAATGGAAGGAATTTTAGGTTTAACTGCAAGAGGTAAATCAAATGTTAGAATTCCACAAGCACCCGATGCACCTGCACAAATACAAGAATTAATGGATACTTTTAGAGCAAGAGCATCAAATGAACCTACTCAACCTCAATTCAATAAAGGTGATTTAGTAGATGTATTACCATCTAAATATAAGAGAGATGAAAATGATGAGTCTAATTACAAAAGAACTTCAGGTAAAATGGTAACTGATGAAACGGGTAAAGGATCAGGGAACAAAGATACTATGTTAGCACAACTAGCAGATGGAGAATTTGTAACTAAGGCTAAATCAGTATTAGGTGCTGGTAAAGCAATGGGTGGTAAAAATAAAAAACAACAAAGAGAGTTAGGAGCTAAATTCTTTTATAAACAAATGAGTGAACTTGAGAAGATTGCGGAGAGTGCTTAATGGATTTAGTATTATTTAAACCAGAAGAGATTGATAAAATTTGGCCTTTAGTAAAAGATAAGGTTCAAGCTGCTTTAGATAGAAACCATAATTTTAGAGATCACACAGATGTTAAAGAAAACTGTAAGAACGGTACGGAACAATTATGGGTTATTGCTGATAAAAAAGACAATGTTCATGGTGTTTGCATATCACAAATTATGCAGCAACCTAATTACAATATTGGTTTAGTTAGAATAGCAACGGGACATGATTTACCTTTATGGGTAGATAAAATAAAAGAATTTGAAAACTGGGCTCTTAATAATTTTGGTTGTAAAAAAATTGAAATTTATGGCAGACCAGGTTGGAAAAAAATGTTAACACCATTAGGGTATGAGTATTCTCATGTTCAAATGGATAAATTTTTAGGAGGAAATTAATATGTCTTCAGGAGGAGGAGGTGGAGGCGGAGCACCCGCAGACACTACAAACGTACAAACTATTAGAGAAGCTCCAGAAATCGAAGCTAGAAGACTTGGTTTAATGGACGAAGCTGCTAAACTAGCAGGGAAACAATTAGGGTTACCTGCTTTTCAAGTTGCTGGTTTATCTGCTGCAGAACAAGCTGGTATTACTCAAGCACGAACTGGAGTAGGTTCTGGATTACCTTCTATACAAGCTGCAGAGCAAGCTGCTAGTCAATTTGGAACACAAGCAACTCAAGCTGCTGCTTTGGATCCTTCATCACAACAGTTTCAACAGTATTTAAATCCATATCAATCTTACATCGTTGATGAGATTAATAGACAAGCACAACAAGGACAACAAAGAGTTGCACAACAGGCAATTTCTGCTGGTGCATTTGGTGGTGGACGAGAAGGAGTTCAAAGAGCTGAAGCTGAAAGAGCAAGATTATCAGAAATTGGTTTAGCGCAAGGAAGAGCGTTCCAAGGTGCATTAGGTGCATTTCAACAAGGACAACAGTTACAGGCTCAAACTGCATTATCAGCAGGTCAATTAGGAGCTCAAACTGGTATAGCTGCAGGTCAAGCAAGAATGGGTCAACAAGCACAAGACATTCAAGGTTTAATGGCTGCAGGCGGTTTAGAGAGAGGTGTAGAACAAGCTAAACTAGAAGCTGAAAGACAGACTAAATTACAGGATATTACAGATCCATATCAAAGATTATCTTTTGTATCTGATATTCAAAGAGGAGCGCCTTCTACACAAACAACAGTTGCACAGGGCTTCGCACCAACGGCTTCACCTTTTGCTCAAGCAGTAGGAACTGGTATCGGAGCTTATGCTGCGTTAGCTCCTAAATAGGAGAACAATGGCAAAGTTAAAAGATAGAAAACTGTATAAAAAAGGTATCCTTAAACTACAAGGTGGAGGTATGGTTCCTCAATCACCATTCACGGCTCAAGGATTAAGTCAAGCAGGTATATCTGCTTTGAATACTATTAAGAATCCTGCAACCTATACACAGTTTGCTAAAAAATTACCTATGAGAACTTTAGGTGCGATGGGTTTAACTAATCCATATACATTACCTGTTGCTGGTCCTGTAGTTATGTATTCTATAGCTGATACATTTACTCCACAATCAGTAAAAGATAGAGCAGAATTAAAAAGACAAGTAGACGGAGAGTATGAAGGAATACAAGATTATATGGATGTACCCGAAAGAGAATCTACTGTTGATTTATTAAAGAGAGCTCAGAATATGAATATTCAATCTCCTTTAACAAAAAGATTAAATACAGAATTTGGTATACAAGCTAAAGTAGACGATAGAGAAACAGGGCCTGAAGTTATTGATAAGGGTGGGTCTGATATGCAGGTTAAAAAACCGACTGATATATCTAACAGAGACCCAGGAGATAATAATAAACAAGCTCAACAATTAGTTAATGATCAAAAGAAAATTGTAAAAAATGCAGAAAAAGTATTTAACGACATGGAATCTAAAGCTAGAGGTCAAGGTAAAATGACTGATCTAAATAAAGCAATTGAAGCTGCAAGGGAAGTCATGGGTGAACAAGGTTATGGTAAATCAGGCAGATTACTTTTATTACAATTAGCATCTAATTTATTATCTGGTAAAACAATGCAACCAGGCGTTCAAGGTTTTTTAGATGTATTAGGTCAAGCAGGTCAAAATGTAATTCCAATGGCTATTGCACTTGAAAGAGAAAGAGAAAAAGATGAATTAAGTTTAGCAAAAGTACTATTAGAATCTGGTAAAAAAACAGGAAAGATTAAACCACCATCTATTAAAGTTAGATACAGAATGCCGAATGGTGAAATATCGGATCCAGTGCCTGCATCAACCACGGACACGGGACAATATTTAGTTTATGATCAGTTACCTGGAGGTGAAACAGCTAGATATTTAATAGATCCAGGTCAAGTTGTAGGTCAAGCACCGATCGCGGACAACGTGACTAATAAAGCAAAACTATTAAATGAATACAAAGCTGTTAAATCAGGACAACTATATACTGATTTATTTATTAAAGTAGCATCTGAAAACCCAGAACTTATTGGTCCACAAGGGGGTTGGAAGAAAATGACTTTGAAAGCTGGAGAGTTACTTAAAATAGCTACTGGATCTGATACTTATAAAGATACTATTTTAAAATTAGCTGATAGAGAACAACAAAACTTTCAAAACTTTAAACAATACGGAGAAGTAGAAGAAGGTGTTGAGAAAAGACTTAACGGTATCTTTAGTAAGATTGAAGAAAAAGCTGCTGATTTAGATTCAGCGTCTGAAGAAATTCAAGCACAAGCGTTACTAGAAACCCTAGAGCTTTTATCTACATATTCATTAGCACAAACACTTAAAGATAAAGACCGACTAGCTGTAGCCGACATTCAAAGAGCTGAGAAAAGATTAGGTGGTACTGTTGGATATATTCCTTTTTATGACAATAACCCATTAGAAATTATTACAGCATATAAGACAGTTAACGATAAATTTAAAAACAGATTAGGTGGTATTAGAAATCAATGGAAAGATATTTACTACTACAATCCAATGGAGCTTGATGCAATTGATAAAGACTTTGCAACTCAAATGTTAGATAAAAATCAAGAAAACATTAACAAGTTTGTTGAGGGGTATACTCCTGACAATAATCAAGATACTCAATTATTTGAACAAATGTTTAACAAAGATAACTTACAAGGAATTATTAAACAACAATGACGCCACAAGAAGTAGCAGATTTAATTAACTCGAACCAGTTAGATTTAAGACAACTGGATAAAGATCGTTTACAAATATTAGATGGTCTTCAAAAGAAAGGTGTGCTTCAAACAAAACCTATTGGTGAAATATTAGAAAAACAAAATGCAGTTGCACAAGAATTAGCTAAAGAAAAATCATATGAAGAAGATCCAATTAGAGCTAAAACTGGTGATATTTTAAATAGAGATACAGTTAAAACTATCTTTGATATGGGTTTCTTTGCAACTCAACTTATGATGGACCGTAAAAGATTAGCTCAAGTAATAGCTAACCCTAGTAAATATTCAGGTCAAATAAATAAACTTAAACAAGTATTTTCAAAGAAAAGCACTAATCAATTTGTAGGTGCTTTAAAAAATTTAGGTAACTCTGCTAAAAATCTACCTACTCCTGTAGGTAATATATTAAGACCTGTAGTTGCAGGATCATTAGGATATTCTGCTGGTGGTTTAGCGTACGATGTTGCTGATGATATTATAAGAGCTAAAGAAGGTATTACTTCGTCTGGTTATAAAGAAGATCTAGAACAAAATCCATTTTTAAGAGCAGCGGATGATTTTGCAGTAGGACTTGCATGGAATGCAGGAGCTGAATTACTAGCACCAATGGCATTTGGTGCAGGTCATTTAGTAAGAAAGTTTTTAGGATTAGAAGGAGACTATGCAAAAACAATTAAAAAGATAGCTGAAGATAATGGATTAGAAGCATCTTATCTTGAGATGGCAGATCCAAACTCAGTTGGTGGTAGAGTTGTAAAAGCATTTAACAAAGTATTTGGTCAGTTACCTTTCGTAGGATCTCCTGCGTTAGCAGCTAAGGAAGCTAGATACAGAGAGTTTACACAGGCTTTTGAAAAGAACTTTAACTTACAACCTAACATGCACATGGCAGAATTAGCTTCGGTATCTGATGATATTGCAACACAAATGGCAAATAACTTTGTAAGATTTAGAGGAGTGTCTGATTCTATGTATGATAGTTTTAGATCTATGTCTAAACAATTTGGTGATCCAATGATGATCGACCTTAACTTTTCAAGAAAATATTACAACTCATTATTAGCAAATGATTTTGCACCAGCAGAATTTAAAATGATGATTGATAATGATTTATTACAGACTCCAATAGGAAGATTTAGACAAGCGTATGAATCATTACTTAAAGCTAACAGAAAAATATCTCCTAATGAATTTTTAGAATTACAGATACTGTTAAATAGATCTGTAGCTAGCTCTCCAAATAATTTAGAGTTAATTGGTTCTTATAAAGATATGAAGAAAGCTTTAGAAAAAGACTTTGGTTCTATTAAGTTAAACCCTACTGAAGAAATATATTTAAAATATCCACCTCAAGATGCAAATATTGCTAATAATATATTGCAACCTGCAGACCCTTCTAAAGTTAAAATTGGTGACATTGAAGGTGCAAGAGGTATGAAATTAAATGAAGAAGCAATAGCTAGATTAAAAAAACAATTATACGATTCTAATAAATTTTATCAAGAAAATGTAATATCATTTCAAACAGCACTAGCTAATAGATATGCAAGAGCTTTTGATAAAAACTTATTTAGTGAAAAACAATTAGCAGGATTTTTTGAGTCTGGTAGAATTAACAAAGATCAATTAGCTCAAATGATTTCTAAAAACGTATTTCAATCAGGTGCGGGTAGACAAAGCTTTGATGCAATTACTGATTTACAAAAACTTGTTGAAGCAGATGTATATAAATTTAATCCTAAAACACAAAATTTTGATTTTGTTAAAAAAGGAACTAAAGCAGGTAACGATTCATTAAGAAGATTATTCAGTTCTTATCTAGCAGACTCTTATCAAAAATCATTTAAAGTAGCTCAAGACGATAGCTTTATAGAAAAAATGTTAGGTAAAGAAAAAAGTTTTGAAACACAAAGATTACCAGGTAGAACTTTAGATGAAATTAAAAAAGCGAGTCCTGGAGAAGATTTAGTATTTCATGGTAACTTAAAATTTGATCCTGATGAATTTAGAAGATTAGTATTTCCTACTGAAGAATACAAAAGAAAAATTAATATGATATTTGGTCAACAAGCTGGTAAGAAAATGACTAACAAATTAGATGAGTTATTAACTTATGTAGATGCGTTGAACAGTTATGATATACCAAACGCATCAACGTTCTTAGCTAGAAGATTAGTACTTACAGGCCCTGGGTCTATTGGTGCAGCAGGTGCAATGTATGGAATGGGTTTACCTGGTACAGCTTTAATGTTGTTTTTAGGTAATAGAGCTAACAAAATATTATCTTCTCCAAAAATAATGGATAAAGTTGGATCTACTTTTAAAACATATTTAGAATTATTAGATGAAGGTAAAATACCAAGTGTTGCATTACCTTTAATGAACAGAGCTA
>Ga0208899_1003247_pt1 | contig 10559 bp, 17 predicted proteins | sample VirMetDEL_Nov_24_FD_184518 | JGI IMG/M metagenome (GOLD analysis project Ga0208899, IMG submission 184518) | Aqueous microbial communities from the Delaware River and Bay under freshwater to marine salinity gradient to study organic matter... | ecosystem: Environmental > Aquatic > Marine >...
GACAGGGGGAAGAATACTTTGAATATATAGATCGTGTTAAAGCTAATAAGTTAGCACGAAAGGTTAAACGCATGGATTTACTTCACAACATGCGCACAGCTAAACCACATACTAAAGTGAAGTATCAACAAGCATTAACAATCTTGGAAAAATGAAACTTACATACCCCACTTTCGATGATTATTTGCAACAAGCTTGCTTTGATGCACTAGACTTACCATTAAAGGATGAATGGGAAGGACAATATGAAAACTGGCTTGCTGATCTGGATGGTGAAGAATACGTAGAACTGGCTGAAGAATGGATGAATTACACAAAGCGAGAACTGTTCAATGGATTCTCGGACGGCTTATCTGAATTATATAACAGTACAGAAAAAGTAATGAGAGACTCTCTTAACCGAAGCGGTGCAAAGATGATAGAAGAATTTGTTAACAACAAATCAAAATGATTTATGCAAAAATAGAAATTCTTTGCGATGATGCAGGACACCTAACCTTTCATGGATATTCAAGGGACGTGAGGAAATCTGTACTTATATATTCTCACGAGGAGGACGTAAGGCCGCATTGGAGTAACAGAGAAATGTTGATAGATGGAATGAAGATGACAAGCAATATAGACAAGCTTTTAAATGTTCTAGCAGAAAATGGATTCACACCTATTTCAGAAACTTTTTTCTATAAACCATGACAAACTATGAAGAACAAATTCTATCTGCACATGAGAAGTTTGAAGAGGCGTCAACGAACTGTGCTATCAATGAGTCTGATTTTAAAGACCTCGACTCCCAAACCAAAACGAAGCTTGCGATGGCGTATGGGCGCACCGAGTCATCTCTTCCCGCGAAGACTAGGGAAATGAAAGCTCTTGCTGATCCAGAATATGTTAGATGGCAAGAATCAGTGTCCATCAAAAGGAAACTATACCAGAGATGGAAAGCCAAGAGAGATATCGAGGAGAAGAGATTTGATATGTATAGATCACTCCTCAGTATAGAAAAGAAAAAAATTAATATGCTTTAAAATGGAAAGACAACTAACACAACGTGAATGCATTGAAGAGGACTACATGCGAGACATGGAGACCCTTGGAGATAAGGCTGCTGAAAGAGAGCAGATAGAAGCTGCTACTCGACACCGAATGGGTCAGTTCTTCTTTACTGGAGCAATAGGATTTGGAACACGTGACCCACTTGAAGATGAATAAAGAACAAACAGTAACGAGAGGAAAAATAAAACGACTACAAAAGAAGTGCAATTGTTGTTTTAAGATATTGTCTATAGAAAAATTCAACAAAAATAAATCCTCGTCAGATGGGCATGCATACCAATGTATTGAGTGCAAGAAGTATCAAGAAAAGAAATACGGATGGTGCAAGAAGAGAAACAGAAAACGAATTATAGAAAACCTGGTTAAAAATGAGGTAACGGAAAGTAGAACCAAAATCAATAAAAGTCTTTGGAATGGAATTGGCTATTGGAGCAGAAAGTATCCAGAAATAGATAAGTGTTTAGAGTGTAATACCAATGTATACAAGCACCAAGCAAGGGGAGTCTGTAGTCACTGTTATAAAAAATTACATCAAGAAGTAAGGCCGAGAAGGATTCTCAATCCAGAAGAAAAACAAAGAAAGAAGGAGTATGACAAAAATAGATATTCTCTTTCCAAAAAGGTGATGAGAGACGTTTTATATGGGAATGTTGAGAAAACAGACAAGATCAAGAACCTTGTTAATAATTACAAAGAATTGCTAGAAAATTAGTTCTTCCTAATAAAATTTGACGAACTAATTATTTCCCCCCTATACTTCACTCATGCGAAAACACCCACACCATACCGACGTTCCCTTCCAGCAGGAAGAACGGTACAAAGAAAACATCAAAGCCTGTATCACTTACCAGGTGGCACAACAGGCAGAGTTTGCCGGAGAAGACCCGGATCGAGCCGAGCATGAATGGCTTGCTACTTACGGACCAACCCTTGATCGCCTAGTCGATGAGGGGGCCATCATGAAAAAGCTAAAGTTTGACGTAGCTCGCGTGCGTGCAGAAGTAGAGCGGGTTTGTCAGCCTGAGGTTGATGAAGAAGAATGGGTAGAAGCCGTAGGATTCGGGGACTAATGAATGCTCGCGAAAGAAACGCTCTCCGGTGGGCACTTGTAGACGTAAACAACGATCTAGAGGGACTCAAAAAGCAGTGGGGCAAGATACAGCCTGCCCAGATACAAGCTGTACAAGATCAGGTCCATAAGGTAATAATGAGGCTGATAGATGAGACAAATTCCAAAGAAACTTCTAAACGAGATACTCAGTGATCCTGAGTACAAAAGATGTCTTGTTTGTGGAAAGCTAGGGATTGAGCTAAACCATTCCTTCACGTATTCCCGACGGCAAATTAATGAGAAGTGGGCTATTTCTCCTTTGTGTACAGATTGTCACAGAGGTAATATGGGAGTTATGAAACCAGGGGTGCGTGAGAAATCAGAGCTGTGGTGCCTGCAAAGGGCTACTCCTGAGGACTTTGCTAAATATCCGAGGTATGACTGGGAATTACACAAAAAACGCTTAGAATGAAAGAAATAAACCTTACATTGCCACTACCTCCTAGCGTCAATACTGCTTATGCGGGAAAGGAGATACGACACAAGTCTAAGGCATACAAGGAATGGATTGATCTAGCACACATAGCAGCGTCAACACAGAGCAAGTACAAGATAAAGGGAGATGAATGGCTGGGAGTAGAATATAAATACTTCATGCCTATTTACTGTAAGAATGGAAACAAGAAGGTTGTGGATGTATGCAACTATGAGAAAGTTTTGAGCGATGTACTGGCAGGAGGAAAGAATAACCCTCCCATAATAGAAGGGTTCAGAGATCATATGATCAAGACTATCATACTGTCAAAGCATGAGTCTGACAGAAGGGAAGTTGAGATAACTATACGAGAACTGCCTAATTTGATATAATTACTTCATACTAACGACATTATCATGTTACTACACATTCTAAATATATTGGGGGAACTTTTTGGTTTCTATAAAAAGGGGGCTGTTGATAAGCCAGATAAACGAGACTATGATGCAGTAGAGCGACTTGGTTCATATGAGGATAAGCTTCCCAAGGAGGTTGATCTTCTTAATACGTCTCCTGACAATCAGGGATACACTAATAAGTGTTTTCATGGGTCTGTTGGGGTTCTTATGCCAAATTTCTCATACAGAGAGATTCGAGATATCTCTGTGGGAGATTATGTTATGACACACAAGGGGAGGTTCAGAAGGGTTACAAAGAAGTTTCAAAATATTTGGCAGGGGACATCTTATAAAATAAGAACTATTGGAACCTTCTACGCACCAGAATGCACCCCGAACCATCCATTTCTAACACAGGACGGATGGAAAGAGGCGAAGGATATAACGACCGATGACTATCTATGCTTTCACTCGTTTTCTGAGATAGAAAAAGATACTTCAGTATTTCCCTTTGAAAGTGATCCTGATTTCTTGTGGTGTCTGGGATTGTTTCTTGCCGATGGAAGCTTTAATGAATATTCTACAAAGTTCTCATTGAACACCACCACAAAACTAGGACATGCAAAAAGACTTAAAGCAACAATGGAGAAATTGGGGGCTGACGTTTCTTGGAATGAATATGGAGAACAAAATCTAACAATAACTGTCAGGGGAAGATTTTGGAGAAACGTATTCAGAGATCTTTGCGGAGAACACTGTGACAAAAAGAAGATTAATGATCGACTAATGGTGCTGAATACGGAATTACAGATGAACATCTTTGAAGGATGGAATTCTGGTGATGGCCAATCCAGCTATGAGGATGTGGGAAGAATTATGGTTTCTACTACATCAGAATGTCTCCTTCGACAAATGCAACAAATATTGTTGCGAAACGAGAAAACAGCGACCATAAGAAAAAGAAAGAAGCGAGAAGAAAGAAAGCAATCGTATGAATTATATTATTACTTTCAAGACAAAAAAGATACAACAAAAAACAAGCGAAACAAGTTCTCGTACTGGAAAGACGGAAACTTGTTTGTTCGCGTGCGAGACATAGAAAAAACAAAACAGTATACATCTGGGAACGTATACAACCTAGAGGTAGAAGAAGATGAATCCTATATAGCAGAAGGGTTCGTGGTTCATAATTGCACCGCTTATGCTACTTCTCATGCCATGCGCATCATGAATATCATGGAGCACAAGAACAAAGCTATATGGTTTGATCCTGATCTACAATGGGAGAACCAGAAAGAATACCCGGGGACAGCAGAAGATGCTCTAGGGGATTATGTACAGTCAGCACTTAAGTCAGCTGTACGGTTTGGGTTTGAAGCAGGTGGGAGGGTCTATACTGCCGACAAGTACGCACGATGCATGAAGCCCAAAGTTAAAGACATGCTCGCCAAGGGTTATCCAGTGGTTACAGGTGCTTACACCGCAAATCCTATGTGTGATCTAGATTGGAACTACATTAAACCTAAGAGCAAGGGGGGTGGTCATGCCTTTGTTCTTGTTGGATATAGTGACGTAGAAAAATGCTACTACGCTTTCAATAGCTGGGGACGATGGGGAATCAAGGGGACGGGAGTCTTTAAAATACGATATGAGGACTTCTCCTCTATCTTTAGCTGCTACGTACTGTACGATTCAAAGGACGACCTTAAGGAGAACTAGTCTCTAAGAACCTTTGCCATATCTTTTGCCTCATCCCTACAAAGGTTAACACTGTGGCTTACCATTCCATAATATCTATCTCCGGGCTGGTATATATTTCCAGCTCGGGATACTCTATAGTTACAATTCAGATGAAATAGTGCATGAAAGACGAAGAACATGAGAAACACTATTATGCTTAGTGCAAGCTTCTTCTTGTAATTAATCATACAACAACTCATTTTCTAAGTGAATAAAAAGCCAAGAACCACAACAAGGATATTGTCATCGGCAAGAACAATTTGTCAAAGTGTGGAATCAAGCTGTCAGCATCTATCTTTCCGAACATGATCATAAAGGCTGTAACCCTCCGAAAAACCATTAAAATCAATGCAAGAGGCGCAGCAGTTAAAAAGAATTTATTCTTCTCTCTAGCTGCATATTTGATGCACAGATAAGCAGCCCCCAACTGTAAGAACATCTGACACACTCCAATAGCAACAGGAAGAAACTGTGATGTCTCTCTAAGATTCCCCCCTAAGAACAAGAACTCTATCAGGTATGGCACTGAAACAAGTGCTGAATACCAAAATGCTGCTCTGAGGACATTGGAATAGTATGTCATTTTCTTTTGGGTAAGAATTCGGCAGGATCTATTCCCATCAAAGCTCCTGGAATAGCAACGAGCCATATGTTGACATCATATGCTGCATGCATAACCACAATGAACATAAATAAAACTGACCCAATTATCAACTTTAACTTGTTTGACTCTGGGTTAGTAGTTTTTTTGGGCGTCATAGTATCTCTTGATAAGGTATGCTAAAAAAGGACTAGAGGCTAATCCCAGAACGTATCCGAGACTGAACCATGCACCGATTGAAAAGAATAGTTCCATTTAGCTAGTAACCATGAGCTTGCTGTTATTATACCCCTTGTTCAAGCAAATGGAATAGTGTTGCTAGTCACCAACACCGTTTCTAATTGCAGCTAACCCTAATCCATTGAGAAGTACTATTAAGTTAGGATCGGACAAGAACTCCTGAATCGACGCATCCCCTGCTAGGAAATTAACGAGTGATACTAGCACTAACAGCGTTGCTACGATGTATGTTTTGCGGCCTTTTAGGAATTGCTTCATAAGAAAAAATGATGATTACCAGTATTATAACATGGCAACCATCACTTAATCTAATTTTAATGTTGGACTACTTTTTGTCGTCCTTCTTCGGCTTTTCTTCTTTCACTTCCTCTTCTTGAGGAATGAATGATCTAATAGTCCGAATAGCTGCAGCCGTGGCTTCTGCTTCTTTAGCGTTGATATTCGCACGACTAATAAGCTCTAGCACTACTTTTGCCATTTCTGGTGTCAATGTAGACATTGCATTATGTGGTTAAGAAATACGTCGGTATCCTATATTATTTCCCGTAATATTTCCAGCCCATAATAAGAGCGAACACATAATACAAAAAGGCCATAGGGACTAAGTATAATCTTCTCCATCCAGTACTACGTGTAGACAACAACATTTCTTTCAAGAATCTTCTATCTATCTTATGTCGAGACTGTCTTGCATATCTATAAGCCTTGTCATGCAGAAAGCACGCCCTATTGAACGTGAAGCATGGGGGTCTAAACTTCCATTTGTTTGGACCGCACCAGTTGTATTCTTTTTTCATCTTAGTTTATAAATGTAACCTTTGGGACAAAGGTTGGTCCAGCAGGCCCTGCACCTGAATCCTCTTCAGCTCCTATAGTGTAAAAGCTTGCAGAATCGCTTTGGTTTTGATATTCGGCACTTACCCAGTTAGCAGACAATGCCCGATTCGTCACTCGAACCTCTGCGATAACACCAGGAAAATCGTTCCCGATTCTGTTTAAGTTAAAGGAACCAGGGGTTATATCTCCCGTAGCGGCTTCACTGGCGTCTGCCGTCCCATCAACGTATCCTTGCTTTATAGCCCCGTCATAGGTTACATGAATAAGTTTTCCATCGGTTGTAGAGCTGATGAGACTGTCGCTACCCAAGCCGAAGAATCCATCGGACACGTCTTCATGTCGGGCGCGAATCCAGCCGAAAGTCCCCCATTCAATTTGAGCACCCCCACCTTCATAAATCTCATTATTACCTGATGAATAATCGGTATCACCATCTACATAAACACTTACAGTCAACTCTGATTTAGTATCAGTAGGAAGACTTGCCCCATCAACGTCATCTGTCCCGTCTCCTGCAAAATCCTGCCCATTACCCATCCAGGAGGACACGTGATTGGTTGACCCAGCTGTGTAACTAGAATCAATATTCCCAGCAGAATCATATGCTGTAGACCCAGACGTTTCGTTTAGGTGATAAACAACCTCGTAATCAACCCACACCTTCTCAGCACCATAAGTTGCGTTGTCGGCATATGCAGAAGCTCCTGTGTTACCGTAATAAATATAGAAACTTGTATCATCAGCTGAGCGTAGCAAAGGCGCTAAGAAATGAATCTGACCTGTTTTACCAGTGGTGTCTAAGTCTACAATCTCAAATGGTAACTCACTTGTTCCATCTGCTTGTGTAACCCTTATATCAGCTCCATTGCTGTCAACATCCGTCCAGAAGTTATGCGATGTCCCCAGATCAGCAGGGTTAAAGTAAACAGGAAAATCTATCATGTCTTCTGCGACATGACCGCTATTGACCGTTACTTTCACTCGGTGATCCCAGTTAGTATCAAACCATCCAGTATCATCAGCCAAGGCTTCACTTGCACTGATTGTATAGAACGTAGAAGGGCTATTGGTGTTATTGTATTCAGTCTCAACGTATCCATCGGAAGCCGCCCCGTCATAGATGCGAAGTTCATCAAGCTCACCATCCCACTCGTCACCACCACCAATGTCAGATATATTACCCCCAATCCTTATATTATTGAAAGAAGTATTTGGAATAACAGACTCTTCATAGTCATTTGTTCCATTGTAAAAAATGGTTACATTGCTGTTGTCATTTCTAAATCCCCAGTGCTGCCAGGTTTCCGTTGACCAAGTGCTCACTGATTTTACATACTCAGTGGTTTCTCCAGTTTCTCGAATACCAAGAATTACTCGTGACCCATCTGTTGTGTGCTGAAAGCGCCAAGACCCATCGGCTGAAATAGATGTATCATACCCACCAGCAGTAGAGTCTCGATTTGCCCACATAGTAACCGTTATACTGTCGTTAGTAGCTCCTGAATTAGCATTTATGTAATCACTACCGTCAAAAGTATTTGCGTTATCTATCTGCCCAGTAGCAGAAGTCGGAGAATCTCCAACCCCAGTTCCGTCATTAGTCCCAGTAGAATCTACTACCGTACCAGTGTTTTCCTCTAAGTGGTAAACAGCATCATAGTTAGTCCAAACATTATTGCGTCCGTACGTATCGGTATTGCCGTGAGCAGTTGCTGTCCCATTACCAAAGTAAACATACAACACTGTCTCAGCTCCATCAGAAAGATCTGCCTTACAGTACATTTGCCCTGTCTTTCCAGATGTATCAATATCAACTATCTCAATGGGGATTTCTGTATGTCCATCAACTAAAGTGACACGAATGTCCGCACCAGCTGAGTCTACTGTAGTCCAGAAATCATCTCCCGTATCAACATCATCAAGGTCAATGTAAACAGGGAAATCAGAGCATGTATCGCCCACCTTTGTAGGATCAATTGCTAGTTTAAATCTGTGGCTCCAAGCAGTGTCATACCAGGTCTTGCCGTCTTCTGTTTCTTGTTCTCCGAAAGTTAGAAATGACGCTGGGTCATTTGTATTTGCATATTCTGCTGCAACGTAATCATCAGAAGCCACCCCATCATACATCCGTAGCTCGTCAAGTTCACCAAGCCATGGGTCTGAACCTCCGATCGTAGAACTATTTGACCCAATTCTGATGCCTGTATAGCTTGTGTCTGGAGTGATTGTGCCTGTATTATCCACTGTGCCATTATAGTAGATTTTTATAGATGTTCCGCTTCTGCTGAAACCCCAATGTTCCCATGTTTCTGTAGTCCAAGAAGTTGATGATTGAACATTGCCTGTTCCTGCACCACGCATCTCGATTTGCACTTTGCTTGAGCTTGTTGTGTGTTGGAATCTCCAAGAGCTATCTCCTGCTACAGATGTATCGTAACCACCTGCACTAGAATCCCTATTACACCAAATAGTTACCGTTTGAGAAGTATTGGTCATGCCTGAGTTGGCATCTATTTGGTCGCTTCCATCGAAATAATTAGCATCTCCGATTTTACCTGTGGCACTTGTAGGTGAATCCCCAGAACCCGTACCGTCATTATTCCCAGTAGAATCTACTACTGTACCAGTGTTTTCTTCCAAGTGATACACTGCATCGTAGCTAGTCCAGACGTTATTCCTTCCATAAGTAGCAGTTACCGCAGGAGCCGTGGCACTAGAGTTTCCGTAGTACAACCAGAACTGCGTGTCATCGTCAGAATCTACGTCCCCCTTAAAATAAACCTGTCCTGTCTTAGCAGAAGTATCAATGTCGACCACTTCTACAGGCACTTCCGTTTCTCCGTCAGAAGTAGTAATGCGTATATCATCCCCGGCGGTGTCGACAAAACTCCAGAACCCATGTTCTGCATCGATCTTAGATAAATCAATGTACACAGGGAAGTCTGTCAGGTCGGCCGCTACTTGAGCAGCTTCGACCGTGACAGACATCCGATAGTCCCATGAGGAGTCGTGCCAAGCCATAGAGTTTTAGATTAAGCAGATACTTCTCGTACGATGTTGTTTCCTGCAACAGAAGCAGAAACTTTCTTCACACCTCCTTCTTCGTACACTAGGTATTTTACACCAAGTTTGTCCAAATGGGCAGGGTCAACTTTAACTTCTCCGCCTGCTTCTGTTTCGATTTCATTGAATCGAGCGAGCAATTCAGCCTGTGAATCCGCTGGAGCTTCGTAGTTCTTGATGATCTTGTCTCCGAAGTAAGCAGAAACATCTGCACCGTTTGCATCGTAGATAACGAAGATTTTCTGTTTCTTTTGTTCTCCAACGCCGTCAGCGTCTTTGATGTAGAAAACAGGAATAGCTTGTTCTTCCAGGAAAGTTCCGTCAGGAAGAAGTACTTTTTTCACTTGAACGTTTGATCGCTCAGTGTTTTCGACGATCTCTACGTTTGCAGTGATCTGATCGATAATGTCTTGTCTTGTTGCCATGATAATATGAGGGTTAAAAAATATATTAAGGCAGTTGGAATACCAATGAAACAATAAGGCCTTTTGGAGCCGTTGTCGAAATAGCGTCAACATCGACTCTAATAACATCGTTAGTAGCAACGTCGTCATTAGCAGTATCGATGACAGCTGCCGCAGCAGCCGTGTCAGACCCTGTCTCAGCAGAATCAATGGTAATCTTTGTTGAGAGCATGTCCGCCGCTTGCGTGACATTGTGGATTTGGATATCTGTTGTCCCAGTTGTTCCAGCGGTTATAACTTCTGCGTGAACCTCCACGAGATTCATGCCGTTGAGAGTAGTAGGAATGTGTAGATACCCTTTTCCGTCTCCTGTGGCTACATCAGTTGTAAAATCAAAACAAATCAATTCTACCACTTTTTCACCAGCGTAGGAACCAGCCAGTCCGTCCGGCGTCACTGTTCGATCAGTAGCTGTCCCCGTATCAGTCTCGGCAATTGTGGCGTTCTCCTGAATACCAGCTGCTGTATCAGAAGCTGCAGCTACCGTAATCGTAACCGTATCAGCTGAAGCAGAAGTAGAAACTCCCGTTCCACCTGTAAGTGTTAATGTGTCAGTTGTTGTGTCAGCTACCGCACTCCCTGAGTCTGTAGCAACTGTTTCAAATAGGTTTTGGTCAGGGTCTCCTCCTCCTCCTCC
>Ga0208899_1003252_pt1 | contig 10553 bp, 24 predicted proteins | sample VirMetDEL_Nov_24_FD_184518 | JGI IMG/M metagenome (GOLD analysis project Ga0208899, IMG submission 184518) | Aqueous microbial communities from the Delaware River and Bay under freshwater to marine salinity gradient to study organic matter... | ecosystem: Environmental > Aquatic > Marine >...
TTTGGACAACAGGGAGTAAAAGGAAGCCCTAAAAAGAAAGGTGAAAGTAAATCATATGCTGCAAGGCGTAGATCTTTCAAAGCCAGACATGCCAGAAATATCGCCAAAGGAAAGATGAGCGCTGCATGGTGGGCTAATAAAATAAAATGGTGAGAATAAGGTAAAATGGTAGCTAATAAAAAATAGTTCTTGACATTTTGGTCAAATGGTGACATAATATCAAAATGGTAAAATAAAATACCAAAGATAAGGAGAATATTATGCCAGAAGCATTAGAATTACCAGAAGCCGTTTACCAAGGAGAAGACAAGAGGTGGTATAAGCCTTGTTCCGAGTGCGGAGAAATGCAAAGTTACCTTCGTAGGAACTATGCTATACACTCTTACCTGGAGGGTAAAACCTGTAAAAAGTGTTCCAATAGAAAGACTGAAAAATGTCATAGAGGTTTTGATGGAGAAGTAAGGAGTTCTTGGATTAACAAGTTTAAAACAGGAGCTAAAACTAGGGGGTTGCCTTTTGAACTTTCGGCCTCTGACATACAGGAAAAGTGGGAAGAACAGGGAAAGTGCTGTGCTCTATCGGGATTTTATCTTGATTGGGGCAAAGAAGATAATGTAAAACTAAATGATATTATAGTGTCTATTGACAGAATTGATAGTAATTTGGGATATACCAAGGACAACTTTCAGTTGGTTCATAAACACATAAATATGATGAAACAACATTATGACAATGATTATTTCATCGAGATGTGCTTAGCAGTAGCACATAATCAAGGGCTAAGTGGTGAACCCTTTAAATGAAGATACAGAGTTAACAATACCCATAAAAAATCTAATAGCGCTAGTTATAGCTACCGCTGTTGCAGTATGGGCCTATTTTGGAATAGAAAGTAGACTGAATGTTGCAGAGCGAGAGCTTGTCATCATGACTGACAAAGTAGAACAAAATACTAATTTTAGAATACTTTGGCCCCGAGGAGAACTTGGTAGTCTGCCTGATGATATGATGCAGAACGCCAAACTAGAGACAGCTTTAGATAGGTTAAAAGAGCTGGAAAAATGGGTAAACAACTTTCAACCACCACCAGAAGTTAGAGACACTGTAACGAGAGTTAGAGTGCTAGAAAAGAAGGTGGCGGAGTTGGGTAAGCAGGTGGAGCATTTATCAAAATGAGTATATTAGAGTTTTGTGGACTGATACTGGTGTTGAGTTTATTTACCTATGGTGTACTACTTGTAGCTAATGTAATTGATAAAAAGACAGAGGAATCTGAAGAAGAAAACCCTGTAGTATTTGGAGAACCAGAACCTAAAGAAGAACCAGAGTCTAAACAAATAACAAGAGAAGAAAAAAGACTAAGAAATTTAAAAAGGAGAAAATAATATGTGGGATTTACCTTGGATTATGGAAGGCTTAATTTTTGTAGCCTTAGTTGGAGGCGCAATGTATTTTACTAAGCGCAAGACAGGCCGATGGCCTTGGGAGAGAAAATGAGTAAACTAAACTGGGCCTGGGAGTGGGTCAAAGCTAGATGGGCAGAACGATCTACATGGGATGGTACAATTCTTGTAGGTATGGGTGTAATGGTTCTTATTGCATCTCCGTTCTTAAAGTATGCAGCCATGGCTGCAATAGGATACGGAGCATTCCGTATTTGGCAAAAGGAAAAGCAAGATGCCAATGGGTAAAGGAACTTATGGTAAGAAGCGTGGTCGACCGCCGATGAAAAAGAAAAAGAAGCGTAAGTCTAAAAAATAGTTGACATCTCCGGCTGAAGGTGGTATAATATATACTCATTTAGCCGGAGATTTTACATGCAATATAAGTTTAACGAAGGTGCCATACTGCAAGAACTAAAGCAGTATATTGACGCCACATATGAACAACATTATGCTCAAGAAAAAATTCAAGCTATGGAGTTCATAGACGATAGTGGCTTTTCTGAAGGGTTTTGCTTAGGTAGTAAGATAAAGTATATTAAACGCTATGGGAAGAAGGGAACTCCGGAAGATTGGCGTAAAGATCTTATCAAAGATTTGCACTACGGAATTATTATGCTTTCTATTCATGACAACAAATCATGAATCTATTTATTTTACATGAAGACCCTTATGTAGCGGCAAATTATACTATAGCGAAGCATATAGTTAAGATGCCATTAGAAAGCGCACAGATGTTATGCACAGCTCATCGCGTGCTTGACGGGGAAGAATACACCGAGCTTAGTCCTGGAGGACGTAACATGAAGCGGTGGAAACTACCCGATGATCGCGATGAAGTGCTTTACAAAGCTGCTTACGTAAACCATCCGTGTAGTGTGTGGATGCGTGAGAGCAGCGAGAACTATGAGTGGGCCATAAATCATTTTTGTGGTCAACTCGACATTTATACACGTAGGTATAGGAAAGAGCATAAGAGTGGTCAGCTTTTGCCTTGGTTAGCAAAAGCGCCTAATAACATCGCACAAAGTGCGATGACCCCCTTTGCCCAAGCTATGCCTGATAAATATAAAAATGAGTGTGCTGTAACTGCATACCGAGATTACTACTTAGGCGATAAGTCTGAGTTATTTGAGAAAGGATATACACCACCATGGCTATAACACGAACCACAAAACTAAAGAAAATAGAGATTGTACCTCAAAATCCGCCCGTTATGTATTTGATGGAAGAGGTTACTTTTGACGACACAGAAGACGACTCTCCCCCTATTGTTAGCAACAGGAGAAGGGTATTCCAAGTATCTCACTTAGATAACCCAGACGACGGTACATATGAAGAAATTACTCCAGATTTTTCTGGAGAGGACCCACTAATACAAGATATTTCTTCTGTATTGTGGCCTTCTTCCCCATGAAAATCTTTTTTAACAATGGGTATGGTATAAGTATTGTTCGCAATGACTTATTTACCCCCGTTAAAGATGATTTGTATGAGATAGCTGTTTTATTGGGCTCGGAAAAAGAATATAAACTAGTGCACGATCAAGTGTATAGAAACCTAACTGACTCAGATGTCGAGAAAGCTATAAAAGCTATAAGCGGAGAGCAAGTAATATGATATATATTTTAGGTCTTTTATTGGGATACATTTATTTAGTTGGATGGTTTTTTGCATACACACATGCTAGAGTACTAAAAGAAAGAGATACAGTCTTTAGTAAATGGTGGGTAGTTTATCCACTATATGTCTTTCTTTCAGTGGGTGCTTTGTGTGATATTGCATTTAATTGGATTTATGGGACACTGGCTTTTAGAGAGTTTCCCAAGGAGTTCTTCTTTACTTCTCGCATTAAGCGGTGGAGTAGATACGCAGAAACACGACGTAGACATACTTCAGCTACAAGCAAAAAGTATGAAACTGCACTAAAGTGGAAGGAGCGTATCAACAAGATAGAACCAGGACATATTTAATATGGACATTAAAAAGGATATATTTGGCTTTTTAAACATGCTGATTATAATATCTGGAGGTATAGGTGCACTACTTTATTTATCAGACGGTATACAAGGAGTAGCAACGAAAGAGTATCACGAAGCAGATATTAGAGAGAAGCATGATAAGTTAGAAGAGGGTATCGCAAAGGTTAGATTAAATACTTTGCCACCCAGAATTAGGCCGATACTGGAAGCCAAAGAAGAGGCTTGCAGTAGCGGAGAGGAGTTCTCACCAGAGGTGGAGATGATTTTACAGGATCTTCTTCACGACTATCAGGAGTTAGCTGGGAGAGAATGGAAAACAGGAAAATGTAACAACGGAACTTGGATTGAATGATAATTATTGACCCTACTATGGACAAAGAATTTTGTCAATATGCATACACTACTTCTCAAATTTGTGAGAAAGTATATGGATTACCTAAGAATACGAATGTTTTTATAACATTTAATTCCAAAGCCTGTCAAGGTTTTGAGGCAGTCTGTATACCTGGAAAGGACGAATTTTTAGTGGCACTTTCTCCGAATATTGAATGGGAAGAAAAGAATTTTGTAAAAACTATAGCGCATGAACTAGCTCATGTTAGGCAATTTACCTATGACGGGCTTGAGTTTGGAGAAGATGAAGAAGTAATTTGTTTTAGGTCGGGAGAATACAGGTTTACAAACGAAATGGAGTATTGGCTTGCTCCATGGGAAATAGAAGCCAGAGGATATGAAGATGCCATATGGCATGTTTATTGTCAGGAGGACTGATATGTGGAAGAAAATAATCCTAGCTGTTCTATTGTTATTCCCTGCGGTTGCTGCTGCGGATATGGATATACAGATAGACTTGACTTGGATTCCGCCAACTAATAATGCTGATGGAACAGTATTGACTGATTTGAGTGGTTATACAATACATTACGGATTTGCTTCTAGAGCTTATAGTCAAGTTATTGAAGTAAATGATAATAATGCTACTACTTTTACTTTCCCACTAAGTGGGTTGACTAATGGGTCAGAAATATTTGTAGCTATGAAAGCGTTTGACGAGACGGGAAATAAAAGTAATTTTTCAAATGAGGTGTCTTTTGGCCCTTTTCTCGAAGTGGATTCTACAGCTCCTGCCGCGCCAGCGCTACAGGGTACTGTGACAATAACAGTGTGTCCTCAGGGGGCGGCTTGCTCGGCTCAATAGAATCCAGATCTCAATGTATAGTAGAGCAATTTCAAAATTGTTTACGACAGCCAAAAGTCTTCGTAGGCAGATTTAACTGGGGAGAAGCATCTCAGGAAGAAATACTTAATTGGATAAAGAGTAATGTTCCCGAGGACTGGACTCCAGGAGAAATAAAAATTGAAATACCAAAAAATTAGGGGCTTTGTGCCCCTTTTTTTCTTGACAAGGCATTCAAGAGGGTTTATAATATGCATACAAATTTGAGGAAAATTATGCAAAAAATAACTGGAACCCATCTCGGAGTTTTGATTGGAATTATTTACTTTACTGGAGCTATTTTATGCGGGTAGAAAAAATTTATTATGTAAACCGATATGACATTGGTCGTGCATACGGAGGCCCAGAAGAGGGTGGCTGGTGGTATAATTACGGAATTTTTGATGGTTGTGAGGCCATGTTCACTACTAGAAGGGAGGCTGAAGCAGCTAGAGATAGATTTAATTTTGAAGCGGAAAAGACTAATGGGGATCTTAACAGCGTCAATTGTGACGAAGTTATATTTTTTAGTGTTGAAACAGAACAAGGCCAAGACTGGCCACAGGAAATACCACGATATGAATAATCAGGAAATTTTAGACAAAATAAAGTCTACTTTTGAAACAGAACGACAACGAAATGCAGAGTATGTAGCAGAACTACAAGCTATAATTAATGTACAAAGAGAAACTATAGATGCTTTGCAGAAGAGCATAGAGAGGCTTAGGCATTGGTAATTTACCTATCTATTGGGGTAGTAGTGTCATTACTATTCTTTAAAGTAACAACTCAGTCTTTTGTACCAGAATTAAATACTGAGAATTTAATATTAGCTACCATATACTGTTGGATATGGCCCTTGGTAGCTTATATAGTTATACTAGTAGGGCCAGTTTATTTAATACGGAGATTTAATGCTAGACTTAGATAAGATTTTGCAGGGGACTACCACAGATAGGGACTACATAGATTTTGAAGCTGAATTAGTGGGAAACTTAAAACTAAGATTTTACACTGAAATGGATCCAGAAATAAATGAAATTGTTCGTCAAGCTATATTAAAAATACGACTTGTAGCTAGGGATAGATGGATAGCCCAAGGTGGACATAACCCTACCAGAATTTACTTTGAGGAGCCAAATGGTTAAGTTTAGTGATATGCCTGTAAAGTATCAGGTATTTATTGAAAAAGAGGGCGTAGTATTAGAGGCTGCATACTTTGAAACAGCACAACATGCTAATGATTTTGTAGCACGCTATAATCTTAGACTGCCCAGTGGCCTATTTTGGCTGAACTCAAAGGCCAGATATATAGGAGCGTGCCCAATTGACACATAAAAAATTTGTTCCCATCGACACTATAAACAGACGTATAAAAATCGGCTGTTTCCTCATAGCCCTCGTGGTAATATATCTACTATCCTAGAAAAAATAAATCTTGACATAGTAGGTATATACTGTTATAATTGACACCTAAACTCATAAAATTTGAGTAGGCAAAGGACTTATTATGTTTTATTTATACGTTACAGACGCTAGTCTACTTCCCTTCGAAATATACAAAGATTACGGAAGGAACGGCGCTCTTATAGCTACATCACCCAAACAAGGCCCTATAACATATGAGGGCACGGCTTGGAAAGAATTGCAACCCTTTGAAGACTCATATTGGGACGAAGCAACTCAAACTTTACTCGATGCGGGTTCTCGGTATTATGTGGGTTGGGGTGAAATGTGGGATAGATTCAAAACTGAAGAACAATATGCTATATTCGACCTGGAAAAAACAGACATAAATGTCGAAAGGTGGATGCATGAGTTACGAATTCAAATGTCTAGGGTTGACCAGAAACAGATTAACCTGCTTGCAGCAGACGCCCAAGCAGTTTTAGCCCAATTTGTAGTTTTAGGAGTGCTGACACCTGCTAGGGTGACTGAAATAACTGAGGGAACATGAGTAGTTTTATTACTCCTTCCGCCTCTTATACCTATAATGAAACTTTTGGTCAAGTAACCTCGTGGACAGGCAGTACCGGAGGAACAAGAACTGGAGAACGATTAAAAGCATCTTCAACAAGTAATGTATGGGGAAGCTGGGACACCTTAGCTACGGAAGAAGAAAACTCCCACTCTATGATAGGTTTCTATTTGCTCTATGATACGGGATACTTCAACTCTAATGCTGGCCGAAGTCACAGCCTAGAGCTTATTCTTGATGACACTGCAGGAGATCAATATATACTAAAACACCTTCCTATTAACGTCTATGGGTATAGAAGAACTGTTTCAGTTTATTACCCATTATTCGTTCCAGGAGGATACTCAATTAGTGGAAGAGTAGGATCAAGTGATGGACTAGATACTAGTAGTAGGCCCTCTGAGTTGGGTGTGAGTATTATTCCTGTTTTGGGGTCTGTAAATGAAAATGACGGATGTTATGGCAAACATGAAATTGTTGGACAAGTAGATTTTGGAACAGGATTAAAAAGAGGAACTACTATTTCTAATCCTAGTTCGATAGATACTTGGACTTCTTGGACTTACATAGGAAATACAAATTTTAGATGGGAAGGGTGGCTACCCTCATTTCAGCCAGTAAGTAGTCAGGGCGGTATTGAAATTATAGCTCAAATAGCTGCAGGAGACCCAACAGATACCAATTATACAAAGATGGGTGGGGCGAAACTTAAATGGTCTAGTGGTGATGATACACACTTAGACGATATATTTTACCCATCTACTTTTAAGCCGTGTAATTTTCCAGCAGGATTGCCTATATATGTTAGATACTCCGCCAGCGGTCGTAACTCGGGGTTTTATTTTTCTGTGGAGGGAATAGGATGAGATTTAATGGAACCGGAGGAAGATACTACAGAGGAGATCAATATGCTGCTTATACTGACATAAATGGCAATATTGAAGTGAATCAGAGATATCCTTTCAACGACTTGGCCAACTTTGGATCACCCTACCAGGGGCCAAGCGATTGGAGATTATGTGACCAAGATTATCCTACCGGACAAAACGCCAGTAATAATCAGCCAATATATGGATTTGAGATGGGGTGGCATGGTACTAGTACTAATATTAGTGCAAGACCTAGCTACTGGATGATGGACTTTGGAATGTCCGCACCCAGACACGGTTCAGACGGAGTCAGCGGACTCACTTCTGGTAACTTTATTGACGCGGTAGATATTGTCTTTGAGAAGCTTCCTATTTGGATGTCAGACAATTCAAGAGGGACTGTAACTAGAACATATGTTCCTATTTATGTCCCCGCAAAGGGTATACCAGTTTTTAGGCTTTATAATCCTGAGGATGACGTTCAGTTTGGTAGGTGGTTTGATTTCTATTCCAAAGGTGACTCCGTAGCTCAAACACTTGCCACTAGTATAGAACTTTTAGGAGGATTTGATTCCTCGGACCAAACTTCTGATACCACAATAACTGTGAGTGGTCTTGCCACCAACACTTGGTCATCCTGGGTTCAGGTGGGTAGGTTAAATTACAGAAGTAAGTATATATCTCACTCTGTATTTCCTAATTCAGGAAATGATCCATCGGTTTTTGAGGTACAAGTAGCATATGGAGAGGCAGGAGACGAAATACAAATCTATCAAGCAGGACATAGGTCTAACGGTCAAGGGACATATGGCAGTAACACAGTACCATTCCCCTGTAGCTTGCCAGCTGGAACAGCCATAAGTATCAGAGTTCAAACGGGGATAAGTGTTACAAATGCAAAAGGTGTATACATACACAACTATTATTAAGGAAATACTATGGCAACATCAGTAGCAGAAGGAACAGAAACATTAGTGGTTCAAGCCACTAACATGGTTACAAATGGAGAGTTTGATACAGACACAGCCTGGACAAAAGGAACTAACTGGTCTATATCATCTAACGTGGCTACTAACACAGGCACTACTAGTGACTTAGTAAACTCTACGGCACTTAGCCCATCCTTAGTAATAGGAGATTGGTATTATCTAGAATACGCGATCACAGCCTACACCAGTGGAAGTATAGCTGCCGATTTAGGTGGTGGCCCTTCCTCATTGTCTAGAGATGCTACTGGAAGGTATGTAGAGGCTTTGCAGGCAGGTAGTGGAAGTAATCTAACGTTTAGCTCTACTTCTTTCAATGGTAGTATTGACGGAGTTAGGCTTCGTCAGATTGGTCAGGTAGTGCACACAACTACCACTGCTGGAACATACCAACTGTTTTTAAACCTGGAAAACATGGTTGGTGATGATGAAGTTTTAGCTATGGTTGGAACACAGATTGGAAGCAGTCCAGGAAAGTTCTGTTGGAATCAGTATGCTACTTTTAGAGGGCCACAAGGAGAACTAAGCGGTCCCGCATCCATTCCACTACCCAGCGCTCACGAGTATAGAGCAGCCATCATTCAACTTGGTGGAACGGCTATTGATGTCGACTGGGAAGTTATTAAGCTCTAATGTATGAGTATTCCTGCATAGTGAACCGAGTAGTCGATGGAGACACAGTAGATGTCGACATTGACCTCGGTTTCGGTGTGTGGTTAAAAGGCCAGCGCGTTCGTTTGTCTGGCATCAATGCACCTGAAACCCGAACTAAAGATTTAGAAGAGAAAGCTCGGGGATTCAAGGCCAAAAAGTTCGTAGAAGAGAGACTACCTACAGGTAGCAGCCAATTGCTAGTCAGCGAGAAAATTGGTAAATACGGACGCATAATCGGAACATTTCTTATTGGGGGAGTTACTCTTAGCAGTATAATGCTCGTTGAGGGTCATGCGGTTCCTTATACTTGACATATTTTTCTTAACCCCGTATAATATAAGAAAAGGAGGGTTAAAATGTTCATAGTTTTTGCGAGAGCACCGGAGGAAACGTGGCCCAAAGCTGTGGCTACATACGACACGGAGGTTGCGGCGAAGGCCGCGATCGCGTGGCGTCACAAACGTCGTCTGCCCGACCATATATTTACTATTGGAAGATTTAGAGAAGGAGATTTTAATGTTTGATGAGTTTATTGTAACTTTTCTACGAGTTATTACTTGGTGGATAATTGGAATTATTGGTTTAGGATTCATTGGGTTAATCATAGGATAAAAAATTGTTGACATTCTTAGCTCAATCCCCTATAATATACACTCAATCAAAGGAGAAAAGAAATATGTGGGAAAATTATCTAAAAATACTGCCTAAGTTGTCCGCTGGGGCACATCAAGAGGGTTCTGGCTCTCTGTGTGCTATGGAAATGGTTGCATACATGGAGGGATTGCCTCACTCTGACGCCCCTCCGTGCACTTGCCCTGTCTTGGCATCGTTCGTAAGAACGGGCCAGGATGGTATGGATGACAACGCTAGGCAACGGCTTCTGCCCTATCTGCCAATGCTGGTGGATACTGTGAACCCCGATATTGAGTTGGATCGTGCAAAGTTTCTTGCAGATGCAGCGAATACTCGTTTTGTTCCTCTGGCGGGGAACGCTTCTTCAGAAGAAGTTTGGGACGAGTTTATCAAGGTGTTGGTGGAGGCTATCGAGCTTGACCCTAACAGGGTCGTGCCTGTGTGGTCGCCCGAAAAAGTCGAGCAGTTGATAAAGGAGTTTGCGTAGTGAATAAAAAACCTGCAAGGGCTGCTGAGTTGGCTGCTAGGGCTGCTGCTAGGGCTGCTGCTGAGGATGCTCAGTATGCTGCTACTGATGCTGCTACTGATGCTGCTGCTTTGGCTACTGATGCTGCTGCTTTGGCTGCTGCTAGGGCTGCTTCGCGCGCTGCTATGGCTGCTAGGTCTGCTGATGCTGCTTCTAGGGCCGCTAGGAAGGATGCTGATCATGAATAAAAAACCTGTTAGCGCTGCTGCTAGGGCTGCTGCTGAGGATGCTCAGTATGCTGCTACTGATGCTGCTACTGATGCTGCT
>Ga0208899_1003253_pt1 | contig 10553 bp, 9 predicted proteins | sample VirMetDEL_Nov_24_FD_184518 | JGI IMG/M metagenome (GOLD analysis project Ga0208899, IMG submission 184518) | Aqueous microbial communities from the Delaware River and Bay under freshwater to marine salinity gradient to study organic matter... | ecosystem: Environmental > Aquatic > Marine >...
ATACACTCGCACGTCAACCTCAGCGTTAAAGTTTACTACGCCTGTAGAAGGATTAGGATAAGGTAAAACTCCCAGTCTACTAAAAGACTCTACGCTTGTTGGTCCAGTCCAACCGTCTTGGCAATAAGCATATAAATCATCGCAAGCATAATCCCATTGATCATCACAGCAATACGGATCTACTTCTATTACCCACTCAAAACAAGCATTAGGAATATAGTATATATCACCAACGTAGCAATCAGCAGAATAATAGCAGCTAGAGTCTGGCACGTTAGCCTCCGCGTTATAATTAACAGCGGTCGGATCAGTACACCCAGGCAGTGGATAAATACAAGAGCCATTATCAGTGTTTGCAACTTCGTTATAGTTTAATGCTGTACTGTCAGTACAACCGTTAATAGTTGGTATACAACCTCCATTATCAGTGTTACACGTGTCACAGTAGTTGAAAGCTGTAGGATCAATACATCCAAACACTACAGGCACGCAACTACCATCTTCTACGTTCGCGTTAGGGTTGTAATTGAAAGCATCGTCGTCCATACACCCTAATACAACCTCTATGCAAGATCCTTCAAGCTCAATATTAGCTTCAGGATTATAGTTAAAGGCTGTAGAATCCATACAACCTAAAACGATTGGTGTTAAACAAGAGCCGTCTTCAAAGTCAGCGTCTGCATTGTACTCGATGTAATTTGGATTCGTACAACCGGCAATGTAGTAGCAGCTTCCGTCGTCTGTGTTAACACTATCATTGTAATTTAAAGCTGTTTCATCTATACAGCCGTAAGTTTTTTCTATACAGTTATCGCCACAGTAAGGCATACCGTTAACTATTACAAAAGGAATTAAAGGACTAGCAAAACCTCCCGGCGCATCAATAGCTATATGCTCATCAGAATACAAGCTATAGCCACATTGCACTGATGTAAACTGTGATTGCTGTGTTATGTTAAACTTAACACTAATAGGCTCTAGTATGCTTAACTCAAAAGTAAATGTAGTATCAAAACCGTTATCTAAAGTAAATATACCTAAAAAGTTATTGCCTTGAAATACTTGTAAGTATGCTCCAGCCCAACCATTACCAGCTAGGTCTGTTAATTCTAGCGTGTGAGTACAACTATCTGTTAGTATATCTGTGTTAGCTATGCTATCGTAGTTAAAGGCTTCTGCGTCTGTACACCCGTATAACTTTGGAGTGTAACACATACCCGTGTCTAGCGTAGCTTGTGGCAAGAACTCTACATAAGCATCGTTCATGCAACCATATATTGGCGGTGGTGGTGCACAATCTTCAACTGTAAAACCATGGTAAGCATAGTTGCCAAAGTTAGCTGAATCCATTTCAACTATTGTGTCATTACATCTTACTAAATAGTACGAACCATCTTGTCCGCCCCATAAACTACCTTCCATACCATCACCGTATGAATCATATATATCAAAGTAGTAATCTCCATTAGGTATACAAAGCTGTGTAACTTGAGGTGAATAGTCTATTATGTCAGTATAAGGTCCACCAGTAACCACAGTGTCTAAGTCCTCGTTTAAAATTGCCCAAGAAGTTTCTTGTGGATATTGATCAGGATTAATAATTATATCTATGTATGTTCCGTTAGGACACTGGGCGTTTGCAAGGCATGAAGCAAGCATTGCAAAAAATAAAAATATATATAATCGTGCTATATTTTTCATTAGTAATCTTTGTATTTTCTTATTTCTTTTTTAGCTTCTTTGGTTAGCTTACCTTCTTTTTTTAACTTTTTTTTAGCAGCTCTTTTAGCTTTGCGTAGCTCTTTATTGCCTAACAAAGGCAGAGGACTTTTCATTTTAAACGCCATAATTAAAATTTACTTATTATAAGTTCTTCAATATATTCTTTAATTTCTTCTTTAGTTGCGACCATTTTGAAACTAAGGTCTGCTTGAAATCTCTTAACTTCTTCACCATCATCAAATATTACTATTGTTGGCACTATTGCTATCTTGTACTTACTTTGATTATTGTCGTCTTCTATCAACAAACTTTTAGTATCGCAGTCTTTTATTTTAGAAAACCACTCAACGTCGTTAGCGTCATTCCAGCCGGCGTTAAAATGAATTGCTTCAATTTGACAGTAAACTGTATTGCAAAATAAAAGTACTATTGTAGTTAACAGCGCTTTCATTATCTTAGATCGTCTATTTTATCTTCCATACGTATCATACGCTCTTCTAGCTTTTTTACGTCGTCTCTAGTTTCTATAATAGTGTTTCTAATGTTTTCATCTTTCATTTGAAACTCCATTTTAGATACTTCAGGCTTTGGAAGCTCTTTAGCTTCAGCAATGTCAGCTTGCAAAACAAACCACATGCTTATAATAGTTGCCATACCAAATCCTATACCTATTAAAGTTTGCACACTAACTTTAAAGCTAGTGTTTTCGTTTAATTCTTTAGCCATTATTTCTCACCACATTTTTTACTTGGGTTGCCAACTTGTCTCCAGTCTTGCTTCACCCATGTTCTTAAACTTCCGCCGCTACTTGTACCTGTAACATTGCTTTTACTAGATCTTTTATATTTACCAGCCTTACCTGCAGCTCGCTTTGCTCGTATAACTGCTTGTCTTTCAGACTGGCTCATACTAGCAATTTTAGCTTTAGGCAGACACACTTTTTTAGTGCCTCCGCCTTTAGCTTTAGTTCGCTTTTTAAAAGGATTATTTGACTGTACAAAAGACATACTACTTCTTTTTCATCATTTTCATAGCAGCCTTTTTCATTTTAGCCGGAGCTTTTTTCATCATTTTTAAAGCAGCTGGCTTAAGCATCTTAGCTGGAGAAGCTAGTATTTTATCTCTAAGCTCTTTTGGTAAATTTTTCTGTTTGCCAATTAGTTCTTTTTTAGCTGGAGATTTTTTCATCATTTTAGCTGGTGCTTTTTTCATTTTAGCTGCGCTTTTTTTAGCCAGCTTCATAGGACCTTTTTTCATTTTAAATTTTGTTTTTAACGTGTTTATACATTGAGTTACCTAACTTTTCGCCCATTTTACTATCTGACTTATAGTGAGCGTGGGCAACTCTTCTACTATAAGATATATTTTCTCCGGTCTTATTAAAAGCTGATTTAGCTTTAGGGTATTTATCGCCTAGCACTTTAGCTATTAATACGCCCTGCACTGAGTGACCTGATGGATATGACGGTGTTTTCATAGACTGCATCTCAATATCTTTCATATTGATATTCATTTTTTTAGCCATTACTTTTGGTCTAGGTCTGTTAAAGTGTTTCTTAAGCTCTAATATCACAGGTGCTGATTCTTTTATAAGTTTAGCAGCTGTCTTGCCATCATAATCTTCAACTCCGTTATCTTTAGCTGTTTTTTTAAACGCAGCTTCTATATCGTCGTTGTCTTTTACAAACTTTTTGTTTAATGGTATACTTTCAAGTTCTTTAACCTCTTGCATCGTATCAAAAGTATTATCGCCTGGTGGCTTCATCTTTTTAAACGAAGATATGTCAAAGTCTTTAAACATTAGCACTTGTGTCTAGATGCCCACATATTAGCGTAAGCACTTGGATATACTTTAAATTTTCTTTTAGCAGCTGCTTTTTGACAAGGCTTCAGCTTACCTTTCATAGGCGACTTACCTACTACTTTTTGTATTTCTTTGTTTTTTAATTTAAAAGCCATATCTACTTGTTTTTTTTATTATTTCTATACTCACTCATAGCTTCACGTTTAGCCTTGCCTTTTTTCCAAGAACCTGCTGCAAACTTTTCCGCTCGCTTTTTACGCTTAAATCCATAAACTTCACCGGCTTTTTTAGCTTCTTGAAACGATTGATCTTTCTTTTTACCTTTATCATCAAACGTTATGGTTGGATGCGCCATATAAACTGTTTTGCCATCAACTTCGCCTGAGCCATAACTCATTTTATGAGTTTCAGTTTTACCCTCTTTATCAACGTTGCCAACACCTTCACGTATAGATCTAGCGTGTTTTTTTCTACCACGCGTGATTAGTTTAAAAGGATTATTTTTTTGTACGTACGCCATAATATTAACAATTCCATCTACGTCTAGCAGCTCTACCTCTTTCGCCAGTCCAACTTTTTGATCTTGCACAAAATGATTTTCTACGTTTAGCCGCTTTGCTACCTGGTTTTAACTTTGAAGGCTTAGTAGTTACAGCTGTTTGAAGCTTACTTCCAGGATTATTTCTTTTATATTCTCTAACGCCTTTTTCAGTCATGCCGCCACCAGCAGCAGCTCCTGTAGCGCTTTTATTCTTAGCTACTTTGTTAAAGTTTTTTCCTTTACCTATAGTTCTACGTGGATCAGCTTTACGCATAGGCGAATCATCAAACACTTTTATAGGATTTTTAGTTGTTTGAAACGTTCTTCTTCTACCGCAACCCGTTACAGGAAAAGGATTATTTTTTTGCGTATAAGCCATAGTTAAAGTATTACTTAATTTACCACCTATTTAATCGTGATGATAGCACAGCTCACTTTTGTTAGTTGTACGTATGCTACATCTTTTGCCGTTACTTAAAATTCGACGACATTGTTTCTTTTTAGCTTTCTTCTTTTCTTTAATTTTTTCTTTAGCCTCTCTAACATCTTTGTATGTGTCAATGCCCATTTGCCATTGATTCCAGCCTAATGCTACAAATAGCCTTTGCATTGCTGTATTGTCTTCGTTGAAAGCTTCTTTTAGGTTGTCAAGCTTAGTGTAAATTCTATGTACAGGCGCGTTAGTTAAACCTTCAGTTAAAGAAGTTATCATAGGATATGCTGGGTTGTCAATGTCAAAAGCACCTATTTCAGCTATAACATCTTTGTTATATTTGTATGTGTCACTAGCTCTTTTTATTTTTCTAGCTTTACTACCTATTTGAGGTGATAAATTTAACATCTCTATAAACGTGTTAAAATAATCAGCTTTAAATCCTTTTTCGCTTTCTTTCATAAAGCTTCTAACTACGTTCTTAAATGTAGAAACCATAGCGCCTTTTATTCCAGAACCTCTTAGCCAGCCATCAGCCATACTATTCACTAAGCTTTCTTTCTTTTGTTTACTTTTTACGTCTGCATAATAAAATGTTACGTCAGGGTATCTATACTTATTTATAGTACCGTCTTTTATTCCTTTAGCATATTCTTTTTTAACGCCGCTTGGTATTTGTTCTTCTTCTGGTTCGTCTTCTGCAAACAACGCTTGTTGTAAACTGTAAAATATTAAGCTTTGTATAGCGCCATAATAAGCTATTCTTGATAAATGATCTCTAACATTACCTCTTTTATTTGCAATATCACTTACAGCTTTTTTAATTATTCTATTATATTGTAACGGTGTATTTTGAAAGGCTAGTAGTAATCTACCTAAAGGTGAAGCTTGTTGCTTAGATATACGATCAGGTCTACTAGACTGCTGAGACTCTTCTGTAATATCTTGAAAATCTATCATAGCTTGACTTTCTGCTTGATCTTGAGTCATGCCTTGCTTCATCAAAGAATTAACTCTATTTCTATAGAACGTAGCGCCACCAAAAGCAATAGCAAAGCTATCTGCTACTTGTGTTGGTGTAAAACCTATTTTAAGTAAATATGCTAGTACATTAGATGCTCCACCGCCACGACTTAAGCTATCAGCTAAATCAGCTGTTTGTATATCTTGTTGTAATCCTGAACGTCTAACTTTAAGCTGAGGTGAATTAAATAGCATTTTAAAGTCTTTAGCAAACTGTGGAACGTTAGCTATAGCTTTAGAAAAAGCAAATATATTATTGTCTGTATGATTTATAAAGTTTACAGTAGATATTGTTTGTAGTACAGCAGATCGCATGTTAAAAAACATGATAGCACCAACTGATCCTTGTAGCCAATTTAAAGCCTTGTTTGTTGAAGCATTTTGTCCGCTAGGTCTGTTTTTACCAGTCTTCATACGATACAGCATGTCTTTTAAAGCTTCAACGTAGTCAGTACCCATAGCAGCTTCTAGCTTAGCTAATTGAGCTTCATTATTTAAAAGTTCATCTACGTTTTCTTGCCACTCTTCAAGCGCACCGTCTCTATGTACTTTATTTAAAGAGTTATACATATCACCTTTGATACTACTCGCTGTCCAAGTATCAGTAGGCGCTAAGTATTGATCACCTTCTATTTGTAACGATTTTCTAACTTTAAACGCGTATTCAACCATATCAGCGTCTTGAGCTACTTTAGCCGCTATAGCTTTACGCTCTTTAGTAGTTAAGCCAGGTACATCTAAGTCTTGTAAATCCCATAGATATATTCTTATAGCATCTTCATTAGTAAATTCGTTATCAAACTTTTTCTTTAATTTTTTAATAACACCTTTGTGCTCTTTTCTTGTTTGAGCATACGACTCCATCATGTTATACTGTATAGAGTTTAATTTTCTATACGCTCTATTAAATGGATCAAAGAAAACTTGTTTAAAAAACTTTATATCAGACTCTCCTTGCTCACCTTTACCTGCTAGTCTCATCATTAAACCTTGGAAGTCGTCAGCGCCTGGCGCAATAAAAAATTCACGCTTACCTTTTTTAGCGCCTATTATTTTAGCTCTAGCAGGATCTATATCTTGATCAATACCTAAGTTACGCTTAAGTATACTATCAAAGCTTTGTTTTTTAGTTCTACTAAATTTAACGCCTATATCTTGCTTAACACCGTTTATAGTAAGCGATATATTTTCACTAGTTTGCGCATTAGTAACGTGCTTAATTTCAACCGCTTTATTTTCAAACTCTTTAAATTGCTTTGATGTTAATACTACTTTTCCTTCATAAACATTAGTTATTACGTTGTTTTTTATAGTTTGAACATCTTTAGTTAAATTGTTAAGTTGAATATCAGGGTTAACACCATCGTAAATGCCAATACCTTGACTTAATCTTTTATCTTTGTATGTTGTTTTTAATCTAGTAGACTCTGCTCTACCATCAACATAGTTTACGTCGCTTTCGTAAATGTAATTATTATCTTCGTTTCTAGTGTATACTTCAGCTGTAGGCATTTTGCCCTTAGTTCTTCTAGTTAATACTTTAGCGCCATCCTCTGGCGTTACATCATAAACGCTTTCTACATTACCTTTTTTCTCTGTTGTTGTAAAATGTATTTTATCTGAAGGCTTGTCATTTCTATCCCACCAGCGTTTTTCATTACCATCTCTAAAACAAAGTAGTTTGCCGTTTTTAAATGCTATTTTAAAACCGTTACCTTTTTTATTGTAGCTTTTCCAGTGATCATAGGCGCTATCAAGCGAGTCAACACTATCTTTTGGGTTATAAATTGTTAGCTCATATACAGTTTGCCCGTCTTCTTTATATTCGGTAACCTCTACATATCTACCAACAGCTTCTTGGTCAGCAATCATTTGATCACGCTCTTGTTTAGAATAAGCCTGGTCGCTAGCGTAGTACCCACCCATTCTAGCAACCAAACACCAAGGATCAGCTTTTTTGCCAAAATGAGTGTCAATTACTTTTCTAACAGCTAACTGGCCTTCTTTTGAATATTCAACATCATACACAGTAACACCTTGCCCAACATTTGTTTTATTAGTAAACTCTTTAACAGTGTCTGGATTAGTTCTAACGCCTTTAACCTCGCCAGCAAACTTTTCTATTAGCAAGTTAGGGTTTTTGTAAGAAAACGGATCTATCTTCTTTATAGTAGCTATTCTTTCAGCTTCTATTACTTTATAACCGTCTTCAGGTAGTATTAGATAGCCGTTAGCCATATAGTGGAAAGCTAATTTTTCAAATTTAGATTTTTTGTTTTTAGGTATGTTTTCGCCTTCAACAAACTTAAACACAGATTCAACAGCACCTTTAATTTGCTTTTCGTCTAAGTCAGTTCTTTTTTTAGTAAGTCTAGCTTCGTAAGCGTCACGATGTGTTTTTGAGAATTTAATCTGTGAATACGTATCTAGATTTACGTTAGCGTCTATAGTATTATTAATACTTGATATAGTCGCAGACTGAACCTCTATGCTGCGGCGTTTAAGTACGTCATCAAAACTTTGCTTTTTAGTATTACTAAACTTCATTTTAGCCTGCACCGACTTACCTTTAATATCTAGTTGATCAAATATATTTTGTACAGCTTGCACGTTTGTAATAGCGTCATCAACAAAGTACATGTCGTTATATCCTTCGTTAGCATATTTATTAAGCACCCACATAGCTTTTGCTTCACCAGTACTATTACCTAAGCCTGTGATATTTTTTAAAGGTATATTAACGCCTTCAGATTTTAACCAAGCATGTATTGCTTCTGCACTTTCTGGTGCTCTAGCTGTAAGTATAAACACATTATCAGGGCCATACTTTTTGATTTGATTTTTCATCTTAGGTAATAGCGGGCCCGGCTTACCTTTAGTAACTTTATTAAAATCAGTAAAATCAAACTCATAACCTTGATTAGCTAAGTCTTCACCTACAAATGGCCATTGATCAGATGGTATTTTTTTTGTTACACCTTCTTTAGTAGCTATAATAACATTTTCACTAATACCTACAGTTTCGTCAAAGTCAAATATACTAGCACCTTTTGTTTTAGAAAAATAAGCTTGTGTTCTAGCTTGATCAGAAGCTTTAGTTATGTTTTGAGCAACGCTTAATTTTTTTGATTTTGAAAATTTTATATTAGATTTTACGTTTTTATTATCTTTTTTATTTAAAAGACTAAAATTTTGAGCTGGCATATCAAGCGCGCTTAGCTGAGGCTCTATTCTTGCGCTAACAGTAACCATGCCATTGTTTTTTATTTTTCCAAAATCTATTCTTACTTGTAAAGGTATTTCTGTCTTTATATCTTCAGCTTTAGTTAAACCTTCTATTTTAAGGTCAGCATTTTGCATGCTCATGTCAATTAAGCCTCTACCTTTTATATCTATAGCGTGACTTGGTTTTAAACCTTCTTTACCTTGTTTTTGTTGATATGCTTCAGCGAACTGTTTAAAGGTTATTGTTTGCTCTATGTCGTAAGCAAGATAATGTATATTGTTATTACCTCTTACAATCTGTTGAATTGCTTCGTAACTTATTTCTAAGTTTCCTTGATCAGTGTAAGAAACAGCATTATTATCAAACTCTTTAGCTACAGTAATTATGTCTTCAAAAACTTTTTTTATGTCGTTTTCTATAGCTTTTTGTTTGTCACCATAAACTTCTTTAGATGCAACAACTTTTTTACCTTTTTTATAGTTTACACTAACAGAAACTCCTCTAGCAGTATCACCTTTTATTTCTAAAGCTAAAACAACTTTTCCTGTAGTACGATCTATAACTCTAACATCTTGGTTGTTGTCTGTTTCGCTTGGCTTTTCTACTGTATAGTTGTCAAGTTTTAATTCTTTAAGCATAGATCTTAATCTATTACCTGCAATTATTTCGTATTTTTTATGAAGCTTTATATCATTGCCAAGAGCGTCTAACTCTGCTTGAGAAATTACATCATCACTTTGTAAAAACTTTTCAAACTTTCTTTGTCTAAACTTATTTCTTACTCTATTTAAAGTTTCTTTATCTGTGTTTTTAGCAAACTCTAAAAACTTAGCACTAGTTTCTGAATTACCTGCATTTAAAACTCTAAGACCTTTTCTATAATCGCTTTTTTGTTTAGCTGTATAACTAAACTTAAGTCCAGGCGCTCTATTAACTTTAACAGCAATATCGTTAACCATGACTTCTGTAGCTATATCTGGATTAGCAGCGACAAGTTCTTCCATTATTTTAGGCTCTTGCATAGTTTCCATCATAGCGTCTTGGGATAGTTCAGTAACTATCATACGAGATAAACCGTCTTTTCTAGTACCAAGCGTAGAAGCACCAAGCTCATAACCTAAAACCTCTTGCATGTTAACACCAAAGAAAAATGCTTGTAGCTCTTCTTGAGTAGGCATACGTTTTTCAGATAAAAACACACCTTCGGCAGATTTATTAATAGCGTCTGGTGGCAACTTACTTTGATCAATAGCTTTTTGTATATCTTCTTGTGCTGTAAGCCTTCTAATAGGTACAGTAAATATTTTTTTACCATCTTTTAGTTTACCTTTACCAACAAGACGCTCCATAGCTACTAAATCTTGCACTGTAGAAAAATCTATAATATTTTCAAAGTTGTTTAAAACAAACTGTCTATATGTAGCTTTAGTTCCAATAGCACCTTGAACAATGTTCTTCATGGTCTTTTTTACCATGTTTTCAAAGTTAAGTAAAAACTTATCAGATGTTATATCAGCTTTAAGCCTTCGTAGAGTCGTTCTAACGCCTTCTCTGACACTTTCTACCTGTGTCTCACCTATTAGCTTAGAGCCATCGTTATTTTTTAATTTATGCCTGTATCTCGACTTTAACTCGTTTTTATCTTGCTCTGTTTCTAAGGCTCTTCTTTCAGCATTGACATATAAAAATCCTAAATTTTCTTCTTCAAGTCTAGCTAGCGTAGGATCAGCTTCACCTTCAACAAGCTCGGCTGCAGTTCTACCAGAATCATCTATTGGTGCGTCTAATGATCTACCTGTAGGTG
>Ga0208899_1003255_pt1 | contig 10544 bp, 17 predicted proteins | sample VirMetDEL_Nov_24_FD_184518 | JGI IMG/M metagenome (GOLD analysis project Ga0208899, IMG submission 184518) | Aqueous microbial communities from the Delaware River and Bay under freshwater to marine salinity gradient to study organic matter... | ecosystem: Environmental > Aquatic > Marine >...
ATTCTACTAAAGAACACAAAGAATGCAGTAGCACCTATAAGCATTGGTGAGTTTTTAGAGGATGTGGTGTGCATTATGGTGGATGAGGTGCATATGGCTAAAGCAGACGCTCTCACAGCCCTGCTAACGGGCGTAATGAGCCACATACCCATACGTTGGGGACTAACAGGCACAGTACCTAAAGAGAAGTTTGAGAGTGTAGGCATTGTGTGTAGTATTGGTCCTGTTATCAATCAAATCAGTGCAAAAGAACTACAGGACAAAGGTGTGCTTGCACAGTGTCATGTTAATGTTGTACAAATGATTGACACAGTAGTACACACAAATTATCAAAGTGAGCTTAAATACTTGTTAGAGGACAAGGATAGACTGGACTATATTGCAGGCTTGTGTGACAGTATTAAAGACACGGGCAATACACTTATACTAGTAGATCGTATTGCGGCAGGCAATGAACTAGCAACTAGAATACCAGACAGTGTATTTGTATCAGGGAGTACAAAGGGTGCAGACAGAAAAGCAGAATATGACGAGGTATCAACTGCTACAGGAAAGGTTATCATCGCGACCTACGGTGTTGCGGCTGTTGGTATCAATATTCCTCGCATCTTTAATCTGGTGCTTGTTGAGCCCGGTAAAAGTTTTGTTCGCGTTATCCAAAGTATTGGGCGTGGAATTCGTAAAGCGGAAGATAAAGACTTTGTTCAAATCTGGGACATAACCAGTACAGCAAAATACGCTAAAAGACATTTAACAAAAAGAAAAGCCTTTTATAAAGAGGCTAATTATCCATTTACAGTAGAGAAAGCGGATTGGAATTAACATGAGTGAAGATTCAAGACCTAAACTAGGCGAAACTATGTATAACAATGGAGTTGCTTATTTTTATGAGCAGTTCAATAATAAAAGCACGGCACCGTTTGTGACTTGGATCATTGAGCAGAATATGCTACCAGCTAATCAGCGTCCTAAAGAACTTACACTTATTATCAATAGCCCAGGTGGTAGTGTGCATGCTGCATTTGCACTTATTGATACTATGAAGGGCAGTAAGATTCCTATTCGTACTGTTGGACTAGGGCTTATTGCAAGTTGTGGTATCCTAACATTTATGGCTGGCACAAAAGGTCGCCGTGTTGTTACGCCTAATACAAGTATCCTTAGTCACCAATACAGTTGGGGATCACGCGGTAAAGAACATGAACTGTTTGCTACAATGCGCGAGTTTGAACTTAGTAGTGAGCGTATGCTAGAACATTATAAGAAATGCACAGGCTTGACCGAAAAGAAGATCCGCGAAGTATTGCTTCCTGCAGAAGATAAATGGCTTAGTGCAGAGGAAGCAAAGAAATACGGCATTGCTGATAAAATCGTAGAGGTATATTGATGACACTACTGCTAAATGGCTGCAGTTTTGGATGGGCCTGGCAAAGTTTTCCTGGCACTAATTTAAGTCAAAGTGGCGGTAGTATTGCTCGTAGTGTAAGAACTACAATGGAATGGATTGTTACTAACGGCAAACCTAACTATGTTTTTATTCCATTGACAATGACTAGTAGATTTGAAATTGCAATGATTGAAGAACAAAACATTCCAATTGAAGGTCCTTATATAGTGGGAAGTCATGTTAATAATTATGAGATTGGCGCAAAACTAAGCGATAGTTTTTATATGGGATGGGATTATGCATTTATGCATATTGCAATGTTTAGTGCATGGCTAGATTCGCAAGGTATTAAACATTTGATTTGGGATCAATGTAATATGTTTGACAGGGAGCATATTCAGGGGTTGCATGGATTAGAAAAACTAAAACTTATAGAAGCAAATCCAAGAGTCGTTCCTTTATTTAATTTTTGTGGCAATCAGTATATGTATGATAACGGAGCCGATTGGCAATCGGCAGATGATAATATAGAAACTTTTATAAGGCACTACAAAGACGAAAGTTATGATATACTAAAAGAATATTTAAGCAAGTACATGAAAGATGTACTCAATGAAAAGGTAGATTGGTAATGCGAATATTAACACTGGAAAATACTGCGTATGAGATGAATGACATACCAGACGAAGTGGATGATCTTCGCTTTGCAATACTGGACAACAGTAATCCTGCTGATCCAGATTACTTTTTTATTCCCTTGATCTTTCTAGAAAGTTTTAACAGTCCAGCAGTGGTGTTAGATGTTGGTGGCAATATGATTCGCATGCCAGTGGATTGGAAGATCCTTATTGGTGACAGAGACATTGGTGACCTTGAGATGCTTAACTTTAGTAGCCTAAATGATCGTGGGTTTGATGCATTTGTGTTTAATCCCTTGGGAGACTTTAGACACAACTACTTGCCAGTGAATATTGTAGACATTTACAGCGATGTTAAATGGTTCTTTCCTAAACTTAAACAAGGACAAATACTTGCTATTCCAATTGAAACAGGTGTAGAAAATCCTCGTTGTGTATTCTGTGCCAAAGAGATTAACAAACAAAACGAGATTGTTAGCATTGATCGAGCCTGGTAGAATAATCCGCACAGACCATAGAGTGTTTAGTTGGAGCGGGTATGTAAACTACGAAACCACCCGTAAACAAGCAGCCGGTATGGAAAATCTAATGCAAAGAATAGAAAGATATCTAGAAAATAGATCTGGGCATGAGATTAAATTTGAGAATTATAAATTTATTCTCGAGTTTGAAAGACTTGACGATGCTCGTATGTTTGTGTTATCATTTAGTGATGTAATAGATACACATGGAGTTAAGTTTGACTGATAAGTTACCATTAAACACAGTGCTTGCTGCAATTGATCGCAAAGACTATGCATTCTATGATGGGCTTACACCAGAGCATCAAAAGCAAGTTGCACCATTCTTACTAAACCGTTATGTAAGTCTAGTAAAAGGTAGTAGTGAACTACAAGCATACTATCTAATGGCTGGCAATCAGCGTGTTAACAAAACATACTTTGAACTAGCAAAGCATCCTAAACTTGTGTGGCAACTGCTATGCACAGTGAGTCCTGGCATGGGAACACAGTTTCATCAGTGGGTAGGACACAAAAAGAAAGATAAGAACAACAGTAGCAAGCGTCGTAAAGAAGTAGAACGTTTGCATCCACTTGCAAAAAGTGATGAACTAGACATGCTTGCAAACATGTACACAGACAAGGACCTTAAGGCAATAGCAAAACTTTACGGTGATGTACCATGACCAGGTACAGTATGAACAGTTGTGCATATTATGATATTAAAGATGCAATCGGAGAAGAATGGCCCGAGTACGAGGAGTTTTTAGCACTTAAAAATTTACCAAAGCATATAGAACTGCATGTACTAAAAGATCCTAAGTTTCATTCAAGTTTAAAAGATATATTAAAATTTAAGTTTAGAAATGTAGAACTAATTACTCAATGTTACAGCCAGTCTTGGCAAGACTTTTTTGTATTGACTGCACTCGATGGAAAAAAAGAAGGCACATGGTTGGAATTAGGTGCTGGTTGTCCTGACGCACAAACAAATACATATCTATTGGAAACTGTTTTTAATTGGTCAGGTATTAGCGTAGATATTCAAAGTTTTCCTTACAGTGATTATAGTAGTATTAGGCCTAAAGCAGAATACGTTATATCAGATGCTACTAAAATAGATTATACGAAGTTGCTAAAAGATATGCCTGCTACAATAGATTATCTACAAGTTGATATAGACCAAGAATGGTTACCTACATTTATAAAATCACAAGAGTTCAGTGTGATTACACATGAGACGGATGTTTTCACTGGTAACAATGCTGAACCTAGTAGACAATTTTATCAAGATCACGGATACTTGTTACTAGTAAAAAATGTTGCCGTAAGAGATAGTAATACAGATTGCTGGCAACCGTTTGAAGACTGGTATGTTAATCCCCGCACGGTTAGTTCTCAGATAATACAATGTCTAAAAGACACAAGCGACGCACTTAAACCTCCGCACACGGTTTTTGTAAAATGAATGACTTTACAAGCGTCATAAAAGATGCTATAATTAACTATAGTATGGAAACAAAAGACTACACATGTCAATACTGTGGCAAAGGCTATCGCAAGGAAAGTACCCTTGTGGCGCATTTGTGCGAGCCAAAGCGCAGAGCACAACAAGAGAATGAAGCAGGTGTCAAACTAGGCATGACTGCTTACTTGCGTTTCTATGAACTTACGCAAGGCAGTGCCAAGTTTAAGACATACAAGGACTTCAGTGACAGTGCATACTATAATGCATTTGTAAAGTTTGGCAGACACATGGTTAATATCCGTGCAATTAACACTGCTAAGTTTATTGACTGGGTTATTAAAAGCAACAAAAAGCTGGACTATTGGTGCAAAGACGCAGTGTATCAAGAATACTTGTTTGATCACTTGCGCAAAGAAGCAACACAGGATGCACTGGAGCGCAGTATTAAAACCATGGAAACCTGGGCAGAAGAAAAGGACAGTGTATTCAACCATTACTTTAACTATGTGAATACTAATGTCCTTGTGCAGCATATCACAACAGGACGCATCAGTGCTTGGATTATTTTTAACTGTGCAAGTGGACAAGCGGCGCTAGACAAACTAAGCACAGAGCAGATTGAAATGATCTTTCCGTATATTGATCCGGACTATTGGAAGCGCAAGTTTGTGGACTATTTTGCAGACACAGAATGGGTAAAGCATATATTGAAAGAGGCAGGGCTATGAAATACGACATGCCAGATGTAGACATTGACTTTGGTGATCGCACACAGTTACTAAAACATGTGCCCAGCGTTGGTGCCAGACTTGAAAACGGAAACAAGCACAACACAGGTGTTTACTTTAACCGTATTCCACAAGCGCACGATGGACTTGCAACACTGGATCACAAGCGAGCAGAAGAACTTGGATACTTTAAACTAGACTTGCTAAACGTTGGTGTGTACTCGCATGTACGCAATGAACTGCATCTAGTAGAACTTATGCGTGAGCCCAACTGGAGCAAACTGCATGACAGAACATTCTTTGAACAACTAATACATGTAGGCAAACACTATGAAACAATGGCAAAGATGCCTGAGGATATTACAAGCATACCTCGCATGGCAATGTTTCTTGCTGTTATTCGTCCTGGTAAAAGATACTTAATAAGCAAAACATGGGCAGAGGTTGCACAAACTGTTTGGGATAAAGCAGGTTTGGACAGTTATAGTTTTAAGAAAAGTCACAGCGTAGCATATGCACAACTAGTCGCAGTACACATGAATATATTAGAGGAAAGCAAATGAGCGATAATACAAAACGCATGGAAGAAATACAGAATCAACTAGTAGCACATATCCAAACACAATTAACCACAGACGAAGATTTTATGTATGTGGCTACTATGCTGTTAAAGCACAGCCTGGTATTGTATAAAACATTTTTAGATGATGAGCAAATACAAATGATGCTTGCACATGTAGCAAAAACAATCGCTGATGATTTAGATGTTAATGATTACACTACGTCAAACAACGACGGCGGCACTACACGCCACTAGCGCATAGTATGTTAGCACATGCAGGCACTGGTCTAGTACATTAGTCCACCACCAGGTTACACTTCTAGCCTCACATTTGAGATACCTATTTAAGTGATGTTTGCCCCAGTCAATGTGCCAGTGTATAACATAGTCAAGCAATCCTAGTACTACTGCAATCTCTGGCGCAAACCACAGTGCAATGAACATTGTTGCTAGTCCATGCTCCAAATAATGTCTGTGACCATCGCCCAACCATTCGTGTTTGGCTCTAGGTCCGTGATATTGTTGCACACCTAAGTCAACAATGAAATGTTTAAGCATTAAAACTAAAAAGAATTCCATCATTTTACTTTCTTTACTAACTGTATATTGCGTCTTTTGCTACGCTTTTTTGCTAGTTCTGCAATACTTACACTAGGACCTTTGACAACTTCTGTGTCTCGAATGTTAAATGTGATTAGTATACTGGCAAACTGTGCAAAGTCTTTTTTGAGAAACAAGTTAATAGGAATCATTCTATTTGATTCCCACCACCACGCATCGCCTAGTTCTAAAAAACTTGCTTTGAGATTGTCTGGAATCTTGCTATAGTCATACATGCTCAATACAGTGTCGTCTTGATTCTGTACTATTCCTACATACTCTGCGCCGCCGTAGGTAACCAAACTTAAAAAAGGGTATTTTTCAAATATTTCTTCTGCTAACGCCGGCATTAAACACTTTCGATAAATACTGTATGACTGTTATTACTGGATATTTATATGCACAAAAGCACACTGCAGTTATTACTGATACAGGAGTTAATAACCTCATGAGTATGTTTTACACACCCAACATTAAAGTCTACAGAGGTATAGACAATTACATTCGTATTGAATTTAAAAACCGTGATCAAAAACGTGTTAGCATGACAGATCACACAGCAAACATTGTTATACTTGACAAAGAAAATGGTGTTGCATATGTAGAACGTGCGCTTACAGCAATTGATCCGCGCAAAGGTTTGTTTGAAGCAAGTATTACTAAAAGTGACCTGCTTAACCTAGACAGCAAGTTTTATAGTTACGGACTAAAGGTCACCAATCCAGAAGGCAGAACAGCACCGGCATATGCAGACGACAACTACAGTGCAAACGGTGTATTAGAAATTGATGAAGGTGTTTATCCTCCATTCACAGCAAGCACAACAGAAGATTTTGGTAGTGGTGATACTGGCAGCACTATTGCTATTGCACCTTATGTAAATCGCAACACAGCACAACACACTGCGCAGGTTTATTTTAGCAGTGCGTTCACAGGCACCCTGGAGATACAGGGCTCAATTAATCCAAGTAATAGTATTCAAAACGCTGATTTTACAACTATCTCAACCACAAACTATACTGCACAAACTGACAACGCTTACATTAACTTTACTGGCGTATACAGTGCAGTGCGTTTTAAGCGTACAACTACCTCAGGAACATTGAGTCAAGTATTATATAGACCATGAGGCTAGTAGGGTTTGGCTGTAGTTTTACCTATGGCAGTGAACTGCAATCATCAGATATAGATTCTAATGACCATTGGGGTAACACTCCTCATAGAGAAAGTAATGTCTGGTTAGGTCGCCTAGCAGATAAATTAGGTGCAACGTTTGACAACCGTGCAGAACCAGGTAACAGTAATTATGCAATACAATATCAGTTTGCTGACTGGTTTAACAACAATAGAAATCCTAGCGAAAGTGTAGTAGTGTGTGTTGCTTGGACTGCTTTACCAAGATTTAGTTGGTTAGATGATACTTGGACACACAATGGCACAGTTCGAGATGACCAAAAGTTTTTGCACAGTCGCAAGGATTGGATTACTAGCAACGTTGATCACATCTATTGGACTGACGCGGCAAAATTATTTGTAAACAGTGTTTGCAAACTATACAACATACCTATATTACAGTTTAATGCATTGGGTAAACATAAACCTGCGCATTATGATAATTACTTTCTGAACGGACTAACAATGGAGTCGATACTTAAAGATGCGCAGCAGAGCGATGACAGATTGGATTTGTTTGCAAGTGGCGGACATCCCAACAAAGCAGGGCATGAATATTTCACAATTAGGTTGCATGATTTTGCAAAAGAACGTATAATATAACTATGATATTAGTAGGTATTGGATGCAGTTTTACTCAAGGAGCAGGCTTGGCAGCAGATCCTCTGCATTCTTATGAATATAATACTCCCTATAGAGAAAAAAATTGTTGGGTAGGACAACTTGCTGATAAACTAGGACAAAGCTACATTAATTTAGGGGATGGCGGCGCAGGCAATTTTGCAATAGGACAAAATTTTGCACGTTTTATCAACTATGATTTGCATATGTGTGACCAACCTATTATGGTGTGTGTGGGATGGACACAAGTTGATAGGATGAGTTGGTGGGACGAAGAAGCGTATCACTGGGCTCACAGTAGTTGGTGGGACGGGCAGGGATTAATTCCCTGGCCAGGACTAGCCGGGACGGCAAATAAGTTTGAAAATAGTAGAAAAGAATGGTTATTGCACAGCCAAGGAGGAGAAGGAGATGGGAATCAGGCACTCACCGATAGTGCAAAATTATTAGTAAACAGTGTGTGTGAATCTAGAAATATTCCGTTATTGCAGTTCAATGCATTGGGTGATCATCATACATATCATGATTATAAAAATTATTATTTGCCTGATACAAATACCCAAGATTATCTTAAATCTGATCAACTAATACCCAATGATGGGCATCCTAACGAATTAGGTCACACTGATATAGCCTCGAGATTGTATAATTTTGTAAATGAATGTAAAATATTATAGATGAATAGTATACAACAAGCAGTTATTGATGCCTTGCCGGGCAAGCAAAAGCGCACCACTAACGGGTGGATTTCGTTTAATGCTGTATGCTGTCATCACAATGGTGAGAGCATGGACAAGCGTAGCAGAGGTGGTGTTATTGCAAATGGTGAAGCAATAAGTTATCACTGCTTTAACTGCAACTTTAAAACAGGATGGCAGCCAGGCAGACACATTAGTTTTAAAATGCGCAAACTGCTCGCATGGCTTGGCGTAGATGAAAATACTCGCAGTATGCTTAACATTGAAGCACTGCGTATCAAAGACACAGTGGTAATAGAACAAGAACTTGACGAAGAGTTTAAAATAGAATTTAAACCTCGTCCACTACCAGACAATGTTGTTACACTTGATCGTGCGCCACAAGCAGTGCAGGACTATGTAACACAACGAGGACTGGATAGCACAAGACTGCTATACAGTAACACAAAGCCTGCAGGTATGTGGAAGCGTTTTATTATTCCTTGCACATATGAAAACAAACTAATTGGATATACTGCAAGAACAACAGATGAAAACAGCAAGCCAAAGTATCACAATAGTTACGACACAGGCTATGTATATGGCATGGATGATCAGTTACTCAACGCAAAGTTTGTTGTTGTAACAGAAGGTATATTGGATGCAATGTGTATTGGCGGTGTTGGAATACTAAGTAACAATGCCAGTGAAACACAAGCAGAAATTATTGACACACTTGCTAGAGAAGTTATACTAGTACCAGACAGAGATGCAGCAGGACAACGTCTAATTGATGATGCACTTGAGTATGGATGGAGTGTTAGTTTTCCTGAATGGGAACCAGATGTTAAAGACATTAATGATGCAGTTGTGCGCTATGGTAAACTGTTTACACTAAAAAGTATTATTAATGCAAAGCAAACAATGAGTTTAAAAATTAATTTAATGAGAAAAAAATGGTAGATAGCAGCGAACTACAAGCATACTACTTGATGGCTGGTAATCAGCGTGTTAATAAAACTATAGGATTTTGTGGATGTAGTTATACCTATGGAACTGGCGTTGAGGAATACGAACGTTACAGTAGTCTGGTGCTCGATCAACTTGATGCAATAGGTATAAATCTTGCACGCCGCGGCGCCAGCAACACAGATATATTTCACCAAGCACTAGAATTAGTGAATGATGTCGATTACCTTGTTGTTCAGTGGAGTGCAGGTGGCAGAGGAGATTAGCATGTTTATAACGATTCGCCTCCAGATTGGATAAATTCTCGCAGATGGAAAACTTTTTGTGAAGTATACAAGATGATAGACTCGCAGTATAATCAATATAGATGGCTGAACAGAAGAATTAACATTTTGGCAAAACTGAGTAACAAACCAATTGTGTACATAAATGGACTGCTTCCGGTATATGACAGTTTATTAGGTGATAAAAATGATCTTGATAAGTTAGACGATGATACCAAAAACTTTTTAGAATTTGATCTACGGCCCGATGATGTACTACATCAAAGGCTGCAAAGTAGTAGACAATTGCTACAGGTTATTGATCAAAATTGGCTATATAAAACACCACTGAAAAAAATTGATGTTGGCACAGATGGCAAACATCCTGGACCAGAAACTCATAGACAAATAGCAAACAAGATAGTAGAATATATAAATGGCTAAAGAATATACAGCAGACTTACAAAAGTTGTTTTTAGAAATGATGTTGCATGATGCACAGAACTTTGTGCGTGTGCAAAACATCTATAACGTGGATAACTTTGATCGTAGTTTACATGATACTGCAGTGTTTATTAAAGAACACAGTGATGATCATGGTGCACTTCCTACACATGAACAGGTTAGGGCAGTAACAGGTGTTGAATTAAAGCCTGTTCCAGAGATTACAGAAAGTCACAATGATTGGTTCCTCGCAGAGTTTGAAAGATTCACCAAGCGGCAGGAACTAGAACGTGCCATTCTTAAGAGTGCAGATTTACTTGAGAAGGGCGAATATGAGCCAGTTGAAAAGATCATCAAAGATGCAGTGCAGATCAGTCTTACAAAAGACATGGGCACAAACTACTTTGAAGATCCCAGAGCAAGACTTATGGCACTTAAAGACAATAACGGGCAGATCAGCACAGGTTGGCCCGCTATGGATCGTAAACTGTTTGGCGGCATGAACAAAGGTGAA
>Ga0208899_1003259_pt1 | contig 10541 bp, 4 predicted proteins | sample VirMetDEL_Nov_24_FD_184518 | JGI IMG/M metagenome (GOLD analysis project Ga0208899, IMG submission 184518) | Aqueous microbial communities from the Delaware River and Bay under freshwater to marine salinity gradient to study organic matter... | ecosystem: Environmental > Aquatic > Marine >...
AAATCCATATACTGTAACAAATGTTTTATCAAATGGCATTGATGTTGTGGCTAGTGATGGGACAGGTGGACGATTGGATTACAATACACGGAGAGGAACTAATCCAAATTTTTGGGAGGCTTATATTAACGGACTAAATAATTGGTCTGTTAATAGTGCAGTTCCATTAGACCAAAACAAACTTAGCCAAGGCATTATAAAAGGAGATGGAGGTGCAGTCAGTATACAACAGATGTTTAGTAACCCCATTACAATAGGCACTAAACTTGTAGCGAAAGTCACTCGTACTGACATAGATGGAGTTGTTCGTGTTAGTGCTTTACGAGCAAATGGAAGTTCCTACGGGTTGTTTAACATAGCTTTCGCAGACGGATATGTTGAATTTGAAACTACCGAAACAACATACGGATTAAGATTATCAACTGCACATGGGACACGAGAAGTAAGCTCTATTTCGTTATTCCAAGGAGCAGTAAGCGGTGGCAGTGTACAAGCTTATGCTGGGGGAGGTCTTGAAAAGATAAGCGGTACAAACGGATGGAACGCAGGAGCGTCTTCATCGCAAAAGATAGAAGGCAATTCAGATGGTTATGTGCAGTTCCAATGGAGTTCTGATAATGTCAGGGTAGGGCTAAAGTATAGCGATACAGATTACGATGTAGATTCGCCTTACTTAGAAATTGATAGCACAACAAACACAGTCGGTACTAAAAGCGTGGCTCCCGGTGATTGGTTCAGAATACGACATTATGCATCTACAAACGAAATAAAGTATCAACGCAAAGAGACAGTCTATAGTCAGAATCCAAACTTTGTTTTTGAAACAGCTACAGACAGTAATTACAGCTATCCCGTTGCATCAAGACCACTTGTAATTTCATTAGATGGAACAGGGAATCTTACTATAGGTCAGTTGTATGAGGTTTCTACTGTTAGAGCGGGGGATACCCAAGCACTTTATTTAAGAGACTTAGATGGTAATGGTCACGGATATCATGGTCAAGGAACTCGTGGAATAAGATTCGAGGCAGTCGAGGAAGCGGGACAAGACTATGTAACCTTTTACACAGAACCAACGCTGTCCAACGGAAACGATCTCTATATTGATGTGTCGCTTTACCATGTCGGTGCAAGAATTAACGATGTAACTATTGTGAGATGAGCAGATATCGATCATACGGCAAACTAGACGATCCATTCGTGACGGAAGGTGATACCTTCTTTCTGCGGATGAATGCTCGCTTGCGGCCTAATCAATTGAAACCCGGTGAGGTAGCACTGTCCAAAAATGGTCGGATGAACGATGATGGCACATGGCAACCACGCAAGGGACTATCGACTCTGTTCGGGACAATAACATCAGGTGATGATGCAATCACTTTGCCATATGTTATTCTATCCGCATCACGCTCAAGCAATGTAGTAACTGTTGTCTTGGATGAAACTCCAAGTTTAGCTTTTATCGTTGGAGACAATGTAACGATCAATGGTTTAAATTTCACAGGTGACGATCCAAATGGAACATTCCCATTAACAAGTGTAAACTTTGATACTCGGACAATTACTTATGCTGACACAGGCACAAACGAAGTTTTTACAATTGTTGGAGCATCTCAGCGTTGGGGCACGATTAACACAAGTTACACTAATCTGACAAAAAATTGGTCTGAGTATAATATTGAGGGAAGAACTTCTGTTGCCTCAATGGGAAATGCAATCCCTACAACTCTTAATTATGTGGTCACTGCGGCATCAAGGGTAAGTAATGTGGTGACTCTTACGCTTGAGGATACTCCGGCATCAGAGTTTGCAGTTAGTGGTACAGTCCATGTCGATGATATTGATGCATCGATCAATGGCAGTCATACAATCACAGCAATTAACACATCTGCCAAAACAGTATCCTTTGCCGATACAGGGTTAGACATTACCTTTACAGTCAAAAGTCCGAATGTCGGTCAGACATCAGTAGCATCGACCACAGAGAACTTTACCTTGGATGACGATGCAGTAAATGGCGTTTACGGAAGTGCAGTATTTTCAGATGCAACAAGTGAGAATGATGACTTTATATTCTCAGCCACGAACAACCTCTGCTCAATCGTAAGATTAAAAGACTCAAAGCTATATAAGTGTAGATACGAGCAAGGCGGTGAGACTGTGGATGCACCATGTGGAATGGCTCAGGGATTCGATAAGATGTACATCTTTAGAACCACAAAGACCACATTATCAGCAAGTCCTGTTCTTAATCGCGTGGCTATTACTTCAGGCTCTCAATCGGGTCAGACGATCACGATAAACACAGTATCTAATCATAATCGTCTTGTAGGGGACTTTGTGACATTAACACGATTGGGGAATTGGGAATACGATCCGAATGACTGTTACCAAGTCGCAAGCATTCCATCATCTACGCAATTAACTGTCACGATGACAGAATCTCAGACTAAGACATTCAATGTCAGTGGCGCGCAGGTCGAATATTTTGAGGATTTCACTAGGGTATCAAGTGGGGCGTACACCTCCAATGCTTATTTAACAGATACCAGCACAGCATCGGCAAATGGTATAGTCACTATGGATGTAACTTCACATGGTTTATCAGTGGGTGATAAGGTAGTCATACAGGACGGAGCATCACCATTTGACCTATACATTGGAAGGGAAGTAAGAGTAGTCACTGTTCCTAGTGTCAATCAGTTCACATTCAATCTTGAGGTTGATGATGCTACAGGTATATCCGTAACAGTCACTCGACCACTAGCACTCGGCAAAGGATTTATCCATCAACCTGGTGCTCCATTTGGCGAGTTCCATCAGCGGAGATTATGGTTACCTTACCAATATTCATCCGCATCACCACCTGTGGACAGAGGTATTCGTGATGAGATTGTGGCATCAGATATTCTAGATTCAGACACATTTGACGAGATTGGTAATCAGTTTCGTATCTCATCAGGAAAGAGCGATTTTGTGGTAGGAATAAAAGGCTTCACACAGGATTCGGTGGTGGTATTTAATCGTAAATCGATTCATCTAATCACAGGTGCGAGTGGATCTTTAGCTGATGTAAAAACCACGATGGTCACTGATGAGGTCGGAGCATCTGCGAGGAAGTCTATTGTTCAGGTGGCTAATCAGATCTTATTTTTATCTGACCAAGGAATATACAGTGTAAATTTTATTGATGAGTATAACTTGCGTGGAACTGGTACACCAATATCAGAAACTATTCAACCCTACATAGATCGCATCAATCAGGACTTTGCCCACCTGTCATGCGGTGTATATTTTAATAACCGCTATTGGTTGGCACTACCATTGGACTCCAAAGTGGGGGAAGGTGATGGTAATAAGCTGAATACAATATTTGTCTATAATTTTATCAACCAAGGTTTTGAGAGCATTGATACTGTTAACTCTGAAGACTTTGCAATCAGAGAACTTCTAGTAGCTCGCGAAGGATCACAAAATGCCCTTTACCTAACAACAGAAGAGGGTGGAGTGCATAAGGTAGATTCCTTGGACGGAGATGATAAGGTCTTACGGAAAGCGGGTCAATCCCCTGCCGTAGACACCGGCATTCCTGTGGTCAGTCAGTTGATTACAAGGCAATACGATTCAGACTCAATAGATCGCAAAACATTTAGTCGTGCTGAATTGCAACTCAAGTCAAGCGAAGTCAATCCATCGGATGCAACTATACAATTTATCACAGAAGATCCCGACTCTACTTCCGAGATTTCAAGCATATCTACGCTATTAGGTAGTGAGCTTGAAACTGCGGAGGATGCATCTGTGCGTCTGCGAGTTAACAAAAGAGGTTTTGGCATACAGGCAGACATTAAGCCAACTGTCGGCAGACCTTATGTTAGGGCAACTAAAGTAGATGCTAGAATATCGGATCGATCAACAACTTCAGTCTTTAAATAGGAGATAGAAAAAATGCCAATACTTAAAACAGGACAAATCTTTTCATCAGGTGACCAAGTCACCTCTCAAAAGTTAATGGATATCGCAGACCTCGCGACATTCGATGACCCGGCTGATGGTTCTACTATCATCGTAAATAGTCAGACTTATGGAATTAGCGGTGGAGATGGTAAACTAAAAGTACCATCAGGAGGGATAACCTCCAAGGAACTCGCCTCTGATTCAGTTACCACTGCTAAAATAGTCGATGGAGCAGTCACTAGTGCAAAATTAAATGCCGATACTATATCTATACTTGTGCCTACCGCTATAGTGTTACCTTATGCCGGTACTAATGCACCACAAGGTTTTTTATTCTGTGTAGGTCAAACGCTACTTGTCGATGACTATACTGACCTCCATAATGCAATCAGATATACCTACGGAGGTTCAGGGTCATCCTTTAAACTACCTGATCTTCGAGGCCGAGTCATTGCAGGTAAGGATAATATGGAAGGAACTTCTGCTGATCGACTGACGGGACTGACAGGCGGAGTCGATGGAGATTTGCTCGGAGGTACGGGCGGAGACGAAAAACACGATCTTACTGAGGCTCAAATGCCAAAACACTATCACCAAATGCGTGGCCCTAACGCAGTTACTGCCCCCCAAGGTGGTGAGACTTCGGGGACAGGGGTCTACGGAGGTGGAACAGCAGATGACACTCCTGAAGATTATGCGACTTTTTCAACGGGTGGATCGGCAAGTTCAGGGTCTAGTTCGACAGGAACAGCTAATGGTAATTCCCACAACAATGTCCAACCAACCATGATTTTAAATTATATCATCAAAACTTAATCGCCATGCATAAAGATAAAAACAAAGATCCATTGGCACAGGCCGCCAGGCTTTTAAATGAGAATGCTCCCGAAGGTGAGTCTCTCGCATACATTAATTCCGCAGAAGCAAAGATGCTTAAGGATGCCGGAGGAGCGGGAGAACCTGTCAACAGTTCAGGCGTACCATCGTTCTTTCTAAATAAACTTTTTGGAGGAGGAGAAGATCCACCTCCCATGCCTAAACTAGATGTTGGCAAGTCTGCGAGGGATTATGTAAATGCGATGTCTGACTCGAGATTGCAGGATCAATTACTTCGGACTCGTCAGACCTACGATCCTCAGTACCAGGATTTGCAATTAAGCCTCGCCGAGCGAGCCGCTGATCCTATGGCGGATCTCGCAGAATCAAATGCTAGACGAGCACAGGAATTTGGCAGTCAAATGGCCGAGCGTCAGGCAGGTTCTGATATATCCATGCTTAATCGATTTGGTGCTGATTTTAATCAGGCGGTAAGGGCATCCGATCCGCTTATGCAGGCTCGCGTGGAGCAGGCTAATCAGTTGGCAGACCAGGCATTTCAGGAGGCACAAATCAATGACCTTTCACCTGAGATGAGAAGACGGGCAACTCAATCCGCCAGGGAGTCATTGGTGGCTCGCGGACGCGACATGGACAATGCGGCGATTGCGGCCGAGGCGATGAGCAGGGAAGACTATTTACGGGACATCATTCGCGATAATCGTCAGCAGGCACAGGGACTTGGATCTTATGCGAGTGGTTTAAATCGAGCTACCTCAGTCGATCCAATGGCCATGCTTAGAGGTGGTAGTAATTACACCCAGCAAGGGTATGGCGAAAGGGCGGCTTTATTCGGAATACCACAGGAGCAGTCAACCAGGATCAATCCTGATGCCGGAGTGAATATCGGATTGCAGGACACAGCCAATCGTGCGAACTACCTAGCGAACACTTATGCGGCTCGCGAGCAGGCGGCGGCGGGAATGGCGAGTGGATTGATGGGGATGGTTGGTACTATAGGGGCAGCTGCTCTTAAGAGAGGTAAATAACTATGGCAATCGGCGATACAGTACAGGCGGGGTTGGGAAGAATGGACTTCTCAGCGTTTCAAAGAGCAGGCGAGGCACAGGCAAGGGCTAACCAGGCATTCGGTGATGCGATTGGTTCAGTGGCAAAAAGTTATTTCGATAAAAAGGCGAAACAGAAAGAGGTTGAAAATTTGAGGCAGGGTCTTGAAAGAATTTACCCTGATGCCCCCCCTGATTTAATTAACTCGATGTCAAAAAATCCTACTCTTATTGAGGCTAAAAGAAATAAAGATTTAAGTGATTTTAGAGCACAGGAGTTCCTCATGCGTCAGCAGGCATTCAAAGCAGGACAGGCGATAAACAAGGAGTTAAAGGAGGGCAAACGAGAAATGGATAATATTTTTCTCATGGCAAATGCTCCTTCTTATACCGATGATTATGGACAGTTCAATCAGGACACAGGTAACCGAGCAATCGATCAATCAAGTCCCGAGGCATTCCTGAAAACAATTCGTGAAGCGGGTGCAATGCCTCAGACTGAAGCAGGTCGAGGTATGCTCGCAGATGAATTACGGAGAATGAGGGATGCTAGTATTCCGAAGCCTTTGAGTCCATCGGATCAATTAGCTAGAGAGAAATTTGATTACGAAAAAGCAAAAGATGCCGAAGAGGCTAAACCAAAACCTCCACAGGCTCCTATTTACATGGAGGCGGCGATTGAAGCGATTGATGATTCCTTGGGTCTTGTGGAAAAAGATTCAATAATAAATCCCACTGTAGGATTTGGTGCTAAATCTATGGCGGGTATTGGTGGCAGTGATGCGGCCGATCTTGAAGCGGCTCTTTCAACTGTGACCTCTGCTATAGGATTTAAAAGACTTCAGGATATGAGAGAAGCCTCACCGACTGGTGGAGCATTAGGTGCTGTATCTGAAAGGGAATTAAGTCAGTTAAATGCCGCACTAGGATCAATATCGCAATCTCAGAGTAAAAAGCAGTTAAAGAAAAACTTAGAACGAATTAAAAAGCATTATCAGAACTCAGTTAAAGCTATCAATGCTCAACGGATGGCATACCAACAAGGAAAAACCTTTAAAAGCGAGCAAGAGGCTTTGGACTTTATAAATCAACAGTCTCAAGGACCAGGCATAGATACCAAGCAGGGAACTTACAGAATACCAGGATTATCGGTAGAGGCTCAGTAATGGGACAGTACAGAATATTCAGCGAACCCCTCGGAGTAGATTTTATGGTCGAGGGGTCGGAGGCTCCCAATGAAGAATCCACTTTTCAGATTCTCAAGCAGGTAGTTCCACCTGATCGGATGATCAAAGCATTCGAAGATGGTAATAAGGAATTAGCTCGAGCCGCCTATAAGAATGGTTACTTCGACCAGGAGTCTGACACAGGTTTATACGATGCATTTAAACAGGCCGCCGGTGAAGTCATGGAGGGACTCGGTAATATATCGAAAGAGGTTAGTTTAGATTTTACCGCTTCAGGTGCTATGACTTACGGAGTTCCTGGCAGTCAAAAGCTAGTCGAGGGTGCTCGAGCAGAACAGCAGAAAAGAAGACGCAAAAGAAAGGCAACAGGCTACCAAACAATGGCCGAAGTCTTTGCTGGATATAAAACTATCGGAGATGCCGGTAAACTTGCATTCTCCAAAATGGCAGGTGAAGGGGATGAAGATATAGATGCCTCCATTCAGTTTATTGGCGACATGATGAAGACTCAGTCGTTTATAGATGATGGGGCGGCAATCATGGCCGAGCAGTTTGGTGATTTCGATATGTATAGAGACCTCAAAGCCGGAAGAGTTGAGCCTGATAAGAAACAGGCACTAGCGGCATCTTTATTCGTACAGTTGGAAAATCCTGTGGCCGCAGTAACCACTGGAAGTATTCGATCTGCCACCAATATGCTACGCAGGGGAACCGCAAAGAAGTTGGCCGAGCAACTCAAGGAAGCAAACAGCAAGAAATTTTTACTTGAAAAGCAACTCAATCGATTACCAGCCAATGCATCTGACAAACTCGTAAAGACTGCCACCGATGCACTCGAAAAGGCGACTAAGGAATCGGATGAAATACTCGCAAAAATCACTCCATTTACTGAGCAGAAGGCAAAGGCAGGGTTTACCAATCAAATGGTTGGAAAGGGTATGCAGGCAGTCGGCAAAGCGGGTGAGCACTTTGGTAACCTCACCGAGTTTATTCGCAGGGCAGGCGTAGAGGAAGCGACTACCTTACTAATGCGAGCAGGGCTTAGTGAACAGGTAGCCAAGGGGGTTATTTATACATCAATCGGTGGAGCCGCTGACCTCACAGATGGGGAAGCTAGTTTAACCGGCACAGGCTTTGGAGCATTGGCCGCCTACATGGGTCCACGGGCAATCGCCAGCATGGGACGAAGCACAGCGATCCTCGGCAAACAGTTAACTATGGCCGAGACCACCATGCCATTCTTTAAAAGGGTAGGGGCATTACCGGCAGACGATCCAAAACTTGCCGAGGTATTAGTCGATAGGACTGATAACCTGGTACTCGGAGATGCCGCTTCACAGTTAAAACCTATACTCACTCAAACCCGTGACCTTCCATCCACTGTAAGAGGAGTCGCCAGGTTTATCGACAGATCAGGACTAGGCAGACTAGGCACAGAAACCGCCAATGTCGCCAAAGCGGCGGCAGGAGGGGCGGCATTGCCTGGTGCATTTGGATACATGGCTGGAGGCGAAGAGGGTGCGGCATCTGCAATCGGAGCATCGGCTCCATTTATAGCCGCCGGATTAGGTTATGGATCTCTTTTGAGGTTCAATAATAAATCCGATCTGCTTGCCAAACAGTTGGGAGATTTAGAATACCACAAGCAATCGCTTACCGAAACAGAGCGGGCAAATTTTGAAAAGCTGGACAAGGATCAACAGGTAGCAATATCTACCTTCTCTCAATTCTTCCCCGATGTGGAGATTAGAATGAAATCGATGGGTAAGAGTGGACCAAAGGGAGCACATTATGTAGATGGTTCTGATAGTGTAATCGAAATAAATACCGACAGAAACTCATCATTCGAATTTGTTTTAGCACACGAAATTGGTCACCATATTGAAAGGCACGGACTTCTGCCTAACATTCTTGAAGAATTACTTGGCAATCCTGAAAAAGGGAAAGTCGGAATATTTACTCAAATAGATAAAGCTACAGGTAAGCCCAAGATTACTACCGATGAGAATGGTATAAAACATTACGAACTCACCGATGAATTTAGGGAACTTCAAAAGGCATATGTCGATAAACTTGCCAACTCCAATGTTTCGGAAAAAGCAAAGCAGGCATATGAAACACCCGAGCAGTTTGCACGGGAACTATTTGCTGAGACTGTGGCCGAAAGAATGTTATCCGGCAAAACATCCAAGCGGGCAGGGCAGTCATCCACCTATAAGCTCATCGAAAGCCTGGGTGATCGCATCACCAGTGGAGGCTTTATGCGTAAAGCTATGCATTCACTAGGTATGGCCACCAAGGCGGATGGATCTCTTGTTCAGGGAACCGGCATACTCGGTAAACCATTTAAGACATCCAAGCAATTGGATAACCTGGTCAAGCGGTATGAAGATGAGACAATCGGCTTATCGGAATCGGAGATTCGCGAACAACGCCCCGTCACCAAAGACGATGAATTAGACACAGTCATCGTTTCACCCAGTGATCCGATTGAGAGTTTGCAGGTATTTAACAATGGTGGACACTTTAAGACCGACAAAGATGGCAACATCATTGTCAACCCAATCACCAAAAAGCCCGAAGTCTATTCTCCATCAGAGACAAGAAGAGCAAACCAGGCACTCGCCAGAGATTTGACCGAATCCATAAAGGCTCGAGAAAACGATCTCCCTGAAGGTCATGTCACTCTATCGGAAACTGAGGACGGAAAACTTACAGGCTCCGGCAAGTTCATAGATGATTCAATTATCGATGAACTATCCAGGACAGGCCGATACAACCCATCGCAGATAAACTTTCTTCGGGAAGCCAGCAAAGCGGGTAGGGAGGGCATCGGTAATCAGATGCTACTATTCTACTATGCGGCCACTGGTAAGGGAGGCAGGAAATACAAGACGCTAAAAGGCGGATATCGCGATAGCCTGGTGTATGGCATTACGATTACCAAAGACGGCAATGTTATCTTAGATACTGTATCCCTCGACAAGCTACAGAAGAATATTGACTACCTGCTGAAGCGAAGAGGTAATGAAATCGGACAGGCGTTTGGCGGATCAGACCCAGCAGTAATTCGTAAAAACTTCGAATCCATGTTCGAGAAGTACCTCGATAATCATGCCAAAGGCATAGTCAATGGAGATAGCAACCCCGAAAGCGGGATAACCGATAAGCAAAGAGACTTTCTCAACGCCGCCTTTGGTCCCGTAAGTAAAAGTCAGATCGCAGACAATCCAACCCTATCGAATCTCGGTGAGAGACGGGCAAACACATTAGGAACATACCGCTCTCGCAGATTAGATCGGATAGGAACACTTAATCCTACCGGCAATACCCGAAACATCGTTATTGATCGTCTAAGGCGTAACCTTATGCCTGGAAGGGGTGGTCCCGACAAACTCTTCATGCCAGCCTCCGAAGCGGGTGCGGGGAAGGGGAAGCAAGCCGAGGCCGCAAAGCTATGGCAGGAGAAGGGTACGGATTCGCCATACTTTAAGAAGTGGTTCGGCAAGTCCAA
>Ga0208899_1003263_pt1 | contig 10531 bp, 17 predicted proteins | sample VirMetDEL_Nov_24_FD_184518 | JGI IMG/M metagenome (GOLD analysis project Ga0208899, IMG submission 184518) | Aqueous microbial communities from the Delaware River and Bay under freshwater to marine salinity gradient to study organic matter... | ecosystem: Environmental > Aquatic > Marine >...
TTGAATTGGAATCACATAGTCTGCTGGACATGAGCCAATTGCAGTATGTGGCTCTGGATCTGGACAAAACATGACAATCGGTAAATCATCCCATTGTTCAACATTGATTACATTAATCCCTTCGCCTGCGGTACAAACTCTAATTCTTTCGTCTATGCCATCGCCATCTAAGTCATAAAATAAATAATGTTCAACGTATAAAACATTCTTGTTGCCATAACCACCACGATCGGTATAAACATTATCATCATAAGGATTACGAGCTTCCAGTTCGTCATAAACATCAGCGTCTAAAGCCGAGCCTGAACCTGCATATTGTTCCATTTCTTCTCGGTCGTACCCCATAGCCACCAAGTCGCTGACAGTTTTTACCATGCGATGAGCGACATAAGGCGCTTCATAAATATTTCTCGCATTACGAGAAATTAAAACTTCTTCTGGGGGTACGGATTCAATGCAAACTTGATTTTTTTTCTTGACTCGTCTAATCGTAACATCGTAACTGGCAGGGGTTTCTTGCGTAACTTCTTCGCCAGTCGTAGGATCAAGCATCGTCATGGTTTGCATTTCAACTTTCTCTTTGACGATTTCTACATCGGCATCCATAACCAAAGCCATGTACGCTTCTGGTGTTAAGTTGGTGTATTCGTGCGTGGCAGCTGAAATACTGTCATCCCAAAATGCTTTGACAAAGCCAGACTTTCTGACAAGGGCATCTTTGAACGCATCGTAGAGAACTTTAAAACCAGGATTCTTTTCTTGAATAATATAATTTACATAACTGGTTTGTTGTTCAGCAAAAGGTATGTCCTCAACATTACGAGGTACAAACTCAACGACTTTCTTCGTGCCAAAAAACGTACGCATGATTGAGGGCAACATAAATAAAATAGAATCTCGAACATCAGTAGAAATAAACTCCGACTGTAGGGAGCTATTTGCTTCTGGTTCGTTGCCTAAATAATATTCTGTGGCTTCTGCTCGTGACTCACCGATTTGGTCGATGTAGTCTTTGGCATCATCCATTTCGGATTTTAAGATGCTCTGTAATTCTTGCGTGTCGATTACTTCGTCTTGATTTTCTTCTTTAGCTTTATCGTTTTCCATTGATTAACCTATGCGTATAATTTTAGATTTTAAAGGTTGCCTAAAATTATACCCCATAAACGACATACTGCCACTAAAGGAAGCAGCCGAACTTGCCATTGTTAGTGAGAGCGCATCGGCTTTGTCTGGTGATTTGATACCACGCTTTCGCATTTCTTCTTTGCTTTCGAGTTTTATTTTTCCAGATGAGGTATATTTGTAGATAGGCGCAGCTAATTCAGAAACAAGCTCATCATCATTAGGAAGTCTGCAATCACGCTGCGCCAACCAATCTTTTATCCCAAACCACAACTCAGCTCGCAGATTCAAATAATTTTTTTTCGTAGCTGGCGCTTCGGCAACATTGATCCCACGCACAGGCAAGTTCTGTTCGGCTAGTCTATCGACTACGCCAGAACCCAAACCAATGACATCAATCAAGATTTCTTGTGGGCGTTCTAAAGCGGTGCAATCATCGTATTTGTTTTTTACTGCACCGCATAACTGCATCAAGTCCATAGATTGAAAAGATTTCATTTCTAAAACTGTATTACCTTGACGTACGCAGAGGGCAGAATTATCGCCACCATAACGAGCAACGTCTAATCCCCAGATAATCGGTGCGCTTGCGGATAAAGCTACGTCACGATCTATAGCTGCTTTGATTAACTCCATTGGAATTACTGTGTCATCGTCAGCACGAGGGAATTCGCCCAGTACTTCCACTCGTGCGACTGTTGAATCTTCGCCATATTGTTCGAGCATTTGTTGGAATAACTCTTTATCTGTGCCTTCGACCGAGCGTGAGTCGATTTGTTCTTGATTCCAGTAAGAGCGTTTGCTGTGAAAAGAGTCGTAAAATGGGCCAGTATTTCTTCTAGGGTTAGAAAACGTAAACCAATACCTATCGGCTGTGGGTTCGGAGAAAAACCCCTCAGAAACGCTGTAAATCGGTGCTGGGATACCTGACGCTTCATCCATAATCAAACAAACCCCATAACTTGAGTGAATTCCAGCAAATGCGTCTGGGTTTTCTTCGCTCCAAAGCTGCGCTTGTGCGTAGTAATAGCCAGTATCTATCTTTAAATCACGCACCAACGCTTCTTCAAACCATTGTGCAGGTCTGATAGTCGTAGCGGTTTTGTTAAACCAATGTGAATTTATGGCTAAAGTTAGCCATTTTCCTAATTCTGCCCAAGTTCTTGAGCGTAATTGCTGTTCGGTGTTTGCTGTTACGATTATAGTTGAGCCTAAGCGTGTCGAAAGCATCCAAAGTATTAACCAAGACACCAAAGCGGATTTTCCAATACCACGACCACTAGCTACAGCCAGACGGAACATTTCTGGTAAATCTACGCTTTGATTTCTTTGTATGTGTATTCCAATATCTCGCAAAATTTTTTCTTGCCACTTACGAGGGCCAGTAAAGTTTTCGAGGGGGGTGCCTTCTTTTCCCCACTCAAAGACGAATTTCACAAAGTTTAGTGGATCATCTTTGATATTCATTGACCATAGTTCGGTCATTAGTTCTTTTTCTGCTTCTACACCATATTTCATAAAATTAAAAAAAAATTAGTTCATTAGTTATATATATAACGCTACCACGCCACGAACGAAAGGGGGGTTCTTGCGATTTGGTCGAGCGATGAAGCGGAGAAAAAGAAACTTCATCGCTCTTATGATTCTGTCTTACTTTTGGAAGGAGAGAGAGAGCCAGAATCGTTATTTTTATCTGTGCCTTTGTTATCTAAGAAGGTGATCTCCCCTTTATCTATTGACTCATCAAGGCGTTTAGCAGCTTGACTTCCACCTGGTATGCGCTCACGCGCGGAATTGATAACGTGACTTAAATTTATCGTGTGATTGGTTTCTAAAATGTTTCTGTCTTTCCAGTTATCTGGATCTCGGTTCTTTAAGAACCAGATGATAGATGTTTCTTTACCTTCTATAGCATTATCGAATAATTTAGAGCTTACTTGCGCTATTGCTTTCGCTCTCCCTTTTTCTAGTGCTTGCTTTATGCTTTTTATATGTTTCTTTCTTGTAAGCGTTGAGGGATTAATCCCTAAACTAGCGCATATTTGACGTTCATTTAAACCCATTCCAGCTAAACGCTCTATTTCATTATGATCTAAATTAATTGCTTTTCTTCCTGGTTTTTTCTTTGCTTCCATAAGGTATTTTAATCTTTTTATGTCATTTATTCACTAAATAGCTTATTTATTACTTACATATAAAGTGTAAATAAATGATGTTTAGGTGTTGCAAATGATATTCAATCTGGTAGTATGAACATATTGATTAACTAATTAAAGGAGAATTATCAATGACAAAACCAATAGTAAATATAGATAAAGATGACAGTCTTGTATCTATCAACATAATAGAGCCAAAAGGAGAGAGAAAAATTAAATATATCTCTACTACTAAAACATGGCATGACGAAGTAAATGGAAATACTTATTTTTCAAGTCGTGTTGAAGATGTAGAAAGAGATGTTACTTATGTCTTCCCTTTTCAATATGGTTATGGCGACCAATCAGAATATGTAGTTAAAAAAGCACTAGGTATTAAAGATAAAATAGGAGAGAAATCTATTATTAAATTTATCAAGATTGAAAACTGTTTAGAGGAAGAAGTAGAACAGCATGGACAAGGTAACGAAGAAAATTACTTTTCTGAGTTAGGTTATTACTATCAAGATTAATTAGGAGAAAACAAAATGAGCAAAAATATATTTAAACACCACCAGAAACAAATAAAGAAACAAAATAAAAAATACCCTTTAATGGAGTATTTTTTAACCGATAAACCAATAGACGAATGTTCTGACGAATGTCAAAGACAAGTCAAAGAGTTACTAGAGGAGAAATAACCATGAAAAACGATAACCAATTAGAAATTTATACTGTTCCTAAGTATGAAGGTAATGCTTATATATTAAAAACCATAGATGGATATTATGACACTTTATGGACAGCACCATTATTTAAAAATGAAACTGTAGATAATTCGCAATGGTCGATAGTTGAAGATGAACAAATAACAAATGATGTTCTTGATAGTAGCGAAAGAACTATTATTGATGAAATTGCAGTTGGAGAATTTGTTAAATTACTAGAAGAGAAATAACCATGAACAAAGATTATTTAGACAGTCTTAGCAAAGATCAATTAGAAACTCGCATATACGATCTCGAAAATGAGTTGAACCAAGAGTTTCATTTGCACCGCATTATGACTATAAAAACCGCTATGAAGCTACAGAACGAAGTCGCTTATTGCAAAGCGTTACTTGAGAACTTCAACCCAGTTGAGAATGAATTCGACAGAGAAATCAGACTCAACCCAAACTTTAACCAAAGGGAGAAATAATGAGTAAAAAAACTAAAAAAATGTTTGAAGAAAAACTAAAAGATAAATTAAAAAAAGAAGGCATCAACGAAGATTGGATGAAAAAACATTTAGTCATTCTTTCTGATGATGAGGATTAGTATGAGTAACGAACATAACGAAAATTTACTGCATAAATACTTTGAGGAAGGATTAGCCAAAGGATTAACCGAAAAACAGGCCATCGACTATGCAAACAATATATTTTTTTCAAAAGGAGAGTAATTATGAGTAAATCAGATGTAATCCAATGGCTAGGTAATAGAGGTTATGATCTAATCGAGTCTGATATTATCAAATGCAAAAGATTAGGAACTTATTTATTTGTTTTACAAAAAGAATATCCGAAGGAAATAGAACTGTATGATAGAACCGATATACACGGAGAATGTATTGATTCTTTTCCAATAGAAACTTTTAAATGGAATAAAGACTATATGAGAAAACTTATTACTGGAGAAATATAACCATGAATAAAGAACTATATTTTAAAAGACGTGCGAACTTAAAGACTGCTATACGAAAGTCTAAGTCTTTAGAATTCAAGAAAATTTGGGTATCAAAAACCATAGAACTTGATAAAATGTACCGCAGTTAAAGAATTAGAAGCAGCGGCAATACCCCCTAGATAATTCTCCCTTTGTCGCTGCTTCGCTAAACCATGCAAAGATCTAAAACTCAAACCCCACGACCAATACCAGTAAAAAAGAAAACTTCACAATCCAGGAAGAAAAGAATTAAATCTTCCTCACTCAACAAGAACCAAAGAAGGCAACGAGGAAAGAACCTTAAACTAAGTGGTCGCTAAGCAGCTTACCCAAACCCACTAACAAAATATGCTTACGCTTACGCGAATGTTGCGGTAAGCGTTTCATCCCCTTACGCTCTCGCCCTTCCTCAACAATCCAAATAATATCTTTATCCACCAACGCATAAACGCTTTTGCTCACGCTCACGCGCGATAACCCTAACATCTTCCCCACGTACGCATAAGCATCACGCATACTCATACTCTCATAACGCATCCGCTCACAAATTGCCCAAAGCACGAGCTTACTCGAACTATTAAGATCTTTTCTCGCTACGTTCTCACGATACCAATACCACACCACACGCTTAAACTTGCTCACATCTCGATACTTCATCGCTAACGTAAAACTAATTTCCGCACTCGCGCGATCGCTACTCTCCGCACTCGAATTTATCCACCAAAAATCTTTATTCATTCTTACTCTCAAAAAGAGGGAATCGCCTTAGCGATTCCTCTCTTAAACATGTAAACATGTATGGATATGGGATAACACGTATTATCCTTCGCGGATAACATGGGTTTCTTAGGTCGATAACCCATATTATCCGCCAAGTATCTCCAAATCGGTAAATAATCCGCCTTGATCTTGTATTCTTTGCTTGGCAATTTCAATATATTCTGCGTTCAATTCGATTAAAACTGCCTTACGATTATGATTACTAGCGACAATGCCTGTCGTACCACTACCGCCAAAAGGATCTAAAACTGTGCCATTTTCTGGACAACCAGCTAAGACACATGGCTCAATTAAATCCATTGGAAAAGTTGCAAAGTGTGCGCCTTTAAATGGTTTAGTCGTGACTGTCCAGACTGAGCGTTTATTTCTTTTTTTTGAACCCCATACCCTTTCTCCATCACTAAACCTTTTTCCTTTAGTATAGTCTGCTTGGTAACCTTCTCCCATTTTGTTTCTAAGAGCTGGTTCAGTTTTCGCATCTTCCTTTATCGCTTCATTATCAAAATAATATTTAGGACTCTTACTCAATAAAAATATGTATTCATGTGCTTTAGTACAACGATCTTTTACACTCTCTGGCATTGGATTAGGCTTGTGCCAGATAATATCTTGTCGTAAATACCAACCATCTTGTTGCAAAGCAAACGCCACTCGCCAGGGAATACCGATTAAATCTTTTGGTTTTATGCCTTTACTTGGTTTTGGTCTTGTCACTCCATAATCTTTATCTCCTCGTAAAGATTGATTAGTTGTTGTAGTTCTGCCACCGCTTGAATAACTATCTCCCAAGTTAAGCCAAACTGTGCCATCATCTCGCAAAACTCGTTTTACTTCTCTGAATACTTGAACTAAGTTTTCAACAAATTCTTCTGGGGTATCTTCCATGCCAAGTTGTTTGTCCTCGTCATAATCTCTCAAACCCCAATAAGGTGGACTGGTAATACAGGTATTAATTGATTGGTCTGGTAATTCTTTAAGTTTATCTAAGCAATTACCTTGTAGTATCTTTATCATTTCTTTTCTCCTTCTTTTTACCAAAGATTCTCTCGAATTCTTTGTCAAATTTCTTTTTATTTACAGGTCTGGGCCAGTCGCCTTTACTCATTTTTTTCTCCTAATCGTGACAAAAACAATCCATATCATCATCTGAAAATAAATCATCTTGTATATTTATAGTTTTAATTAAATTTCTGTAATTTGGCCTATCTTGTCTAAAGACAGTATTAAATCTTTCTTCTGTTCTAGCCCACCACTCGGCTTTTTCTGGTTTTTCTTGTATTAATGAATGAACTTTTTTTGCACTTTTAAGAAAACATAAATCGCAATTTCCATGTGGAGTTTCGTTATTTATAATCGGCAAATTCAAATCAAAACTTTGAGATCTCCAAAAATTATTTACATCATATTTAGTAACTTTTGCATCATACATTGGCATTGATCTAAACCTGTTTCTTGTAGCTTCTTGTCTTTGTCTAGCAACTCTTCTTGGCTCGTCATACCTAAGACCTAAAACAGTATCATATTGTTTATGTCCCTTTTCCAAAATAAAATGTCGCATCAATTCTATTTTTAGAAATTTAGTACAGCTTCTAGCGACTGGATTAGGTAATGGATTGCCTTTTAAACCTTTGTCTAATCTTTTTTGATAAGCGGTATCTAAAAAATCATCAAATGGCTCACCATTTCTACTTGCAGTTTTATAATCAACTTGCTTGTAATAATGCTTGCCTTGTTTATTAGCATATTCAAGCCAAACTATATCAATATTCCAATTTTCTTGACAATCTTTGACAAAGTCTAAAGTTTCATCACATTCTTTACCTGTGTTTGAAAAAGTTACATAAACATCCTTTGGCAAAGTACCTTCATGCGCATCAATAATATGCTTCAACATATAGCCAGAAGTACGACCACCACTAAAACTAATTAAAGCAGGCCCTTCTATTTTGTATGGATTAATTATCTTCTTTCTCCTTTTTCTTAGGATACGCTTTCCACAACGCTTCGTTATATTCTTTCTCCGCCTTGCGATTCTTTTTCTTTCTTCTTCTGATAAAACTCATAACTTAACCGCCAGGATTGTCAAAATAGAAATTAAAAGTATGTTGCTCATTAGCAGTAATAAACCTAATAATGTGTGATACCAAATCCAACGAGTAGCATAAGCGTTTTTTATAGATAAATCGTTTGGATCGTATTCTTCTTTTTCCATATTAATCCCAGTTTATATTACTTTTTATATCTTCTATCGGCTCAAGTACGACATCTTTTCTAAACAAAGTCTTAACCGAATAATCTATTTCACTATTTGACTTGACCATACTTGCTCTCACAACCCTTGTTCTATCAAATTCTACGCCATTTTGTAAACACAAACGCTCTGCTTCTTCTTCCGAACTTAGATAGAGTGCAATGGCATACCTATGTCCATCGATTAAGCTGCTGGCGCCCCTGATCGACTGCCTCGCCTCAAGGTTATTTTCTGAGCCAGTTATAGCTGATTTATTCATATGGTGTATTGATAAAACTGTAGCACCTAATCTTGCAGATATACTGGCACAAAAACTCGCATACATCTGCCCAGCTTCATTAGAACTACTGATACTCGCACTTACGAAACTTTGTACTGGATCAATTACCACTAGCTTTAAATTATCTATGCTTTCCAAAGCAGTAATTAATTCTTCGCCTTGTGTGGTAATGTGTAAACCTTGAGAACTGGTATCGCCTAAAACAATCAATCTTTCTTTCATACTAGGTATTGGCAAAGCATAGACTTCGTTTAGACCTTCAAACCTTTTGCCTTCTTTATCCAATGAATCTACTCGTCTATGCAATTCTTGAGCATCATCTTCCGCACTTAAATAAACTGCGCTACCAGAACTTACAATCGGATTGCCTAACCAAGAGCCAGAGCCATGAGCAACTTTTAAGCACAAGTCCAATGCCAACATGGATTTACCTATGCCACCAATACTTGCCATGATTCCTGGTTTGCCAAGCTCAATGAAATTTTCTACTAACCATTCTCTTTTTGGTATCTCGCCTTTTAGAAACTTGATATTGAATTGTTTCAAAGGCAAACCTCGATCTAATATTTCATTTCTGACAACATCCAAGCCTTGCTCTTGATGTAAGTCGTTGAAGTCGCCAACAATGGAAGGCAATCTAACAACTGTATTGTTAATGGCTGACGTAATTTCCTCTGCTTTCTTCTGACCAACAGAGTTTGAATCGTTATCAAAGCAAATGATAAACCTAGCTTTAGTTAGCTTTCTTAAATTAGTAAGAGCAGTAAGACCAAAGTTCGCTGAAAATACGCAAACAACTGGTAAGTTCGTTGCTTCAAATACTGAGTATGCTGTTGCTATTCCTTCAACAACTAAGACTTGATCTAAGTCTTGCCACTCTGACCAACTAAAACCAACAATATGCACACTACCTTTGACTTCACTTGCACTAACAAATCTTTTCTCGCCCTTCTTATCTATGTATTGCAGCGACCTAATCTCAGGCTTGACATTGGTTGTAGAATATAAAGGAACAACAAGAGAATCTCTTATTGTTTTTAACCCATAATTTTTAATTTTTTTATCTTCGAGGTATTTGTGACCAACGCAGTCAATTCCATTTTTAAATCTTGCTTGGCAATCTTGAGCTACTTCATCTTGCCTTATTTTTCTTTCTTTTTTCTGCCTTTCTATGTTGTCTTGAACAATGGCTTTTAATTCGTTTTGCTCTCGTAAAGAAAGTTTATTTATATCGGTGTTTGACCATTTCTTTTGCTCGCCTGTACGCCAGTTGCCATAAGTAATATTGATGTAATTGTTATTCTCGTTATAGACATACCAACCAGACTTTTCATTACTCTTATCAGGCCTTGTAGTCGCACTTGCTTTGACCATACATCTGATAACTTCTCCAGACGTATCTATAAAACTTACTGCTAAACCATCGTCATTCATTTGGTTAATGGCATCAGAAATATCTTTGCCACTTCCAAAATGTAATTCTTTGTCTAATACTAAACCATTCTCATAAAATTTAGTCAGATCCATTATCGTTACCTAGCTCGGATTCAAAATCCAAGTAATTTAAAATTATTGTATTGAAAAAAGAATCTCTTTGTTCGTTAGACCATTTGTGTAGCTCAAAGCTACCAGTCTGTTTTGCAATCTCTAAGTATTTTTCTTTGGATTGCTTACGAGCATATTGAACACCAAGACTATTGGTATAAGTTTTTCTCGCTAATTTTTCTCCTTTTTCAATTCTCTCCTTTATTCTCTCTAAATGCTCCATTGAGCAACTACCATAATAAACATCATTATGTTTGTAAAGAAACCCTTGTGCAGGGAGTCCACACTCCCCACACAACGAACTTTTCTTCATCTAAAAAGGGATTTCTTCGCTGTCTAAAGGATCAACCTCTACTGGCTTTGCTTCAGCTACATCTTCTTTTGGAAGAATAGATTTGCTTTGCTCTGCCTTACCAAAACCCTTGCCATATTGACTATCAATTTCTGGATAACCATTGTCATTAATTTTTACCATAGCAGTAAAATTAATTCCTTTAAGTTCCTCAGTATTTTTTAGAGAAGTCAAGCCACAGGCACTAGCTAAAGCTGACAACTCAGTTCTGCCAATCTCTACCGATTTAGGAGAGTTTGAATTAGCAACTGTGAATAAACCAGACACCAATCTGCCACCGAACTTTTCACATTGAATAGAAAATGTCATTCTAATTCCTACCCAACCGCTATCATTACGCATTTCTTGTTCATCGAC
>Ga0208899_1003268_pt1 | contig 10521 bp, 9 predicted proteins | sample VirMetDEL_Nov_24_FD_184518 | JGI IMG/M metagenome (GOLD analysis project Ga0208899, IMG submission 184518) | Aqueous microbial communities from the Delaware River and Bay under freshwater to marine salinity gradient to study organic matter... | ecosystem: Environmental > Aquatic > Marine >...
AAGGAAAGATGACTGCAATCCTTTAGCTTCAATATCTCCAAGCCTTGTCTGCAAACCTTCTCCAAGAATACCAGCCTGTACACCAGCCCGTGAACCAAGACCAGACATACCACCAGCCTGTACAGCCTGTGCTTCAAACTGTGGCATAATATTACGTTCAAAGTCTTCAACAGCTTTTCTCTTTTCTATATCAGTGACTGCTCTCTGATATGGAGACATATATTCCTGTGCTACTTCAGGAGTAAACTTCTCTCCCTGCTGCCGCTGTAAGTCAAGAGCTTCCTGTTGAAGAGTAGTTCCCTGTCCTCCCCTGCCAAGTGCAGCAAGGCCAGCCTGTGCTTCTGTTTGCTCTTCTGTCTGAGGAGCAGTTACCGCACCAGTATAAGGATCGTACCCCTGATTCATTATCATGCGATAATAATCTTGAGCCTCTGTCAAAACATCAGAAGCAAAGGGAGCTACTTCATCAGGTATTCTGGAGAACTGATTAGTGTTCTGGAAGGTAGCTTGCGGAGTACCACCACCACCACCTTTACTGTACTGAGGAAGACCTGTGTTAGGATTAAGCGTACCAGAACCACCACACTTTCTAAGAAGATTAGCTTCAAAGGTATTAATATGGGCAAGCTCAGTATCTCCCTCAACACCAAGTTCTGCAATGTCTTTATAAAGTTCTTTAAGAACTTCAATCTTATCCTTTACAGATAAGCCATCTAAAAACATTTTAATATTTTGTTTCACAGTCATATTTCCACTTCCCTTGTTAAAACAGTGCAGAACTTTTTAAAGCCAACCTTTGCAAGAACTCTAAGCCAACCATCTCTACCGCACACTTCAAATCTTTTTACATTATTTTTCTTAGCAAACTTATGTATCTCAGAATCTTTATCCCAAAAAATATCAAACCATCTATTCATATTATTTTTCTTACCACCGGCAAGAACTATTCGTAGTCTAGTTTCTCTTGGATAAGTAACAAACTCTGTAACTACTGCTACTAATATCTCTTCTTCATTACCTATAATCCATAAATGCATATATCCATTTGTTAACCAGTTATATACATCTTCTAAATTAAACTCACCAAGATTAAAATCTATTGGTTTTTGAACTAAGTCTTTAACCAGAGGCCAAATTAATTCTATTGATTGTGGTTGTATTTTTATAAACTTCATTAACCCATCATTGATACAAGAGTTTGCAAACCATTAATTTCATTAGGCTGTTCATCAGTCCCATAAGCTTCTTGTCGTATACCTTTAACAACAGCATCCATGTAGTCAGCACCCTTATCAGGATTACCATTACCAAGTGCAGCCATTGTATGACTATCAACAACATATTCTGTGGGACTAACAGCCAGAGTAGCAACTTGCTCTTCGCCTTCTTTGATAGGCATGTATACATTATCTTGCATACCACCACCATCACCGGGAACTCTGCCAGCAAACTCACCACCAGCAGCTAACTCGTATAAACCACCACCACTTTTAGCCTCAACTTCAGGAGGTAGTTGAACATCTGGTAGATTAGCATAAGCTAACCGTGCGGTTTCAAAATCATTAGGATTACGTCTGGGCTGTAATCCCTGCATAATTTCTGAAAGAATAGGACTGCCTTCACCATATGCCTGTGTTAGTAGTCTTTCTGTATTAACAGTTGGACCGGGTGGTTGTTCAAAGAAACCAGTAGCCAATCTATATTGATTTCTTTGTTGTGCAGCATCAAACGATGGTAGGTTAGGATCGTTTAGACCTCCATATCTTCCATCATCAATACCAACAAATTCTCTAGGTTTAACAGGTTCGGCTGGTCTATTAGTAGCACCCTGTAACTGATTAAGCAAAGCATTATATTGAGATTCAAAAGCTGCCGCAGCACCACTTCTGGGCCGATATCCTCCCGGCCCCTCTCCTCGACTATACAAAAATTCAGACTGTTCTATATCTGTACCCAAACGAGGATTGTTTCCAAAGTTAATAGGTTGTCCTAATTGAAAACTTAGCATATTAGGCATACCAGCACGAACATATTGTGATCCTCCAATTCCATATTTTACTGCAAGGTCTTGCATTTGTTTTAATATTTCATCTCTGGTAGGACCAGTATTTAATGGGCCAGAATCTCTACGATTAAGTACAGGACCACCTTCAGCAGCAAGTCTCATCAAACCACTATCAGCAGATGGAAGAGACATCCCTCTATCCTCTGCTGCTTTGGTAAAACTTTCAAACATATTTTTTTTCTCACCACGTTCCATTAGGGTGGCAAGAGCAATCCCTCCCATAATTTTAAGAGGATCAGTTTCAGCTTGAGGAGCCATAGGAGCGGCCATAGGAGGAGCTATACCAGCAAGACCAGAAGGAGGCATGGCAGGACCATCCATTGCTGGTGCTGGTTGTGGCATAGGTTGAGGAGCCATTGCAGGAGAAGGGGCAGGAGGCATCATTCCCTGTGCTTGCGGAGGAGGTGGGGGCATACCGCCACTACGTACAGCAGCCATAGTATCAAGGCTTTCAGGCATTCCTTGACCACCCATTGTTTCTTTCATTTCCATCATTTCTCTTAATGCCATTATTTTAACTTCCCATAATTAGATTGCAATGCTGTTTGATCTGCAATAAAGTTACTACTATTATACCCTATTTTATTCATTTTGCCAAATTGTTCTTGCGCTTGATCTATTCTAAATCTAGAAGGATCAAGAGCTTGACCAGTATTATAGTTTTTTAACAGAGTACTGTTTTGTATCATTTTCATATGATCGCTAATTGAGTTCATTAATTTAAATCCTGCCATGATGTTTCTGCTCCAAGACTTACATAGCCTTTAAATTTACCAGAACTTACTGAGTAAGCTATATCGCCTTTCTTGGGTCGTCCTATTTCTGTAACCGTAGTAACAGTAAATATATTAGTAGATGGTTTTGTTTCTATTTGAGTATCTCTTGTATCCAGATCATTCACCAAAGCAGATGCCCAATTTCTTACTGTACTATAAGCATCTTCTATACTATCACTATTAATAACAAAAGGTAAAGTAGGGTATCTTGCCATTATCTTCTACCATCTCCCTGTAGTGCAAGTCGAAGTGATCCCCATCTCCAACTCGTACCATTGGAATCACAAGACACCCTAACTTTAGCTTGCCTTCCTCTACTTCTGAAGTCAACCTTTTGTGTTGCATTTGTAATATCAAATTCTTTTGTAACTTCCTCAGAAGCTTCTGGATACTGTTGAGTAGTAATCTTCATTTTAATTTTACCACCATTTACCATTTCATAATCAGGAATAACTCTGTTCATAAACATGATGGCATTACCATCTGCAATATCAAAATCAGCAGACTCAACAAATGAACTTAGTGTTTCATTATTAGCACCAACAAATACAGAGACAGGCTCATTGTTATAAATATTATTACCTGCCGCCGTAACGCCTGTTGTGATGGTATTTCCAAATACTTCTTTATCAGCAAAAGTAGTAAAAAACATAGTACCGTATACCCAATAATTATCAACAGGATTGTAGATAACATATTTATCACACTCCGTTCCGTCGCCTGAAGGATATAACCAAATGATTTCGTTAAACTCTGAGTTGGTTCCTGCATATACTTTGGTATAGTAGTTTTGATTAATATCATCAAAGATAAATCTACGAACTGTACAGGGTAAAGTTTCTACTTGCCCACTAAATCTATAGAAGTTACCAAAGCCCATCCAGTATGTCACACCATTGAAATCAATACCAGCATGAGGTCCAACCATACCACAGTTACTGCCAGCCTGTGTAAATCTAAATGTAAAAGGTGGTCCAACAAAAGCCATTGTCCATAAAGAATTATCTGTCCAAATATTAATAGCATTCTTTGAACGCTTTGCACCTATAATTTTAGTACCATCAGTCAGTACAACCTCACCAGCCGTTGTATCAGCAGCAGGAACCCAATTACTTTTGTCATCTTGATCAGACCATCTAACTAGCATAGGATTAAAAGTACCACTTACTGTAGCATCAACAGCAAATTCGTTAGTTCCAAAAGCAATAAGATGTCTATCATTTGGAGAAACAAGAATAGAGTTTACACTAATAGGAGAGGTTGTTATAGAAGCAGCATGTACTTGACCGGGTATTGTAGAACTATCAACATCCCAATAAAATATATTACTTCCACTGCGGTTAGCTACAATATCTTCTCCCCAATTATCTAAGCTCCACTGTGTTACATCAAAAGCAATACCACTTGATGCTGGTTGATTCCATGCTCTAGTATTTGAAGCACAGACAGTAGCTTGGAAAGAAGCAGCACCATAACCAAGTCCCGCTGCCACAACAGAAAAACCTGTAGGTAAATAATATCTAAATGTTGCTGATCCTACATCACTGCCAGTTGCATCAGCAGCACTACTTACACTAATAGTAAACACATTAGCACTTGCTACTGATGTTATAGGATAAACATTTCCCTGTAAACTTACAGCGTTAAAAGCTGCGGAAGAAGTAAAGAGAACATAGTTACCGACTTTCTGGTTGTGTCCTGCATCGGAACAACAAACTCTTGTACTGCCTGAAGAAGTTCCAAAACAGCTTGCCAGTGTAACGGCAGTAACAATAGGCGTAATGTCATATAACTGATCGCCATCTTGTTCATAAAGTTTATCAGGCGTACCAAAAACAATTCTACTTGTTCCAGAACTATCTGACCATGTAATTAAGTCTCTGGCAGAACCATCAAAAGTAGCAGCCAAAGCTCTGGTCTGATAACCTCTTAAATTTTCAGGACGACCTGCACGAAAGCGTACACGATCACCATCAAACCAACTACCCTCTTCAGCATACTGAGTTGTTTCTCTATTAAAGCCTTGTTTAAAATCAAACTTTTTAAGTTCTGTCATTCTATTATATCCTAGTTATGACTTTATATTACTTACCACGACTATCATAATAACCATTAGTATTAATATATACTGTACTGTTAAAGCTTTGTCTAAAGGCTACCTGACTTGAAGTATTAGTTAGAACAATATGAGTACCAGCAGCCCATGTACCATTTGCATCAGAACTATTTTCACCAGCGTTATTTGCATTACCATTGGCAGGGGTAGCGTCAGCAACATCAGGATTTGTAAGTGTTATTACAACCTGAGAGTTTGAACCTGCAACTACTCCTACAAGTCCTAGAATTGCTCGGCATTGTACGCCTAAAGGACTAGTTACTGTTTGCAAAACTCTGCTTGTTCCCAAACCACTACCATTAACATTATTAATTTGTGTACTCCATATAAACTCATCACCAAACTGAATGAATGAAATAATATTACTACTACCATCAGTAAGAACAGAACCTATACGTCGAAATGCAGAAGCCACTCCTGATGTTGCTACAAGATTAGATGCATTTACAGCCGTATCAAAACCAGCATCAACTCCTCCAGCATCGGTTGCAACTACAAAAACATGATACCAAGTATTTGTTGATAAAGATACACCATCTGCCATACCGCCGTTGCCATCTCCAGATGCCCATGTTGCATCTATTTGTTTAGTCATAGCAGAAGACAATGTTAAATCAGTACCATTTGCATTGTCTCTGGCAGCACCAGCAGCTATATCAATATCATGTGCTGAATCAGTACCATTATTAGAAAGTGTAAGACCACCTAAATAGTTTATTGGTAATCCTGTTGTAAGCCCTGTTAGATTACTACCATCTCCAAACAAAGTAGTTGCTACCATATTTCCTGTAATAGAAACACCAACAGTAGTTGTTACTAATTTTTTAGCATTATCAAAGTATAGTTCAACTGCACCATTTTCAGTACCAGTAAGTATAGTTTCATTAACAGCAGCATTTTTAACAGCAAAGATATTTGACCCAACAATTAAACTACCTGTCCCTGCTTCTTGTATATAACTATTAGAAGCATCGTGATAAATCTGAAGATCACTTCCAGTTCCAATATTTAACTTAGCATTATCAACAAAAAGAGCAGACGTAGAAACATTAAGAGTACTTGTGTTTACAGTTCCTGCTGTAATAGTTGTAGCTACTAGATTTGTAAAGGTATTACTTTTTACAGGATATACTGTTGTTCCATTAGTTACATATAAAGCAGTCTCTGCTGAATTAACTGTAACTCCAGTGTGACCAGCTACTCTCATTACCACTGAATCTGTTGAGTCATTATATGATACAGAGTTTCTAACAATATAAGATTTAGAATTATTAGGGATAAGAACTACTATATCATTGTGCGCCCCACCAACTGTTCCTTTAAATTCAAGAATAGCAGAACGAGCCTGATCACCAGCACCCTGAACATTAGTCAAAGTTACAGTTGCGGCACTCCCAATCGATACTGTAGTGTATCCAGCAATGGCATCATCAACAAGACTGATAACTCCATCATTGAGAATGGCTCCCCAACTGTTTGGATTTTCTCCATCTCCTTGCTTTGTTAGGCGAAGATTTGTTGTATATGTACTTGCCATTATACTGCCTTTCTTTTAACTTTTTCTTTACACTCTGATCGTAAAATTTCTGTGTTTGCTTTTATTGTTATTTGATTAATAACATTTGCATAGTTCATACAATTTACTATATCAGGAAATGGTCCTGTTACAGAACGCTCTTTAATAGGTTCACCTGTAGGTAACAGTGTTATTACAATTACTGAAATATAATAAAACATTATTCTACCAACTCAGGCCAATCATAGAGTATACCTGACTTTGTAATACTACCATCATCTTCTGTTGTATATGTTAGAAATAGTGCAGCAATAGCATCTGTATTAGCCGCATTAGTTATAGCTGCTTCCATATCTGTTGCTTTACTTCTAATTGCATTACGCCATGTTTGAATATTAGAAGGCACTGCCACAGTTGTATCTATATAACGAACAACCGCCCAATCACTCTGTGAAAGAAGAGATGCTTGTTGTGTCTTAACTTCTTGAATTAGATTAGACTTAACACCAAGAGTAACAACTTGATTTCCATCTTTATCTAAGAGAACATTACCATCCTCATCTACTTCATTGACATCTTCAATAGCTTTAGCAGTAGATGTAATAGTACCATCACTATTTTGTGACCAAGTATATAGTCTACTATCAGGTGGAGTTTCTTCTACTATCTCAACAACACCAGCAGCTACTTTTTCTGAGGCAGACCAGATATGCCAGTTAGCAGGATTCTGAACACCATTGTCAGCAGTCCATGCTCTACCTACTGTAATCGTTCTGCCATTATGTTTCCACATTATTTTCTTCTCCTGTTATCTTGCTGTAGCTGGTGCAGCGCCGTTACCGCCGAATGGGTTCTCTGCGAATGCCATGTATGTGAAGGTTGCAGCCGAGTTATTTCCCGGATCAGCCCCACGCCACTTAAAGCCATTACTTAATAAGTCTCCAAATTGACCACCGCCAGAGGTGGCTTCTGCACCACTTGTATTTGGATACAAAATTTCCTTGGAAACATTAAAGGGATCACGTTTACTATCTCTGATTTGCCAGCTATCCGCTGCGTCAATATTTTTTACTAGCAAAAAGGAGGGCCGGAATCCGGTGTACACAAAAGTACCATTTGTCGATCCATTTCCTTCGTAACTCCCGATAGAACTATAGCCGGGAATTTCTGCGAAACAGTACATGACATAATTATATGTGTTTCTGTTTACACCTATTGAAGTTCCTAACGAAACAACAGAACTTGTTGGAGCGGTGCTATTCCATACTTCAGGACTTGCTGTGCCTTTTGCGGCGGTAGAGTTGAGTTGTAGAAATTCTGTTGTTGCTAAGGCAGGTGTCCATACATACCAATCGTGCGTATCGTTTCGTGATTTAATTATGACGAAAGATGGGACAATGCCTAACCCATGTCCAACCGTGGCGTTTGCACCTGTGCCAGTATATGTACTGACACTAAAGCCAGCCGTGGTGTTTGCAGACGTAGCAGTTGTGTTAATGCTGCCATCTTCGTTGCTGCTGCCAGAGCCGTTTGCTTTCCAGCACCATGCGACGTAGGATTGACCAGATTGATTAAAACGTGCATCCCCACTACCTGTTGACAGCAACCTGAAACCATCGCTATTAAAACCAATAATATTTGTTGGAGACTCTGCGTTGGTTAGGTTTGAATAAAGCTCTTTTGTAGCTGATGGGGAATTGCCATCCCCCCGTACAGAATCAACAAGCACATGGTTGCCTCCAGTACCGAGCGTCCTTGCTTTTAACCAGACAAAATCCGACTCAAAGCCAACGCCGGTAATTGTGTTATCTGTTGAAGAATCGCCCGTATAAAGCGTAAGCTGGAAATGCGCTGACCCATCTGTGATCGAGGGTGTGGGAAGGTTGGCGGTGTTTAGTGTAGTGAAGCCGGTGGGCTGATGCGATATACCAGTTGAGCCAAACCTTACTTCCCACTTTTCGGTAGTGGTAGCGCTGTTTAGGCTATACACCGGCATATAAGTATCACCAGCAACTAGCGTCGTTGAAAAAGAGTGTATTTCCGTTCCGTTCTTATAGAACTTTACCGTGCCATCAGTATCAACTGAACAGCCGACAATATCATTTACTGCTACTGCCGAAACCGTAACGCTTTGGTTTGTGGTCTGGTACCAAACTGTGTTGGCATCGGTGACACGCCACATATAATCTGTGTCGCTTCTGTTGCCCTCAAAAACAGCGGAGCTTAATGGATTGATTGATCCTCCAGTTCCGTTAATGCGGGACAGGCCGAAATAAAGGCGAGTGTTTGTCAGGCATTTACCCTCAAAATAAACCTTATCGCCCAACTGTATACCGATTGTGCCAACAGAACCAAACCAGCCGCCTGTGCCACTAGAGGCTTCTAGGTTTCCATCCGCAAAGGTTACACTGCTGTGTTTAAGAAGGGGATTTAACGTGGCGTAATTATCAGTCGGGCTATCCGTTACCTGATCCGCACTGGTCAAGCCGCTGCTGGTGAAATCATTCCCGTTGCCTGAGAAGTCTTCACCTAAGTCACTGGCTGTTTCACCTTTAAGGTAATACCCGTTGCTACCGAAGGTCAGGCTTGATGGATTTGTCGGTATCCAAACTCCATCGTCGTTAGTTTCGCCAAAACTTGCCGGTGTCAGAGCTTGCCCGTCAATGAAAACAAGCTCGGCCATGTAGCCGTCCCAGAACACGCTTCCATTCGGGTTACGCCCTATCTCAACATTGTCTGCGCTGTTGATCAGCCCTTCAGAGTTCTGAGCCATATAGGTTTCTGTGCTGAAAGACGTTATCTGCGAACCGTTTAAATAGAGCTTAGCACGGTTTGACGCTGTTGATTGAGTTGTGTCAACCGAGGCAACTATATGAAACCACGCACCGGGATCACGAAATACTTGATTGGTGATTAAGTTGAGGCTGTTGCCTTGGTCACGAAATCTCAGCTTCTCATCAGATTGTATGTGAATGTCCGAGTTGAGACCGCCCGAATTGACGGCAAGCGCCAGCGTGGTATTTGCGCCTAAAATGTTTCCACGCTTAAACCAGCCGCTAAACGTGTAGGTTTTGCGATTGCCTGCGCTGCCGAATGTTCGATTGAGGTACGCACTATCATTATCATTAAACCGGATCGACTGATCAATCTCGTAGCCACCGCCCTGACCTGCTGCACCCATTAAAAGATTATTACTAAATACCATTCTTATTAAGCCTAACTATAAGCTTGTGTCATTACTGCTTGAATATTTTCAGCAGTGTTATCAGTAGAAATAGATACAACAATATAATCTAATCTATCCATTGCATTATCAGCAGTTGAGAATGTTGGGGCTGCACCACCAATAAAGTTCCAACAGGCATTGTAAGCAAGAGTACCAGAACCACCATCCTGCATAAGGAGAATACTACCAACTTGTCCTACTCTTGCATTGGTAGGTCTTGCCAGTGTATGTGCAGCAGTAACAGAGGTAAAGAAGTTCTGTGCTATACCAAAGTTAAGAGACACAGATGTCACACCATTAATAGCTGTAGTATGTACAGTAGCAGCCCCTGACTGAGTTAGTTGCAGTTGTCCTTCCAGAGAAGTATTACCAGACACTCGTACAGTTCCAAGAAAACCAGAGTTACCTGTAATCGTAGCTGTACCTGTAATGTGTGCAGTACCTTCCAAAGAAGTAGGACCAGATACTCTGACAGTTCCTAAGAAGCCTGAGTTACCTGTAATAGTAGTAGCACCTGTTACTTTAAGTGTACCAACTAACTGAGTATTTCCTGATACACATACATCACTATCAAACTCTGCCTTACCGCCAACAACCAAACCAGCTTCAAGACTTGTTGCACCGCTTACTCGTACTGTGCCTAAGAATCCAGCATTACCTGTGGCAGTAACAGTACTGAGAAGATTAGTTGCACCGCCTACTGATAGTGTAGAAGCAAGTGATACTGCCCCTGCCACAGTAAGTGTGCTGTTAAGATCAACAGCACCCTCCAGTGAAGTTGCTCCTGCAACTCTTAATGTACCACCAAGTACAGTATTGCCA
>Ga0208899_1003272_pt1 | contig 10509 bp, 13 predicted proteins | sample VirMetDEL_Nov_24_FD_184518 | JGI IMG/M metagenome (GOLD analysis project Ga0208899, IMG submission 184518) | Aqueous microbial communities from the Delaware River and Bay under freshwater to marine salinity gradient to study organic matter... | ecosystem: Environmental > Aquatic > Marine >...
AGCCGGAGTATCAATACTAAGTCCTGACTCGGTAAGAATAATTCCTCAGGTAGCTACTAATCAAATAACTGAAAGATCGTTGATGCTTGGTCAGCAGTCTGGTAATTTAAATCTGCTACAACCAGTACAGAATGTTACTAATGTAACTAATAATAACAGCACTAATGTCAGTGGTGGTGGCGGTGGAGGCGGCGGTAACGTACCATCAGGTAGATCATATAATATAGATCAATCTTTCAATTCAGTACAGCGACCGGCTTACGCATAATAAAAAAGGGGTCTTTCGACCCCTTCTCTTTTTACTCATTTGCTAACTGTTCGAAGAACGACATACTATCGTCATCATCATCGCTAGCTGACGCCATTGCTGGCGCTGGAGCTGCTCTAGGTACTGGAGCAGGTTCGACATCTTCTACTGTCTGTGCTATACCTTCTCTATTACCTTGCTGTCCACCATCTAAACCAAGTACTCGGTTCAGTTTAGCTTGCAGCTCTTCATAAGACTTGAAGTTACTTGGGCTAAGGAACTCTTGCAAAGAGTGTTCAGATTTCCAAATAGATTCAAGCTTGTCATCATCATCTAATAGAGGCTCTGCTCTATCAAATTCAGACTTATCATAGTTACGATAGCCTTCTACTTGACGAATCTTAAGCTTAAAGTTCGCACCTTCCCAAAGATCGAAAGGATTAACTGGTTGCTCGTCCTGGAACTGAGGATTCATCATATCGTTGATCTTATCAAAGATCTTTTTACCAAATTTGTAAAGGAATACTTTACCTTCGTTCTCAGGAGCAGAAGGATCGCTTACTACGTAGATATTAGCAATGTAGTTAAGGCGACGCTTTTGCTTACGTACGATATCTTTATTAGACTCAATACCTGAATTCCAAAGCATAGTATTATGCTCAGAGACAGGATCTTTCTTACCGATAGTAGTAAGAGAGTTCTCAATATACCAACCACCTGGGCCTTGAAAGCCGTGATTAAACATTCTTACCCAAGGTAAGTCTTCACCACCAGGAGCTGGTAGAAAGCGAATAACAGCATAACCATTACCTGCTTTATCAACTGTAGGCTTCCAGAAGTTGTCATCATCACGGTTCTGATTTTCACCAGGACTATTGAGTTTATTAGTCTCACTGATAAGAGTTTCGAGGGAAGTCTTGCGAGCTCGCTTAAGATCTGCGAATGAACTAGTCATATATTTTCTCCGTATATGCGTTGTATAGTAGTTTTATCCAATATCAAAAAACAAATAATATAATCATAATGTACACGTATTATAGTCTAGTTGCTGCAATAAGTCAACTAGTAAATACCTTTCTCATTATCTCCTTATAAACATCTTTGTCGACAGGGAGAAAGGGCTTGTACTTTGCAACCTTCAGTTTAACGTTATCGTAACTAAAGTCATCAATAACTTTATTCCATCGAGCTGTAAAGTTCAATACTATATCCATAATTGAGAATGTCTCTATGGATATATGGCCACCTAATAACTTAGAAAGCAGTATAGGATGGCTGTTATTATTTATTGTGAATAGATCATCAAACTTCTGATCTTTCATTTCTAATTCGTTCTGTAACTTTTCACATTCTAACTTAAAGTTGTACTTCATGCTCTCTGCATATTTAAGCCACTCTAAGTATACCTTTTCTGACTCTGCACCAACTAAAGAACCAGACCACATATTTTCATCTTTAATAAAATTAGCAGCAAAGAAATAAACAAGCTCTTTCTTCTTGTACTTCCTTTCCAGCTTCGCGAAGAAAAATTTGTCTCGTCTCTTTAAAAAAGATTCTTGAGTTATCTTAAGCTTGCCATTGTACTTAAAATAATCGTAGTCAGTCTTAAAATGGTTTCGAATAGCAAGGTAAGTTTTATAAGCTTCAATACCTTCGTAAATATTCATTAAAAGATCTTACCGTTTTGCCAGTCCCAAAATAAACCATTTTCTCTTATTCGTTCTATAAAATAATAATCGGCGCTATGAATATCAAGAATTCGCTGCTTTTGCTTAAGCAATATACTACTAATCAGATCTTTAACTTCAATATTAACATTACTAACATTTTTTTTAACATCAGTATTGTAATGCAATTGCAAAAATGTACTTAGATCTTTTATATCAACAAACCATTGTATAGGTTGATTAACTATATAACTTAGCTGAGGTATTGTGTGAGAGATACTTCCAGAGTTGCGCGCACCTAATCTATTTTTTTTAAATGGATCTATATAATGATATACATTGTAAATATCGTTATTTTTAATATGATTAACGACTGTATACTCTATTTCACTAAGCTGCATATTATCCGTAACAACATACGAGTTAAACAAGTCATATATAAAACCTGATATAAATCTTTCGACCGGATCTCGTATAACTGTAAATATAACCCTATCGGAAAGCGGTATATGAATCATACCTGGTTGACCCATAGCATCACGAACCGAACTATTTCCACATTTGTGAATTACGAGATATTGTGATTTACTATCTGTTATATACTCGGGCTGCTGTATACTTCTTTCGTCTCTCATACAGGGAGCTTAGCAGATTTCTCTTTCAGACAATTCAGTTCAGAAGCCTCAGCTTCTAGTTTCTTTTTGATAATGGTGTTAATGAGTTTAGCACCAGTTTCTATTTCTATATTGTTTGTTTCGCAGAAGTGTACTATAGCGTCCATATAGGATACATTTCTACCTTTTCGTACGATATTCTCAATCTCAGCTGAGAACGTCTGCGTATTCATCAATTCAACCATTAATTATTCCCTTTTCTCGCTACACGTCGATTATAGTAAAAATATCAGTTGATGGCAACTGTTTCTTGTGTATTCCATCGATAAAATATATGATCACCGATTGTAGCAACATAATGCATATTAAAGTCTTTATTCCACAAAGGAGCAACGTGCTTTGCGTGATAGTTAGTAGCACCATTGGTTAAATCATAACCGTTGGTCCAGAGATAATAGCTGTCTTCTGCTATCTTGAGATTTCGTATCCATGTGTCTTGCTCGTACGGTCTATCTGATAAACCGTCACAGTACCAAGAGAACTGACACTTGTTTCTTCTGACAAACCCGTCGCTGTACGAGCCTTGCTTAATAACATCACAGACATGGTTAGGCCAAAACGAATCTTTAGCTCTATTCAGTACAACCATAGACACTGCCAACTGACTATCTGTATCTTGATCTCTTGCTTCAAAATAGATATTCAAAGCGAGGCATTCTAACTCTTCTTGAGATAGATCTTTAGGTCGTACAACTTCATGTACTGTAACAACAGGAACAGGTTGCGTTACTTCTTGTACAATCTGTTCCTGTTGCTCGGGCAGTTTAAACCACGATACTATTAAGGTTACTGCAAAAAATAGTATGAGAGACTTATCAAAGCCGGACATAAATTTCCTCCATAACCAGTATATTATATGCTAAGCAGTATAATAAATCAACTACTCTGCATTGAGTGGGTTATCAAGGATTTCTTCTATCTTATCCTCAAGCTCAGACCTTGTCTCCCTTAGTTGCTCGTCGATTTCTCGCATACGGTCATTAAGTGTTTCTTCCATAGAATAAACATCGTTACGAAGGTCTCTCTGGGTCTCATTAGTACTCTCATCGATGTTACGAACAAATGAATCGATCTCATCAACATCTTCACGTATTTCACTAATATCACCACGAGCATTATCCAGAAGAATGTTAATTGTATCCATCTGTTGATCAAAATCACCTTGTAAGTTTTCAAGTGATTCTTGAAGTGACTGCATAGTTTCAGCCTGTACAGCGAGTGACTGCTCAATAAATGCTGTGTCTGGTAAGTTGTCCAATGCTTCTTCTGCATTTAATAGACGCTGATATAACTCAAAGCCTCCCCAGAGGCCTCCAATAATAGAACCCAGTAATGGTATGATAAGCAGCAGTTTGCCGCCACTTAATTTTACATCTCCAAATTCTACTTCTGCCATTTAGCCTCCTAGAATAACCGCAATTGCGGTTATTACGATACCTGTACCGATTGCAACACATATACCTATTGTAGTAATATCAATCCAAAATTTTCTATTTTCTGCTTTACGTCTTGCCTCAGCTGCTCTTGCTTGTCTTATATTTCGTCTTTCTATCATCATATCTTCGTAGAACTGACCTTGACCAGACCATAGAAGATATTCTCTTAGTTCTTTTTCGAGTTGATTTATTTTATGTCTAGCAGCAGTTACTTCAAGCGCCTGAGCTTCTACACTGCTACCACTAAATAATTTTTTAACTACAGGTTGATTACGACTTGATTCTGTTGCTTCATTGATTGCATCTTTAGCATCAAAAAAGCGTCCAAAGTAGCCGGCAACATCCTCTATTTCTCTACCTTTTTCGACTGCGCCTTTTATTGTATTAAAGGCAGCATTGGCCATACTTATCGCAGCTGCTATCTCAATCACCCTTGTCTCTCCTTATATAACTTTATAGTCTCATCTTCAGGATCTATCTGCGTTGGTATACAATATGCTTCTATTTTTACTGATGGTGGGTTGTACCCTGTGTTTCTTCTTTTACTACCAACAATACTACTAGCGAAGTACTTACAGCGATTTAAATCCACAAAATACATATCGCGAGACACTTCTTCCGCATTTACTAATACAACTAAAAGGAAGACATGTATCATTCGTACTGTTCCGCTACCATTCTCGCATGCTTATCATCAGTCCCAATCATTCTCAACATAGAGTTTCTATCGTTCTGTACTCTACCGCCTGGCATTCCTCTATCTACATAAAATGAAACATCTTGCAATTGTCCTGTATACTGATCAAAACCATTTACTCGTCCCATTAAGAATATAGTAAGACTCTGATCTGTAAAGCCACCTGAATCTTGCATTTGATCAGTAAATTCTTCTAAGTTCTGTTCTAACTGCTCATCACTCATGCTACCAGCTTGTGATTCAGCTTTTGCAGTTGTTTGCTGCTCCTGTTGACTCGGCGGCGCTACATCAAACTGTGTAAAGTTTGGAGCAACGTTATTCAATACCGCAGTTATACTTTGCCCTGTACTAAATGATTGATCTTGCTGCGCAGCGAAGCCTGTATCTACCTGTGCAACAGAATTTTCCATTTGAATATCTACGGTATCATTTTCACTTTCTGATTGTGTATTAATTTCTATAGTTGTTAATGTTGGGTCTGATAGCATACTAATCGTTGCATCTCCAAACATATCGTCAACAGATCCAAATGTTGAGTTAAATGTTGTAGAGTTACTAATAATTTGAGACACTCTTTCCTGCAATTGCTTTTCTGTTTTTGATATTTCATTTAATGCTATTGATATAGATTCAGTATTATTAACTTCTTGCTCTTGAACTTCTTCCAAAATTTCTTCTTCAAATACTTCTTCCGCTACTACAACTTCTTCGCTAAGGTCTCCACTGGGATCTCCTCCCACAATTTCTCTTTCATCCGATATATCGTCGGCATAAAATTCTTCTTCGATGGCTTCAATTTCTTCTCCTGGAAGCTGTTCTTCGACGGGATCATCCCGTAGGGGCCCCTGTTGTTCTTCACTGAATAAATCATCTCCTTGATCAAAGTATGCGATTGATGATCCACTATCTGCATATCCGTAATCCTCTTCTTCTGTATATAAAAACTCTTCTTCTGTAATATCTTGCGTTACTTCTGTTTCGTAAAAATCAGTTATATTGTCACCAAAAATAAAATCTTGTCCAGACAAATCTTGTAATAGTAAGGCATTGTCGTAATTAGGACAAGTAGTGTCATACAATCCATCTAACTCGCATTGATAATCAAAATAAGCTTGAGCATAACCTGGACAAGCTGAGTTAGTTAGTGCATCAGTACAGTCAACTGATGGACTGTAACCTCCATCAGTACCGTACCACTCAACACCACCAGGATTAACAAGATTGTCCCACCATGTAGAATTTAGTAATGTATTGTTTGAATAACCGCTTTGATGTACCATTTGTTCATAATCATTAAAGGCTAAGTTACCAGTAAAACCTATAGTAACAGAATGGTTTGTTATACTTACATCATCATATTGAAAATCAAACGATCCATCAGGCCATAGATTTGTTTGAAACGTATTTAAGTTACAAGAGCCTTGTGCTGCCGTTCCATATTCACAAACATTGTACCAAAGAAAAGAAGATACTCCAGTATTAGTTTTATAGTAATAACCATCATCATTCGTTAAGTTGTAATCTTTTAAATCAGTCCAAAACGGAGCTATCATAAAGTTAAAAGTACCAGATGTTGTATTTGTAAAATCACGACCGTTACAGCACAAAGAACTAGTTGTCAAATTACCCCACTCGTTTACTGGATCGTATAACATAATAAAACCATTTGTAGAGAACCAAGCGTTAGTAAACGTGCCGCCAAAATATGGAAAGCTATGACCTAATGAGATTGATGTTACACTGTCATCCTGACCATTCATTACTTGAGTCATACCCGCTGGGCTTAGCCAATCAGATTGACCGAAAGCTAAGCTACTAAAAAATAGTAATGTCAATAATAGTTTTTTCATCTTGGCATGTTCGGCGATTCGGTTACTCTACCTTTCTCTACATCTCTTTCTCTTACACCAGGTACATCTATTAAGTTGTCTTCCCAAGCAGCACCTGCTTCATCACCGATAAGTCCATTGTACGGACAAGGGGTACCAGCCATTTTCATAGCCGTCCATACACGCTCATCTTGACACATTAATGATACAGCAGCAACACGCATACCCATATCATATAATGTTTTACTTAATTTAATTCTTTCACAGTTAGTATCGGTGATTGACTTACCACCTGAGATACCAAAGATCTGAGTTTGTACTGCACCGCTGACTCCAGTAGTACAAAGATCTTGCGAATATGAAGAACCTATACTTGGAGCGATAGCAGAAGGCGGAGGCGACTCAATCCTTTGATTTATATCTTGTGATTGAGTAGAGCGAGAAACGTTGTTATTAATATTAGTGTTACGAGTTGTAGCACTGGAAGTACTTACACTAGTGCTTTCAGAAGTGTTAACATTTGTATTAGTGTTATTATTTGTATTGTTGCTTGTTGTATTATTGGTATTATTATTTGTATTTGTGTAAACAGCAACTGATTCAGTTATGTTAACGTTATTGTTGTTATTAGTATTAGTAGATGTACTTACACTTGTGTTATTATTTGTGTTTACATTAGTATTAGTACTAGTATTTGTAGACACATTTTCATTATAATTGTTATTTGTATTAGTAGATGTACTGGTATTAAAGTTAGTGTTAGTACTTGTTGAAGTATTAACGTTAGTGTTATTATTAGTATTGGTATTAGTGTTAGTGTTGTTATTTGTGTTTGTAGAAGTCACAGTGGTACTTGCAGAGGTAGTACCATTAGTCTCTACATACGTTGTTGAATCAAAATTACCATCAGCATCATTAGCTACTTGACCATAGGTATAGGGAGTCATCAAAAGCATAACAAGAAACACTAAGCGTCTCATTGCTCGGCCTCTTATGGATGTTCCAATGTGTATTTATCTTGACGAAGATATAGAAATGGAGGAATTGGGTAACAAGGCTCCTCCGAACCCCGCGAAGTTTACGCCGCTAGGCGCATATCTCCATAGTAATCGTCATTAGCTGCGATTATAGTTTTGCTTCTAGTTTAACGACCTTCTGCGTTAGTCGATTCTCCACATGCCTTCAGTTGTCTGTCGAATCCATATCAGCCCCATTAATAAGGACACTTCCTAACTAACCCTTGCAATGGTTATGTCAGAGGAGGCTACTCGTTCCTAGGATGAGCCGGCTTATCAAAGAAGTGTCCTTATTGGTGGAGCCGAGGGGATTTGAACCCCTGTCCAAACTTCCTATTACATGCTTCAACGAATTACTTCTTATTCCGTAAACGTATGACTAAATAAACGTCCTTTGTATCGGAATGTTACTACACTACCTCGTTGTTCTTGGAATGGTTCTTCCCAACAACGTGGACCATATTTAATATTTCTAGCAATATTTTGTCCTACTATTGCACCAATAATAGTGGCAGCTGTTTGACCTGATCCGTTACCAATTTGATGACCAGCAATACCGCCAACAACACCTCCAATTAAAGGATCTATATCGCTTTTTCGAGTTACACCGTCTACCGGCTCACAAACTCTTCGATATACAGTTACATATCTAGGAGATACATTCTCTACAGTAGCTACTTCTTGTGCGTACGCACCGCCTGTCCAAAACCCAACTATAAAAAATATAAATGCTACCATTAATTTTTTCATAAGTCACCTCTATCATTATTTATGTCTGTGAAGGCAGGGTGTCCTTCGAAGTACATCTGTATTATTATATGTATGGCGGTATCACATACAATCAGTACCAAACAAAATACTAAAAATAGTGGTATACCGCCATACATTGCATTACTTTAAATTTTTCCAGGTCATTGCGCCAAAGAACATTTCGTCCTCTGACATTTGCCCCCAAGGTACTGAACGCTCAGGATCTGGGTTTGCAGGATTCATTGCTGAATTATCAAAAGCACCATCCACAGTGATGGTTGTTCCTGCAGGAATAAACTTAGGCTCTTCCCATGTATAAGCAAGTTGCCAATCATAATCGTAGTTAGCAACATTGATTAAATCCTCTTGTGTACCGTCAGGATAATATGCTACAGCCTTCATGCTCTTACCTCTCCAGTGCATATGAGGTAAGAAAGTATGTAGTTCGATATCATTTCTGACATTAATGCTTTGTGTTTGTACAAAGTTAGGATCGCCTGGAGGAATGTTAGTCCATTCATCAGGGAAGATACAAGCACACATACCGGTCATTCTTTCTTCAGGTACTTCGCCTTCTGGGTAAAACCAAACACCGAGTTTAGAATTATCAGTTGCTGTGGTACCGTTTGTAGTATAATGCAATTGCAGTTGTAGGCTTGAACCTGCTTTGAGTAATCCGCCTGTGTTTTCAGGAAAAACAGTAGCAGTACCACCGGGAACATATGCAGCCAAATCTACTTGATCCGAATCCCTGCCAGATTGATTACCAAGAAAGCCTTGAAAGCTAGGTCTTGAATCAGGTGGTACTAATTGATTCAGCGTGTGGTGCAATACAGTTCTGTCACCGGGTAACCATTCACTTGCTTGCACCCAGCGATCTTCTTCCAATGGAATATCAACTGTTACATAGCGATATGGAATCATACCGGTAGCAGGAATTTCTTGTGGTGGTAGATCTATAATTAGATCTGGCTCTCGGTTTAATTCTAAAGCTCCAGTCCATTTTGTGGTTGGAGCCTCATATAGTGCGAGAGGATCTTCTGCTAATGCTAGTGTTGGCAATACTGTTAAGAGTGCCAGCCATTTATTCATCGTAGTCTCCTAAAGAATGTATTCTAATGGTGCAGTATCCACCTCTACCAAGATTTCATTTCTACGAAACCAAGGTATAGAAAAAGGTGAATTATATGCAGCTATAATTGGTTTACTTATGGGTGAAACATTTGCTTCTTCTAACTTTTCATATAACTCATTGCGTGCTTTTAGTGCATTTTTTTCAGTCCATCTACCAGAGAATCGTATCACGGCTGTAATTTTTCCAGGTGCTGCTTGTCGTAAGTAAACATCTGGGTTTGTGGGCTGTGGTACAGTATCCCAAGTATATTTTCCTGGAACAACGAATGATATAGTCCATCCTTGTTCCGTGTTTACGCTTTGCACGGGAGCAGTCATTGCTATCTCTGCTCCTTGAGGTTCTGCTACTTGTACAGGTGCAGTCATACTAATTTCTGCACCGCCATCATTTTCTCCAGTGATGTATCTAAACAATCGTCTGAAGCCAATGTTAGAAGCCTCGTCTCTTGAAAGGTCTCCTTCAACTAATGTTTCAACAACAATATAGTCAGCGTATTCTCTATATTCAATACCATCATATTCACCTATCATTTCATATTTTGGTTCTTCAAGACCAAAAGCCAGTGAAGGTAATAGTAGTATTATGCTCAATAATTTATTCATAATCTGCAGGTGCTCCATTCGCTATCCATTGTATAATTTTTTGTTGCTCATCAACAGTCAGATTCATGTCGTTCGTAAATTCGCCTATTGTAGGATCTAATTGTCCAGGAGGCATACGCAATGTAAGTAACGCTTCGTTTATTGCAGGACCAAATGCTTGAACAATTTGATGATTAGTCATTGCCCAAGGTCCTATACCACCATACCTATGACAGGTAATACAGTTGTCAACAAGTATTGGTGCTATATCATTTGTATAAGAAGGTTCACCCCAATCAGTTTCAATTGGTGCGCCATCTTCTATAACAGAACGGTAAATAATTTCTCCTGTTATAGGATCCATATACACAACTTCATTTAATTGTGTAAGACGTAAAGCCTTAGACACAATCTTAGCATCATCCATCAGCATAGCAACATTTTCATTTACTGCATTTTGTTCCGTATCTCTAGACT
>Ga0208899_1003273_pt1 | contig 10508 bp, 10 predicted proteins | sample VirMetDEL_Nov_24_FD_184518 | JGI IMG/M metagenome (GOLD analysis project Ga0208899, IMG submission 184518) | Aqueous microbial communities from the Delaware River and Bay under freshwater to marine salinity gradient to study organic matter... | ecosystem: Environmental > Aquatic > Marine >...
AACGGTGCGTCTGCTGATGCTACTGGGTCACCTTTGGTTCGCCAGAACATTCGCAACCGGGCACGTTACGAGGTGCTCGAGAATAACAGTTACGGGCGGGGCATCCTTGAAACATTGGCTCAGGATACCGTAGGCACTGGCCCACGTTTGCAGATGCACCTACCAGAACCACAGTCAGCAGAGATCGAGCGGGAATGGGGCTATTGGTCGCAAGCCTGCCGGCTGTCTGACAAGTTGCGGACGATGGTTACATCCAAGACAGTGGACGGCGAAGCAATCGCCAAGATTGTCACAAACCCGCCAATACCAGCAGACGTGAAGCTAGACATTCAGCTTGTAGAAGCTGACCGGCTGACCGCACCGGGCGGGGTGTGGGATACGCCTGATTATGTGGACGGCATCCACCTAGACGAATACGGGAACCCGCGAGCCTACGATATTCTGCGGGTGCATCCCGGCTCACCGGATGCAACCAATCTGCTCGAGTTCAATACGTTCCGGCGTGATCAGATCATTCATTTCTACCGGCAAGACCGGCCAGAACAGCATAGGGGCATATCGGAAGTAGTAACGGCGTTGCCGTTGTTTGCGTTTATGCGGCGGTTTACTCTCGCAACCGTCGCCGCAGCGGAAACAGCAGCCAATCACGCCATGGTGCTACAAACCGACGCGCCAGCTTCTTCAGTTGATGAGGAACTGGCGTGGGAAACCGTCGAGCTGCGAAGGAACGCAGCCACGGTTCTACCCAACGAATACAAGCTCGGGCAGGTATCGGCAGAGCATCCGGCGACGACTTACCAGATGTTCAAGCGTGAGATCCTGAACGAAGTAAGCCGGTGCGTCTGTATGCCCTACAACGTCGCTGCTGCTGACAGCTCAGGCTACAACTACGCATCTGGCCGGCTGGATCATCAAGTTTATGATCGGGCTTTGCGAGTAAATCAAAGCCGCATTGAGCAGCACGTTCTGGATCGGCTGCTTGGTGATTGGCTGCTCGAGTCAGCACTGCTCGGCATGTTGCCGGCTGCTATGGCTTCCGACGTGCTAGACGCAGCGGCACGGTTTGGGACTGCCGGCGTTGCCATGCGAGTACCGCATAGCTGGGAATGGGACAAGCGACCGCACGTTGATCCCGGCAAAGAAGCCACAGCCCAACGCACTAGACTACAATCCGGCACAACCAGCCGAGCCCATGAGATGAAAGAATCAGGGCTGAATATGGACGAGATCGACGCTCAGGCAGCGGCATCGTTCGGGTACGTCGGTGAGGATGGACTGCCAGACGTGGAAGGTTACCGCAAGGTGCTAGGTGCGTCGCTGTTTAGCAATGGCAACGCAGTACAAGCAGAAGAACAAGACACAGAAGAACCGGAGCCAGACAATGGGCAGAGCGAAACGGAACAAACGGATGAACCAGACGATCAGGTTTGACGCTGGGCCGCTTGAGATCAAAGCGGCTGACGGTGAAGCCAAATCGCCTGAGTTTACGATGCAAGCCTACGGCGGTGGCCGTTTGCATCTTGGCAACTTTCCGCACCCTGCGGTGATTGCTGCCGAGGGTGTAGAAGTACACGGGGGCGCGGATACAATACCAATCCTGCGGGATCACGACGGCAAAAGGCCAGTTGGCCACGGCAAGCCAATTGTCGCCAGTGATTCGTTGCAGGTAGAAGGAACAATCAGTCAAACGTCCGATGATGCACGGCAGATCGTTGAGGCAAGCCGGAACGGCTACCCTTGGCAGGCCAGCATCGGCGGGCGGATGACGGAAAAGCCAACCTTTGTAAAGGCTGGCAAAACAGTAACAGTAAACGGTCGTAGGCAATCTGGTCCTGTCTACGTCGTTAATGCGTTTATGTGGACCGAGACAAGCGTTGTGAGTGTAGGAGCTGACGCAGACCGCGCCACAACCTCAATTGCAGCAACTTCAGACCCAAAGGGTTTAGATATGGACTTTCAGGAATGGCTCGAAGCCCAGGGTTTCGAGGATGTTAGCGACACACAACGCCAGACATTGCGAGCGGCGTACGACGCAGAGCACAAGAGCGACGACGCTTTGGAGCTCGAAAAGCTCAAAGCATCCAACGCACTTGATGAAATGCGTGCCGAAGCTGTCACCGTCAGCAAAGAGCTGAAAAAGATCAGCCGCATTGCTGCTCAGTACGGCGATCGTTGCGACGATTCGCTCATCGACAGCCTCGAGGCCAAAGCACTGACCGGGAAAATCTCGGCAGAGACTTTCGAGCTCGAGCTGCTTAAGGCTTCCCGCCCTTTGCCGAATGGCTCTGGCACCGCACCTACTTACGCCGGTGCGGACTGCAACGCCATTACTGCCGCACTGTGTAACAGTATCGGCATGGACGAGGAAAGCGTCGCTGATTCGCTGAAAGCCGAAGTTGGCGTGAAAGCTGCTGACAAAGCAATGAACGACGCCGCAACACTTCGCGGCTTCAACGTCCACAAGCTGATCCACACCGTGCTTCACGCCCACGGCCGCAGCGTTTCGCCTGGGCAAGGAATCGACGACAGCGTTTTGGCGTCGGCTCTTGAGTGCGGATCTAACATCCGTGCGTCTGCCGGATTCAGCACTGTCAGCCTTCCTGGCATCTTGAGCCGCGTTGCTAACAAAGCAATGTTGCAAAGCTACAACAGCGGTGCGGGCATTGCTCGCGAGTTCTGTGCAGAAACAGATACAACCGATTTCAAGCAGTTCGACCGCTACCGCATGACGGAAGCCGGCGACTTTGAGGAAATCGGGGCAACTGGCGAGATCAAAAACAGCACGTTGACCGAGGAAACCCTGAGCAATCAGGTTAAAACCTACGGTCGCATGTTCGGGATCACCCGCCAGATGTTGATCAACGACGACCTCGGCGCAATGCTTGCTATCCCTAGTCTGCTAGGCAAGATGGCTGCTCGAACCTTGGAGAAGTCTGTCATCAGCCTGCTTGCAAACGCTTCGACTGGTGCGGCGTCAACAAACTTCTTCTTTAGCACTTCGACCGCCAAGAAGAAAGCCAACTACGCTGCTGGTGCTGCCACAGCTTTGGACATTGACGCACTTGGCACGGCTTACAAGCTGTTTTTGGATCAAGTTGACAGCCAAGGCAACCCAATCATGGTTGAGCCTAGCCTGCTTCTGGTCACCAACAAGAATGCTGTGAACGCTCGTAAGTTGTTCAACGATGCTTCTTACAGGTTCACAAACGCCGACACCAAGGAAACGACTGAAAACCAGTGGCAGGGCATGTTCCGCCCATTGGTCAGCCCGTTCCTGTCACAGCTGGGAACCACCGAGGACGAGTATTACCTGCTTCCAACGCCAACAGACACAGCAGTGATCAACATTGCTTACCTGCGTGGCCAGCGAGCACCGGTCATCTCGCAGTCTGACGTTGACTTCCAGCAGTTGGGCGTCCAAATGCGTGGCGTGTTTGACTTTGGTGTTGCACTTTGGGATCAAAGGTTGGCCGTGAAAATGGCCGGTCAGTGATCGTTTTTTACCCTTCCAAATTGATCCCTACGAGGACTAAATAAAATGGCTAATCAGTTCAAACAACAGGGCGTTTTCGCCGATTACACGCCGGGAGCGGCAGTCACAGCCGGTGACATCGTTGACGGTGTTGGCATTGGTGTGGGCGTTGCTGACAACGACATCGCAGCCAACGAGCTTGGCGCGTTGCGTGTTGCTGGCGTCTACCTGATCGACAACCCAGACGATACCGCATTTGCACAAGGTGCGACTGTCGGATGGGACGCAACTAACGGCAAAGCAGTTGCCGGCGGTGCGGGTGACTACGACATCGGGACGGCCTACGCTGTCTACGTTGCAGGCACCTTGCTGGTAGACGTTGCCATCAACGGCGCGGTTGGCTAATGAACCTGCTAGCGAAAGCGGCGGGTTATTTGCAAAGCCGCATGATCGAAAGTGCATCTGAGCCCGTGCGGTACATCCGTGCGGGGGTGGTGCACGAGATGCGTGCGGTGGTTGGGCAACTTGTCACCGACCAGACAGACGTAAACGGATTCGTTTTGCGGACCGTTACGCGAGACTTCACAATCTCGCAGTCTGCTTTTACTTGGTCGGATGACAACAAGCCAAAGCGGAATGATGAAATCTGGCAGTTAGTAGACGGCTATTGGCACGTTTTCACTGTCAACGGTGACAGTTTCGCGACAGCACACTATGAGGAGAGCGACGCATACGGCGTAGCTTTCAGGATACATACGAGGAAGGATCGGGAAGTTGCCGCTTGATGCAAAACTGGGCCGGGAGTTAGCAACGCGAATAAATGCAGCCTATACAGGCCGCATCAAAAGCGTTGTGTTTACGTACGATCCATTTGCAGAGTCTGACAAAATTGACGGCTCACCAGTAGCAGCAATCAGCCCGTACAACCTTGAGCACGTTCGCGAGTCGCGAGGCGACTGGCGGCGTGATGTTAGGTTACTGGTCACCATGATCGTGAAGCAGGCACCTAGTGAGGACGCGGGTTTCTTTGATGTTTACTTAGATAGCTGGGATGACTTGATTGAAGTTGTCAAAGCAGATGCCTGGGTAGACGCAATGGAGATCAGCGGACGTTACGAACTGGATCAATCACAAACTCAGGCCAGGCTGATTTGTCAGGCCATAATCGACCTAAATTTTGCATAGGTAAATACAATGGCACTTAAAAGCGGCTTGCAGCTTTACACGTACAACCTAGCCGGAACGATTGCGACGCCCACAGCGTACAATCTGTTCAATTACGTCCGCGATGAATCCGTTGATATGGACCGCACCGAGGTTGACGCCAGCAGCCGAGCATCGGTTACGTTCCGCCAGTTCGTGCCAGGTTTGAGCAACGGAAACGTTGAAACGCAGATCATGCACTTGCCAGGGGACACTATCTTTGACGCTATCCAGTCTGCGTTTTTCAACAACACAACTCTGCTGATGGCGTTTGTGGATGGACCGTTGCAAGCTGGCGATGAGCGGCACGGTGAAACTGGCACAATCGACGTTTCTGGTTTGTGGGGTGCGTTTTACGTCACTAACTTTACAGAGCAGCGAGCACTCGAGGACGCACAGGTTCACGATATTCGGTTTAGCCCTACGCTTGAGCCAGTGACTAATGCAGTGCCAACCTATAAAACGGTTTCGGTTACGCTGTAACTTTTGATCTATTGGGGAAACGATGGAAATTGACGGAAAAGAAATAAAGCTACGCGTAGAGCTCAAGCAGCTCTACGCAGCTCGGCGGAAAGGCTGTGACATTGGCGATCTGAGCAACGGCAAGCTGCAAGCGATTGCGGTAAACCTGCTAGACGCCTTAGATGCGGCGTGGATGGTTTACGAGAAGCAACTGAAAGCGGCGGGCGTAAAAACGTTTGACGCGTTTCTGGCCTTAGACAGTGACCAGCTCACAAAGCTAGCGGATCAGTTTCGGGAGGAACTGTCTGTTTTTTTTCCGGCAATGAAAGCGATTCTGAACGAGATCAACCAAGTTCTGGCGGTGATGGCAGACCAGCTAGCATCTGGCCAAGCGTCTGGCGAGCAGCCGGAATCTTAGGCGTTGAACCGTGGAGTTTTACCTATTTTGAGCTAGCTACGATGTGCAAGGAGGCAATGACAGTGAGCTGGGACCATACAGCCGCCATCACTGCCATGATTGCCAACGTAAACCGTGGCAAAGGTAAAAGCCCAATAAAACCGCAGGCATTAAACCCAATGCGGCAGGACGGCGACGGGCGGCACAAGCTGAACAAAGACAACATCAGCATCCTCAAAGGCTTGGCCGGGAAGGTGGAGTGATGGCACAGACAGAATTTAAGCTCGTGCGGTCTGACTTTAAGTTTCGCGGTGCAGAATTGCAGCAGAAGGTAAACAAGAAAAAGTCTAGTTGGATGAACCGCACCGGGGCCGTCGTTCGCAAGATTGCACGGCGATCAATGAAGAAGGCACCCAAGGCGTTTACAAAGAGCGGCAAGAAACGCAACTTGACGCGGTTTGGCCGATACCAAAAGATCAAAAGCGGCAAACGTAAAGGCCAGCAGCGTTTCCAAAAAGGGTTACATAGTCGGCCAGGGCAGCCGCCATATTACCGCGAGGCAGCGGCGACCAATCTGCGTTCCATCAAGTATGATGTCGGCAAAGACAATGATTCAGTTGCTGTTTACACGATGACGAACAGGGGCGGCAATAAAATCAGCAAGCCGCCAGCCATTTTGCAAGAAGCGGGCGGAACTGCGAAGATAAAGGGACGACGGGAAACCGCACAGTTCCCAGCTCGGCCATATATGACACCCGCAGGCGAAAAAGGGCTTGAGTACATGCGTAAAGTCGTTAAAGAAGGTATTAAGTAATGGCAAAAGGCATCCCAGCCGGTCAGGCGTCGTTTACGCTCAAGCTCAACGATCAGTTGACTAGCAAACTAAGCAAGATCGGCAGCAGCATCAAAAACACGATGGGCCGCATCGGTGGTGCTGCAAAAGCTGGTGGCATGATGGCCGTGAAAGCCTTTGCGGCTATTGGTGCGGCTGCTGTTGCTGCCGTGGGGTCTATTCTCGCACTTGGCCGTGCGTTTGCTTCCTATGGTGACAAGTTCGGAAAGATGGCAACGCGTACCGGCATTGGTGCCGAGGCATTGCAGGAGCTGAGCTATGCAGCAGAGATCAGCGGCACAAACATTGATTCACTAGCTCAGGCGTTGTTTCGTGCGCGACGACGCATCGGGAATATGGCACTGGGCGGAGGCGGGCCAGCCAAAAGAGCACTCGAAACGCTGGGGCTTGATGCAAAAAAGCTCTCGAAGATGTCGCCAGAAGCACAGTTTAAAAAGCTCGTGGCGTCGCTCAAAGCTGTTGGCAACGAAGCAGAACGCAACCAGCTTGCGTTTGAAATCTTTGGCGACAACTTTAGAGACATCCAACCTTTGCTAGATGCTGGTGCAGAAAGCATGGACGGAATGAGGGAGCGGGCAAACCGTCTTGGCTTGGTGCTTGGTGGCAATGAGATCAGACAGGCTGAGGCACTCACCGACGCTTTTTTTGAGCTCGGCCAAGTGATCAAAATGACGTTTATTAAGCTGGGTGCAGCACTCGGCCCAACGTTGGTGCCGATACTGCAAGGTTTAGCGGAAGGCATAGCAGACATTACAAACAGCATTCTTGCACTTGCTGGCGGTTTAACTGTGCTTGGTGCTCAAATCAAATTGACACTTGTTGAGATGTTGCTGGCAGTTGTTGAGAACATAGCTGATCTATTTAACCAGTTGCCGGGCGGCATTGGTGCGATGTTTGGGGCGATTGTTGCGGGTTTAAAAGTGCTCAGGACGGAAGCACAAAAAGACCTAGCAAAAGCACAGCGAGCAGCTCAAGACAAGCCGGGCGAAGAAGAGGGACCGGTTGAGTCAGATTTAGAAGAGACAAAAATTGCAGGCATCCAAGGGCGTTCATCAAACATCTTGAGCGGGTTTGCTGCCGGCATGGCGAGCATGTTAGGTGATCCGTCACAGCGTGACCCAAAAGCAGAAGAGAAAGAAATGGTGAAGTTGCTGGGCGACATCGCAGGTGCCGGGCCGTTAGCCGTTCAACCAGGACCGTAAAAAATGACAATCAGCTATCAAGAGCGTTTTAAGTCTCCCAATTCCATATCCGAAGCTAACAACAAGCGTGATGATAAGTGGACGAAAAACTACATCGTCCACGGTGACGCCGGCGAGGATGAAACGGCAGTTGTTGCTTGGTTAGTCGCAAACTTGCCACAGACGCTCGATGATTTGCTTCTCGAATCATTAAAAGTTTCACGCGAGGAAGCAGACGATTACTGGTCATGTGATGCTACGTACTCTGCACCAGCAAACCCAAAGAATCGCCCACAACAAGAGCCTGGCGGCGGGTACAGGTGGACGATCCGCAGTGCAGGCGGCTCGAGCGTAAAGATGCTCGAATCGCTGGCATTGGTCGATGAGGAAGTTGATACCCTCTATGCGGATAAATGGACACTGACGGGGGCGACTGTTAGCGACAGGGTAAACCGACTGCTCGGCTGGCGGCTTACTTCTGACGGTGCAACAACAAACGAGCCAATCGATATACAAATCGGCGGCGTGGAAATCGGCGTTGAGTTGGCTGTAAGTGCTGCACAGGTCACAGCGGGCTTTCTGGTTACGGCTGCTGGTCATGCTGCACAGCAAGCCGTGAACAGTTCGACTTGGAACGGGTTTGCTGCCAAGACGTTAAGGTTTACAAACTTCTCGGCCACTCCGCGTAACGGAACGTTGCCGGCGTGGGATCTGCAATATACGTTTGACTATTCGCCAGCCGAGACGGTGGTTTTCGATGCTGGTACGCCAGGGGAATGGTCAATCAATAAAGAAGGGCAGCATCTGCTGGATTTGGTGACCGAATATAAAGAAATTGACGCAACCAAAGGTTGGTTTTTGCCGTTTATTGTGCGAGCAGCGACGCACCAAATCAGGCCAGAAATCAATTATCAAACGGAGCTGGGCATTTGAGCACTTTTCGCAAACCTGTTGCGGGCGAACCTGCCAACCTGATTTTAGGCGAATCGTTCCAGTCTGCACTTGTAGACGTTGTGAACGCATATCAACGCGGGGAGCTCACAAGCAAACCAACAGAGATCAAAAAAGATCACGTTGTCATGGTCAAAAACGTCAGCGGTGCTGACGTGAAAAGCGGGGAAATGTTGGCCATCGCTGCTGACATCCAGCCGCCAGCATACGATGACACGGTGCAAAGTTTCATGCAGAACCCGCTCACAGAGGGTACTGCCGTTTCTTGGCACAGTAACATCGGCTACGCAGCTGTTGCAGTGCAACCGATCTTAGATGGCATGGTTGGGCCGTGTGCGTTTAGACCATGGGGGCAAGTGCAAGCCGACGTCGGCGGTGCTGGCGATTGGCTGATGGTAAGCCCAACAAATCCAAAACAGTTTAAGTTTGCAACTAGCGGGATAGCAAGAGTTATCAACGTTGATTACACAACAGGGAAATGCGTTGCAGACTTTCGACAGCAGCAGCCGCTTTGGCGTTATGAGCTGTTAGCCGACGTTGAGAATTTGCTAGGTTTGGCAAACCTGATTGATTTAGGCGGCAGCATTTACGCAACGGCAACAATTCGGTTTACAAACAGCACCAAGGTTGCCGGCGATGCTGGATTCTGCTTGCACACGGGGAACCATTTTGACGCCATTGAGTCAGCTGCAACGATTGCAAGCGCACCGACGCCGCGATTCCGTTTCCGATTAAAAACAGATTTCGACGATACGGGCGTGGCAACTGCTTACGTTTTAGATGTGTTTGGGAATGTTACAAACCCAGACGGATCACCAGTAGAGCTGGGCGACATCCTGACAGTGCATGATCCGCGCAAATGCTTTGCACACGCGGTAGGTGCTGACAGTCTCGCAGCAATACACGCTGAAGCTGACGCGTTCTTACCGGCAGGGGGCTCGATTGGCTACGCAGTAAAAACGGAGCAACTAAAAGCTAGCCCGGACGATCCAGACGACGACCAGTATCCGCGCTGGGAGGTTGAGCAATGCACCCAGACAGTGCAGCGGATGAAGGTAAACATTGAAGGAGCATTGAACAGCACGGCAGGCGTAAACGAAACGCAGCCGACTGGTAAAATTGGCGAAGCATCGAAGAGATTGTTTTTTAACGCAGCTGCGGCAATGTTATCACGCTGGCCTGATGTGGACTACGCACCAGAATGGACACCATCAACGGCATCGGGTTACAGTTGGGAAATACAAGTCAAGAACCCGCACCGGTTTAGTGCTGGCGATGGCTGGGCAATCATTGAAAGGGTGGTTGATCGCAGCCGCGTTGAGGATGCGACTAACATAGACACACCTTATACGGCCAATACAGTTGGCACTGTCGAATGGCAAATTGTAGATGTTGAAAAGCCAATCGCACGCTGGCTACAGGTAAAGTATTCCGGGACAAGCGGTGGAAGTTGGGTGCCAGCCAGTGCCGTTGCAGAAGGAGAACACCCAACGGATGCAGCGTACAAATTCGACGATATGGGACTGCTTGTAGGTCACGTCAGGGAAGCACCGGGGCTACAAACTGGCTGCTTGAATGATGATGAGATCGGCTGGGCGTTTTGGGATCCCAACGAGCAATACTATAATGTGATCGTAACAGACTCGGCGTTACTGGGAGCACCAGTAACGATACAGCCGGTCGCAACTGGACCAAACTCATCACTGCCAATGGCCGAGTTTGACGGGTGTGATTTGATACTCCGCAAACTTGGACCGGTACAAGTCTTTGGCGGCAAAGACCCGTGCGAGTTCTCACAGACGCCTTTGACGGTCTCTGCTGCTCTCACGTCTGTGGACGTTGTAACATCGGCAGCAATGAACCCAAGCGACGCAACGCAACTTTGCTTCCAGACTTCAACAATCTACGTTTGCGAAACAGGAACGGGGCCGCCAGTGCAGAACTGCGTCGATGTTTGTGATCCGTGCGAGCCAACTGGCTGTTGCGAGT
>Ga0208899_1003274_pt1 | contig 10506 bp, 20 predicted proteins | sample VirMetDEL_Nov_24_FD_184518 | JGI IMG/M metagenome (GOLD analysis project Ga0208899, IMG submission 184518) | Aqueous microbial communities from the Delaware River and Bay under freshwater to marine salinity gradient to study organic matter... | ecosystem: Environmental > Aquatic > Marine >...
CAGTCGCCGACAATCTGCCGCATCAGGCCGACGAACAATCCACCGAGTGCCACCCAAATTGAAAAGTCTTGCAGTAATGCTGTCATCTGAACCCTCGATTCATGCTACAACTATTTCGGGATTCAACAGCGAATGACATGACGAAACGTAGCGCACACGTAGCATTTTCACGAAACAAAAACCGACGAAAAAGCGATCGACAATCAGCAAGCCGATTCAGCCAAAGGCTTTGCGGTCCGTCGAAGCAGAGCGTCTTTCCGTCTTGATTCCCGATTGGGAATCCGATTCGCCGGGTTTTGACAGGACGGGACAGGTTGCGACTGATTGACGGTTCGTGCTGGAATTTACGGGGTTTCGCGGATAATTTGAGGCAACGTAAGAGACACGACGCGACAGGACGAGACGCGAAAACGTAGCGCCAAACATAGCGCGCTGACTGTGGGGTGGGTGGTGGCTGACAAATTTACGTTCACGCCGGATCGATTGCGGGCACTTGCCTCGGCACAGAAGCCGACGACGTATTATGACTCGAAGATTCCCGGCCTGATCGTGATCGTGACAGCGAAGTCGAAGACGTTCTACCTCTATCGACGCATCAACGGCAAGCCGAGGCGGGTTCGTCTCGGGCGGTTCCCCGCGATGGGAGTCCGTCAGGCCAGAGAGCAGGCAAGTCGGTTTAACGCTGAAGTCGAAGCTGGCACTTTCACGGACCGACCACGCGCGGCGACTTTCGGTGCTATTCACGCTCTCTACGTCGAGGACGCGAAAGGGCGGATCAAGACGTGGCGGGACGCGGACGATCTGAACCGCCTTTACCTGTCCGACTGGAATGAACGCCCGATTCTCGAAATCACGTATGACCTCGTTGCCGCGAAGCACGCCGCAGTTGGCAAGGCGTCGCCAGCTGTGGCAAATCGGCTGCTGTCTGCTGTCTCGGGCGTCTTCCGGTTCGCCGCTCAGAACGGCCACATCTCACGCACGGCAGACAATCCAGCGAAGGGCATCCGACGTTTTCAGGAGAAGGCTCGGAAGCGGTTCCTGTCACCTGATGAGCTGCGGCGATGGTTTGCCGCCGTCGAGCGTATGACGTCCAGAGTGATGGCTGACTTCTTCCTGATGCTGCTATTCACCGGCCAGCGATCCGGCAAGGTGAAGTCGATGCGATGGTCTGACATCACGCTGTCGGAACGACTGTGGAGAATCGCGACGAACAAGAACGGTGAAGAAATCACGATTCATCTGACACCGCCAGCAATCGAGATACTCGAGCGCCGCGACCAGTCGAGCGAGTGGGTCTTCCCGGCGGTCAACAGGAAGTCAGGGCACATCACGGTTACGCAACACGCATGGGCCGAGCTGCTCGAAGACGCCGACATTTCCGATTTTCGAATTCACGATCTGCGACACACAATGGCGAGCTGGCAGGCAATCAACGGATCGAGTCTGACGGTGATCGGTTCGAGCCTGGGGCATCGATCACACGCATCGACTGCCCGATACGCTCACGTTTCGCTCGATGCTGTTCGAGCGTCAGTGGACGCAGCGGCGGCCAAGATGGTGGCGTTTAAGGATGACGCTCAGGCTGACGCATCAGTCGACACATCGGACCCCGTCGCGAAGCTCTCGAAGCTCAAAAAACTGCTGGCTGCGGAATTGATCACTCAGGCAGACTATGACGAAGCGAAGGCTAAAGTGCTCCGCGCTATTTGATCAGGTGGGACAGGTAGATGTCCCATCTGGTAACAAAAGTTCTCAAAACAGTCGTGGTTGATCTGTTGCGGATTGCTTCGGTCGGTAGCATGTGCGACAGAGGTGGAGCGATCCCCACAGGATGGGCCTTATCTGTGTTTTGACGGGGGTGCGTGATGGCGTCGTTTAACAAAGTGATCCTACTCGGCAACCTGACGCGCGACGTGGAGTTGCGGCACACGCCAGGCGGTTCGGCAGTCTGCGAAATTGGACTTGCGGTCAACCGGACATGGTTCGACAAGCAGGCGAACCAGAAACGCGAAGAAGTGACGTTCGTCGATGTCACGCTCTGGGGTCGCACGGCGGAGATCGCTGGCGAGTATCTCGGCAAGGGGTCGGCAGCTCTGGTCGAAGGCCGGTTGCAGCTCGATCAGTGGGACGACAAAGAAACCGGCCAGAAACGCTCGAAGCTGAAGGTCATCGGCGAGAACCTGACGTTGATGCCGAGTGGCTCCGGAGCGGAGCGGCGCTCGAGCAGTTCTTCCGAATCGCCTTACATGCCGGAACCAGCTGGCATGGGCGATGACATCCCGTTCTAAGCACCGTCCCGCAGCAGTTGCACCATCTGTCGCTGGAGTTCGCACGATTCGCTGAGGTCATCGGCGACATCGATTGCGAGGTCTATTGCTTCGCCGGTTGCGATCTGCGTGATTCCAGCGATCACGGTAGTGATGAACGCGCCAAGCGCCATCGCGAACTGCGTTGCTGCGCCTGCGCTATGTCCCGATTTGACGCCCGAATAAATCAGGTAAGCGGTGAGTGCCAGGCCACCGATCAGCGTGAAGACACCTCCCCAGAAATACCAGCTCGACACCGTTTCCAGTGACTTATAACGCTTCCGCATAATCACGGCCTCGTCCAAATGTGCTTAATCTCGCAAACCAAGTTTCCGGCCAAGCTCGAGCAATTCCGGCGCATCCTCGGCCAGTCCAGCGTCTATCAGTCGCTTCAAAACGTTTCTGACGTTTTTGGGTTCAGACAGCGTCTGATCAGCTTCGCGATGGAGTGTGCGAAGGACCCACGCGCTCAGCGTCATGTAGTCAGCCTCTGCGGCGGAACGGAACTTTTCGAGGTCTTCCGGCTTGGCTCTGACAGACAGTCCTGTTCGGGATTCTTTCCCGTTTTTCTTGGTCATTTCCTGATCATGGAGCATGTCCGAACGGTCTGCAATCGAAAAGTCCGGACGGCAATCCGTTGTAAGTGCTTTGGATATCCGTTGACATGCTCGCCGCTCTGTGTTTATGGTTTCGGGCGTCTGACGGGTTTCGCAGGATGGCTTGTTCAAAATCACGGACGATTCGATGCACAATACAAACGCGATTTCCAGCCCACCCGCAAGCCAAGAGACCGTCAGACAGTCTGTGATTTTCGGGTGGGCTTTTTTCGTATCAACTCAGCCAGTGCAGGCCAATCCGGCTTGTGCTGGCTTTTTTTGTGGGTGAGCGAGATGCAGGGAAGGCAGGATTCAATGGGGGGCTCGAACGGCTACATCAAGTTGCACCGGTCAATGCTTGAGAGTCTGGCAATGTCGGACGACTGGCTTTGCCGGCTTTGGGTGACTTGTCTGCTGAAAGCAAACTGGAAGGTCGGGTACTTCGCCGGCGAAGTTATCAAACCGGGGCAATTTGCCTTCAGCAATCGCAACTTTTCCGAGTCTCTAAAAGTGTCGATTGGCAAGCTGCGAAGAGGTCTTTCGAAGCTCGAAAAACACGGGCAAATAACACTAAAACCGGCACGACGTTTCACGGTCGTAACTATATGCAACTGGAGCAGTTACCAAAACGACATTTCGTCAGGCGGAACGCTGACGGACACACTGACAGACACACTGACAGACACACTGACGGACACACTGACGGACACACTGACGGACACACTGACGGACATCAATAGAAGAAGGAAAGAAGGAAAGAAGGAAAGAAAGGAAGAAGGAAAGAACAACAGGGGCGCCCGTTCCGGGCTTGAGGTTGTTTGTTCTGAGGATGAATCGAAGCCAAAGAGGAAGCAGGCTCCACGGGCGAAACCAGATCCGATCGCGATTCCAGCAACGCTCAACACACCAGCGGCTCTCGCGGCTCTCGCTGAGTGGAAACAGCACCGGGCACAGCTGCGAAAAACGCTGACGCCACTGGCTGAGAAGAAATTGCTCAACAGCTTCGCCGGCCTCGGGCCTGACCGGTTCGTCGCGGCGGTTGACCATTCGATCGCGCAGGGCTGGCAGGGCGTTTACGAGCCGAAACCAACAAACGGGGCTGGATCGGCATTCAGGAATCCAGCTCGAATCGAAGCAAAACCAAACCAGTTCCAGTTTGAAGAGTCGGAAGACCTGACCCATCTCAGCGAAGGCTGGGTTCCTCCGAGCCAGAGAGAAAACGAAAACAGATGCTGAGAAACATTCCGAGACACGAATAAACAAAAAAGGACGTTCAAGGCTGCAACCTCGAACGTCCCCATGTGTGTCTTTTACCGATTCCCCGCTAAGAAAATCGTTCCGACACGTCCTAAGCTACGAATCTGGCCGGCTTAACGCAAGGCGATTCGTTCCGCTCAGAGCGTGACGGTCCGAAAACGGATCATGCCATGCGACAGATTCCCCCGTCGATTCGACCCGACGAAATCTTCCGCTCTGACGAGCTGGCGGAATTCTGGCAGTTGTCCCGCGACTCTCGCCGCGACTGGTATCGGACGCTGGACGAGCAGTTCAAGACCACAGCAGCTCGGGCCGGAAATCACTTCGTTGTGACTGGCCGTGACGCGCTCGCCTCGCTGGCAATCTCAGCTGCGACGGCATCCGGAAGCACAGCCGCGAAGAAATCGAGTTGATTCGCTCGACGGGAACCGACGGGATGGCGACGGGATGGCGACGTCAACCGACTGTTTCGATTTTGGTGACCATAAAGTTCTTTTAATACCAAATCACCTCACTAATGTCCGACCTGTCAGACAGGAAACGACAGGGCAGCTAATAAGCGACAGGGAACGACAATGGTAGAAACGATGACACAACCAGAGGCTCAGACGTCGCCGGTGCTTATTACCAAAAAGGAAGCAGCGGAGATGTTGAGCTGCTCGGTCAAAACAATCGAACGGATGATCGCTGCGAACGGCTGGCAAACGGTGGAACTGAGCCAACGGGCGTTGCGGATCGTGAAGGCCGACATTGAAGCCTTCATCAACCGGCAACTGAAGAACTGATGCGGTGGAACTTTTATCAATCGACGTGAACAAGGAGGTTTGACGCGATGGCAGGTTTGGTGAGAACGCTACGGCAGGGAGACGCGGTCAAAGTCAACGGAGTGACATTCACGATCTGGAAGATCGTCGGAGGTAAAGCGGTTGTGCAGACAGACGCACCGAAGGAAATGGAAATCAGAATCCAGAAGGGTTCACAGACAAGCAATCGAGGGGAAAGCAATGTGCGAGAGAATTGAAGCAGCTCGGGATCGGCTGGCAGCGATCATTGACGAATACGACGGACCCACATTGAACGAATGCGACGCGGAAGTGCTGGCCGCGAACGCTGCGTCAGTTGCAGCGAGCCAGCGTCTGAAAAACGCAACAGCGGAGTTGGAAGCCGCGAGATTGACTGTTGACAGTGCTGTCAGGCGGTGCCGAATGGCTCGGTTCTATCAGGAGTCAGCGGCGAGACACGAAGCGATCGTCGAATCATGGACCGAGCTGGTCGAGGAAATGGGTTCGGGAAACGCAGTCGCAACGGAGGCCAAATGTTGACGCAAATCGACAACGGGGGTTCCGCATTTCCAATCGAGGCGGATTACGTTCGCGGCGCGAGTCCTGGCGAGATGGTATTTGAGGTCGAACATCAGCCAGGAATGACGCTTGCCGATTACTTCGCCGGTCAATGGTTGGCTGGCTTTGCAACTCGACCCGAATCAGAGGGGGTCGATCTGAAATCAATCGGCGTTCGGGCTTACGCAGTGGCACAGAGTTTGATTCACGAACGAAACGAGGTGGAACAGTGATTTTGTCACCGGGTATGTATGACGATTTACCATTCAGCGATTATGTGAAAATTGACGCGATGAATTTTCACACACTTAAAGAGGTTATGAAGTCACCGCTACATCTGAAGGCAACGCTCGACGGATTGAGAAAACCGGACACGGACACATTTCGGCTTGGTCGCGCAATCCATTCAGCGATTTTGACGCCTCGGTTGTTTTCGAAAGAGTTCAAGATTTCAGACGGCTGCTGTGCGAAGCTGAAATCAGGAGCGAACAAAGGCAACAGCTGCGGCAAATCAGCCAGATGGAGTTGTGATGACGTTTACTTTTTCTGTGGCACTCACAAGAGCGAAGCACCGAACGCAAAGGAAGCGTCTGACACGCTGACGCACGCGGAGATGCAGACGGTTGTGGCAATTCGGGATCACGTCACGCGACACCCGGCAGCGGCAACGCTTTCGATGGACGGTCAGCCGGAAGTGACGATTGTTTTCGAACATTCAGGCGTTCTCTGCAAATCGCGGATTGACTGGCTGACTGCTGGTGGCCTGCTGGACCTGAAGAAATGCCAGCCGGGCACGACCGACGACCGCTCGATTCTGAAAGCGGTCGCCAAGTTCGGGTATCACCAGCAGATTGCGTTTTACTCACTCGCGGTCGCATCCATTCAAGGTCGAATGCCACAGGCGGAATTGCTGTTCGTCGAAGACTCGGCACCTCACGACGTCGTTTCGATGCCAATCGATTCTCAGACGTTGTCGATCGGACTGGCAGAAGTTGAGCAGATGCTGGCGACTTACAAACGCTGCTTGATGGATGACCATTGGCCGGGGATGCACGAGCGGAGCGTCTCGATTGAAACCGGCAAGGTAAAACGCGGCGGGCTTCCGAAGTGGAAGCGTGACGAGGCCGTGGCGTCTGGTCTGGTCGGCGAGGATTCATGGCCGGACGAAGCGTTGCGGGGTGTTGAGTTGCCACCAGTTTTGACAGGGTTTGATCAATGAGGTCGACGGAATACACAGGGAACAGCGCGGCGATCAAGGGCGATTGTCCGTGGCTGGCGAGTGAAGACATCCTCGACAAGGGCGATGTCACAGTGACCATCGAGGCATGTCACGCAGTTCAGGAAGCTGAGTTCGAGGGCGGGCGAAAAGAGGATGTCTACACGCTCTCGTTCGTTGGAGCGAAGAAGCAACTGGTCCTCAACTCAACCAACCGAAAAACGCTCGTCAAGCTCTACGGGACGAACGTCAGCGACTGGAAGGGGAAGCCGGTAACGCTGTGGGTCGACCGAAACGTCAGAGCGTTCGGAGAGATCAGGAACGGGATTCGAATCCGGCCAACAGTTCCGAAGCAACAACCGAAGAAAGTCGAGCAACCAAAGCCGGACGCATTCAGCTTTGAAGGTTTGGTCGCGAGTCTCGACGAGGCAACAACGCTGATCGAGGTGGAAGTGATCGATTCGAGGATCGCAGCGGCAGAACTGTCAGCCGTTCAAATCAAGCAACTGGCAGAGAAGATCGAGGTGGCTCGAATCGCTCTGGCCGACAACTAAAAAAAAAGGGGGGGGGATTGATGGTGTTTGACGTAATCGGAGCGGGGATCGAGGGGCTCGTTGATGCCGCACATGCCACAGCAGTCGGCAAGGGCTGGTGGAGCAAGGAAGAAGCGGACATCAACAAGATCGTCGAGCAATACGGGTTGAGCGATGACGTCCGAACGGAGCTGCGGAAGCGGTTCGGAACTCGGTCGTTCGTCGAGTGTCTCGGCCTGGTGGATTCGGAAGTGGCCGAAGCGATCGAGGATTACCGGGTCGACGGTCTCGATCCGGAAAAGTTTCTGTATCTGGACGAGAACGGGAAGCCTTGCGGGATTGCGTCAGAGCTGGCTGACGTGCTGATCCGAGTCGCTGACCTCTGCGGGATGCACGACATCCCACTCGCTGAGGGAGTCGAGGCGAAGCTGACCTACAACGCGAGCCGGCCTGTCAGACACGGTGGCAAGAACGCATGAGAGCGGTCGTCAAGCATTGCCGCACATGCCACACAGCGCGGCACACGTTCAACGGGCTGTGTGGTTTTTGCGGACATCCAATCAAACAAGGCTTCGGCGAAATGAGTGCAGCGAATGGTGAAAAAGAAAAGAGCGGTGACGCTCATCATGGAGCTGATGCAGGACTATCAGCCGAGAACGTCCGAGCAGATCGCCGACATGACCGGGATTTCGCATGGACGAGTCAGGAGCCTGTTGGCTTCGGAGTTCAAATACGAGACGGAACGGAAACCGGTTAAAGGTGGTGGGATCGTTACTTTTTACTCGTTGAAGAAATGGCAACTGGAGTCGGTCGAATGTCTGATGTCACGGAAGCGGCCAATCGGCTGAAAGCGTGGGAAGACGACTGCGAATCAGCGAGGTCGGCGGGGGTATCGGTCGAGCTGCCGTGGTCGAGGTATCTCGACATGATGGCGATCGTCAATGGTGTTCTCGCGGGACCGATAACGGGCAAGGACGCAGAGCAATGAGCGAGCAACCGGATTCAATCGCGGCAATTCTGCATCAGACAAAGATCGGCACAAATCAGAGCCGGACAGGTTCAAGGCCGAGGAATGCGGCGACAACGGGGCAGCAAGGAAAGTCATCCGACTGGCCGCAGGTGTTGCGGCGAGATGCTCCGGAGAATTTGAGCGAGGCAACATGGAGCGAGATCAAGCCGGGGCTGCGGTCGGCGATTCGAGAAGCAGTGAAGTATCAGCGCTGGCCGTTGTTGATTCACGGTCCAGCCGGCACAGGAAAGAGCTGCGCGTCAGCTTGCGTCTACCGAATGTGGAATCCAGTCGCGTACTGGTATCGGCTGGAGCATTTCGTCCGAGATGTTCAGGTTTGCCGATCGTCAGAAAAGAAAGTCGTCCGGCATATTGTCGCAGGTCAAAGCGTCTACCGAAGCGAGGCGAAGCTGTGGGAGTTCGTCGAGAATCCACAGGCCATCTGGTGCATTGACGACGTCGGGACAAAAGCAGCGACCGAGTCAGCTTTCGACATCATCTTCGACCTGATCGACAAGCGGACCGGGCTTCCAATGATTCTCACCAGCAACCACGGGGTCGAACAGCTGGGGGCTGTGTTCGACGCTCGGATCGCTGATCGGCTCAGCGCCGGAACGGTCGTCGAGTTGACCGGACAGAGCAGACGGAAAGGCAAGCGGGTCACGGTATGAAGGTCACAACGAAACAACTCGGGATAAACGCGAGATGTTCGACCTGCGGAAACGCGGCAGACGTCGAAATCAAACCAGACCCTGACACCGGGTTGCCAGTCTGGTGGGTTCACGGCTGCGAGACGTGCGGTGACAAGCGGGATGAAGAGTTCGTCGAACTACAGACGGAACTGTCGGAGCTTCAGTCGCAGATTGAAGACTTCGACTACTAACCAAAGCATAAAAAAGGGGCAGGGGATGGCAAAGAAAAAAGCAGCGAGAAGCGGGGCACAGAAGAAGCTCGAAGGGGATGGGTTCGAGCCGGAGCTGTCGTCGGAAATGCGGCGGCTGTTGGAAGCGGACCGTGACGCCTGTGCTGACTTCGGTGACGCCAAAACGGTCAGGGACGCGGCGAGGTCCGATCTGCTCGAACAGATGGAAGCCGAAGGGCTGGACGTGGTTCGATGTCCGTTCCGCGAGAAGATGATCGAGCGAGAAATGAAGTCAAAGATTCGAATCCGACCAATCAAGGAAATCGACAAAGGCGAGTGAGGGGCGGGGGTACTCAGCCACTCCGGCGTCTGAGCCGGGGTGGCTACTCAAGGAAGGATCGACACGGATGATCGTCGCAGGCATCGACCCATCACTGACAAGCACTGGAGTCTGCATCGGAAAGGCGGGCGGGGTGCCTCATGTGTTTCGGATTCAATCCAGCCCGATAGGGTCATCCACCTGGGCGAGAATCGAGAGGTGCAGGCGCATCGCAGAGCAGATCAGAGAGGCGGTCGCATCCAGAGGCGTAGAACGAATATTCATCGAGAATTACTCGTTCGGCTCCAACTTCAACAGGGAGGTTATGGCAGAACTTGGCGGGATCGTCCGGCTCGCAATGATCGAGATCGATGCGAGACTCAGAGAGGTTCCCCCAACTTCTCTGAAGATGTTTGTGACGGGCAAGGGTAACGCGAGGAAGCCAGTTGTCATGCAGTCGGTCAGAGATCAGTGGGGGTACGAGACGACAAACAGCGACGAGGCGGATGCCTACGGGCTGTGGAAGCTGGGGCTGTGCTGTGTCGGATCAGTTGAGCCAGTGGGGGTGCATCAGATCGCCGCAGTGCAGACGGTCAACGATGGGCCGAAGACAAAAGCGAGCAAGCAGCGGAAACGGAAATCGAAACCAAAAGCAAAGGGGTTGTTTTAATGGTGGTCAGAATTGCGGCAGAGAACGAATTCGAAACAACGCAAATGAACTTCGAGTCTTTCAGCACTTCGTCAGGTCAGGTGGAGTTTTCCTGGCCGAAATCGATATCAGAGGCCGAGGCTTGGGACCTGTTCAACTGGCTCGACATCATCAAAACGAAAATCAGACGATCGAGACGACAAGAAAACCAGAATCAGGCGTCAACGGCATACGACGCTGTGACGCACGACGGCGGCCCTGACAGGGCCGACGGGGCCGGGTCTGATGGATTTGTCGCCTGATGACCAGGACGCGGCAGAGGGCACGTCAGAGCCTCACAGGGCATGTGTTGCAAAATGCAACAGTGTAGCAAAATGCAACACCGGACGGGTCCTTTTTGGAAAAGCCACGATCGGCAG
>Ga0208899_1003277_pt1 | contig 10492 bp, 9 predicted proteins | sample VirMetDEL_Nov_24_FD_184518 | JGI IMG/M metagenome (GOLD analysis project Ga0208899, IMG submission 184518) | Aqueous microbial communities from the Delaware River and Bay under freshwater to marine salinity gradient to study organic matter... | ecosystem: Environmental > Aquatic > Marine >...
GTGGTATTATTAATTTAAAAGGAAAAGAAATGGATCTCAGAGGTGGAGGATTTGTGCCGATTGGTAAAAAAGAAAGAGCGGACGATGTTCCTGCAAGACTTTCTAAAAATGAATTTGTATTTACTGCAGATGCAGTAAGAGCAGCAGGTGGTGGAAGTGTTCAAAAAGGAGCACAAAAAATGTATAACACAATGAAAATGTTGGAAGGAAAATTAGTATAATGGCAGAATCAGTAACACGTACATTACCCGCACCATTTATAGAAGCAGCAGGTGTAACGTTAACAGAAGCATTAACACCGCTTTTAGGTCAAAAAATAGATACTTCTAAATTTGCTCCACAAGTTGCAGGAGAATCTACATTACAACAACAAGCGCGAACCGGGGCTGCAGGATTAGGTTCTTTATTAGGTCCTAGTGCTTATCAACAATTTTATTCACCTTACCAACAAGATGTTATTAATACTACAGAAGCAGCTTTACAAAGACAAAAACAAAAAGGTCTTGCTGGTTTACAAGCACAAGCTGTAGGATTAGGTGCTTTTGGTGGTGCTAGAGAAGGAGTTGCAGCAGGAGAATATTTAGCAACTCAAGATATTGGTGCACAACAATTATTAGCTAATTTAAGACAACAAGGATTTCAATCTGCACAAGAACAAGCATTAAAACAATTACAAGCACAACAAGGTTTAGGAACATACCAAACTCAATTAGGTCAAGCCGGCCAAGCACAACAACAAGCAATTCTTGACGCACAAGCACAAGCGGCTCGTGAAGCGGCATTTGAACCATACACAAGAACTGGATTTGTTTCACAACAATTAGCGAGTTTAATTGGTGGATTCCCTGCACAAACAACACAAGCTAGTACTCCACCTCCTAGTCCATTACAAACAGCATTAGGAATTGGAACAGCAGGTGCTGGTATATTAGGATCTTTAGGATACAAACCTTTTGGATAAACTATGAGTAAAATATTAAATAGACCTATGTTCAGAGCTGGAGGAAAAGTTAATGCTCAAGGTATGGGTGTTATGACAGGGCTTGAACCTAGAATGAATTATGCAAAAGCAGGACAAGTTAAATCTTTTGCTGATGTATATGCTGAAAAACAAAAACAACAACAATTATTAGCTGGAATACCATCTATTCAAAGTGCGGAAGATGCATATAAAAATAGAATAGAAAATTTACAAAGTTCATTAAATACATTAGTAAGTCCTGAAGATACTTTTGCCGCAGAACAAGTTGCTGGTGAATTAGGATTTTTAGAAACAGAAGAAGGTAAAAAGGCTTTTATAGGTGAACAATTAGCGGATATACAAAGTAAAATTGAAAAAGCAAAAGCAGGAGGAGTGGATCCTAGTTTATTACCTACTATATCTACAGAAAAAACAACAGGAACAGGAACAGAAACACAAACAGGAGCAGGAACACAAACAGGAGTAGGAACAGGAGCAGAAGTAAAAACTCAACCTACAGAATCTGATCTTAAAACTTTATATCAAGATTTACTTCCTTTATTTGAAAAAGAACTAGGACCAGAAGCAGATGAATATTCAAGACAAAAATATATGCAACTTGCTAAATTTGGTTTAGGTTTATTAGCACAACCAGGTGGTTCATTAGTAGAAGCAATTGGTAAAGCTGGTGAAAAACCGTTAGCAGGATTAGAAGCAGCAGCTGTAAGAGAAGCTCAAGCTAAAAAAGCTCCTAAGATGTTAGCTTTAGAAGCTGCATTAAAACAAGCAGATCCAACAGATATTATTAAAAAAGTAAAAGCTTTATCTAAATTATCTGGAATACCTCAAGAACAAGTAGCTAAATCTATGGTAACTACTACTGCAGAAACAACAGCCGACGCTCAGGTAGATAAATTTTTAAGAGAAAGTGCTACTAACTTAGGTTTATCAGGAGGTGCTGGATTAAATTATAGTAAACAAATAAAATCAATATTTGAAAATAATCCAAGTTTAGCAGGTAAATTTGATAAACTTGTTCCTCAAAAACCAGTTGAAGGAGAATACTACGTCACTAAAAGTGGTGATTTAACAAGATATAAAGATAATCAATTTTTAACACCTGCAGATAAAGGTTTTGCAAATTAGGAGGTTTGAATGCCTTTAGATTTAAAAGATGTCTATGGTGCAACAGAGGCCAAGAGACAAGAGGAAGATGTAGGTTTTTTTGAATCTGCTTTAGCTGGTGTCGCTACAGGTTTATGGAATATTCCAAAAGGTTTTGTATCTCTAGGTGCTGAATTATATGATTTAGTAGCAGATGCTGATACAGCTAAAGATGTAGAGAAATGGTTTGATGATGTTAATCCCTGGGATGATGAAGCAGAAGCGCGAACCGTTGGTAAAATAACACAAGCAGTAACTCAAATTGCACCTCTTGCTGTAACAGGAGCAGGACTTGGTGCTAAATTAGGCAGAGATGCAGCTAGAGGATTAGCAAGAAAAGCTATTGCTGCAAAGAAAGCAGGAAAATCATTTAACATAGCTAATATTGGTAGAAAAATAATAGGACCTAAATCAGGTGCTTTAATAGGAGGAGGTGTTGGAGAAGCAATAGTAGCGGATGAAGATATTGGTACTCTTGCTGATATGTTACAAGGAACTGCATTAGAACCATATGCAATTACAATGATGGATCGTGAAACCCAAGAAGGTAGATCTGAAGCATATAGAAGACTAATGAATAGACTACGATTTGGTACAGAAGGTGCTTTATTTGGTGCTGCACTAGCAGGAGCAGGAAGTGGAATAGCTAAATTAAGAAAACCATCTGAAACAGGATTACAAGAATATTCAGAAAGTACATTAGGTAGGTTTTTACAAAAATTTGGAACATTTGGTTTAAAGCCAGAAGGAACAGGAACTAAACTTACATTAGAAGCACAACAACAAGGAATGGGTGCTATGAATGCAGTTCAATATGCTGCAGGAAAAGCTGTAAAAGAATTTGATGAAGCAGTTCAAAATATATTTCCTACTATAGAAAAAAATTATTTAGTTACAGATAAAATAACAAGTGATGAAGCACAAAAGAAATTTTTAGAAAAAATATATAATATTCTTAAACCAGGAAAAGGGGAGTCTGCACAAAATTTATTACGACAACAAGCAAGATCTAAATTGCAATATGAAACAGTAACAAGTCCTACAGGAGAAAAAATAACTAAACTAATTAGAACTAAAACTCCATATGAATATGCTCCTACTAGAGCTAAACGTGGACCGTCTATATTTAAAATAGAAGACTATCAAATTTCAGATAAATTAAAAAATTTAATGGATGAAGTAAAACAAGCAGGAGGTGATCCTAATGCATTAAAAGATTCTATATTAAATTTAAGAATGTCAGTAGATAATATGTCTGCAAGATTATTGCAAGGGGGATTACCTGAAGAAGTAGCTAAATCCATAGACAGTCAATTAGGAACATATTTAAATACTCAATACAAACAATTTAATAAATTAAATCCTTTATCTAAATGGAAGGTAACTGCTGAAACAAAAGAAAAAGCAATTAATATGCTTATTAAAGATAAAGAAGAAGCTTTAATAAATAAGGGTGCTAGTCCTCAATCTGTAGCTTTAAAGAGTGATGTTCTTAGAGAACAAGCTGAAAATCAAGTAAATCAATTTTTAAAGAAAAAAGCTATTGATGAAGAAGATGTATTAGAAGCAACTTTTAAAAATGGTGAAAGCACAGTTATTGATAAACCAACTAAAGCTGAAATTGAATCTATTGCTGTTAGGCCAAATATATTAAATCAAAAAGTATTAAAACCTTGGCAAGAAGAATTAGCAGGTATTATTAAAGACCCTAGATATACTTTTTATTCTACTGTGGGAAAACAAGCACACCTTAATTATACATTACGATATTTAGATGATATTAAAAAAATAGGTAGTGGCGGAAGAGTTAAAGCAAGTTATTTTGACAATGCAGGAAAAGAAATTAATGCTGCTGAATTCAATAAACTTCAAGAAACAGCTGCTGCTATAGGACCACAAGGAAGAAAAGAATTAAAATATTTTGATAGTATGGGTAATGAAATATCTAAAAGTCAATATGATGAATTTGGTAAAAAGAAATTTATCTTTGATGCAGATGAATTAACAGATGCACAAAAAAGTAATCCATTACAATTTAAACAAGTACCTATTAGAGAAGGTGAATTAGCAGGATTATCTGCATTAGAAGGAAAATATTTAAGAGCACCTATTTACGATGCTGTATTTGATGTAACAAGTAATTGGTTAAATAAAAGTTCTGTAGGAACTGCTTATAAATATATGCTCCTTGCTCCTAAAGCAGTGTCTCAAATAACTAAAACTATTTTATCACCTATTACACACGTTCGTAACTTTATTAGTGCAGGTGCATTTGCTTCTGCTAATGGTGCATTTTTTCCAAACTATGGCGATTTAAAAATGTTAGCACCTAAATTTGTAGGTGGAGAAGGATTATTAAGTACCGCTTATGATTTAACAGGAAAACGTGTATTAGGAACAATGACAAAAGCAGATGATGAACTTTATAAAAGATTATTACGAGTTGGAGTTGTTGATAGTTCTGTTCAAGTAGGTGAATCTAAAAGATTGGTTAAAGATGTTTTTTCTGATCCAAAATTAGCTGAAAGTAAAGTAATGAGAAGATTATTAAATAGTGGTGATAAATTAAAAAAATTCTATGGAAAAGCACAAGATGCATACGTTGGGGAAGATGACTTTTGGAAAATTGTAACTTGGAATTTAGAACGTAATCGTTACGACAATGTTATTAAAAATTTAGGTATTACCAAAGATAATTATTTAAAAGTATTATCAGGAGATGTAGAAGATGAGGCATTAAAAAAAGCAGGAAGATATTTTAGAAAATTAACACCAAGACAAGAAATAGCCGCTGAATCTTTTGATGGATTTTTAGATGAGGTTGCAGGTAATTTAGTTAGAAATCAAGTTCCTAATTATGGTTATGTAGGTAGAACTGCAAAAGCATTACGTCAATCTCCATTTGGAAACTTTATTGCATTCCCATTAGAAATTATAAGAACAGGTAATAACATTATTGATCAATCAATTAATGAAATTACAAGTGGTATTCCAGAACTAGTAGGTCTTGGTTACAAACGTTTATTTAGTTTTGGTGCTACAGTAGGTGGTATCCCATTAGCAATGACTGAATACTTTAAAGCACAAAACAATGTAACAGAAGATGAATTAACTGCTCTTAGAAGATTTGTTCCTGAATGGTCTAAAAATTCTACACTTCTTCCTACAGGAAGAGATGAAAAAGGTTATTTAAAATATATTGATTTTAGTTATTCTAATGCATACGACACTTTAGTTAGACCTTTTAGAACTGTATTAAATGAAATTGCAAACGGTGAAGGTAGTGAAGCTTCTTTAAAAAAAGCATTAGGAACCGGTATTACAGAATCATTTTTAGAATTAATGGCTCCTTTTGCATCTGAGTCTATTTATACTGAAGCTTTAATGGATTCTACTTTTAGAAGAGGAATAGGTAAAGGTGGTAAAAGAATATGGCAAGAGGGAGATGATCCTTTTGTTAAAATTGGAAAAGGAATAGCCCATATAGCAGATTCAATGTCTCCTGGATCTTTGTCTCAATTTAAAAGATTAAGTGAAGCATCTAGAGGTAAAGCAGATAAATATGGAAATACATTTAATTTACAAGATGAATTACCTGGTTTATTTGGATTTAGATCTATTCAATCTAATCCTGAAAAAGCAATGACCTATATGACTACTAGATTCATTGGACAATTAAAAAATGCAGAAAATTTATTTACTGCTCCTTTATTAAAAGGTGGAAGAATAGATTCAAGTGATATTATTAATAATTATATGTATTCTGAATCTAGAAGATTTGCTACTTTAAAAGAAATGTATAAAGACATTGATGCTGCAAGAAAATTAGGTATGTCAGATAGTGCTATTAGAAAAGAATTTTCAAAAAGAAAAGGTGTATCTAAAGATATTATATCTGAGTTAGTTAGAGGTGAGTACACACCTAAACGACCAAGTGAATTTTTTATTAAACGAATTGCTGAAATTAATAGAGACCTTAATGAAAAAGAAGGTATTAATCTACCAAACCCATATACAGAATCTATACCTACATTAAATCAAATTATAAATAAAAACAGAAAATTAAATCTACTTACAGATTATTTAGATTTACCTGAACCAGAAGTGCCTGTTGAACCAACTCAACCTGTGGGTCAAATACAAACACCACCAATCAACACTTTTAGTGAACAACCTACTATAACACCAACTCAAACAGCTGGTGGAATTGATCCTGTAACTAAATTGACAATAGCTGAAACTGCTCTATTATCTCCTCTCGAACAAGAGATAAGAAGAAAACAAAGAGGGACAACAGTTTAATGGCAAATGGAAAAAAACCAGCTACGACTGGAGAACATATTATAGCTTTATACGGACACGTTACTGGTGTAAAACGAGATATTGACACTATTCGTTGTGCTCAAAAACATATTCATCAAGACATTGAGAAATTGGGCGGTAAAGTAGACAAGATCTATTGGGTTCTCTTAGCGACAGTGGGAACAGTCGCGATGTTCTTTTTTGATAAACTATTAAAATAATGAAATTATCAGCCAATTTTGAACTAGCCGAATTAATCAAAAGTCAAGTGGCTGAAAGAAAAGGTATACCTAATAATCCTTCACCAGATCAGATTGACAATTTGAAATCTTTGTGTATTAACGTTCTTCAACCAATTCGTTCAGAATTTGACAAACCGGTCATAATCTCTAGCGGATTCCGTAGCGCGGAACTTTGTATTGCAATTGGTTCTAAACCAACATCGCAACACGCAGAGGGAAAAGCCGCAGACCTGGAAATACCAGGGGTTGATAATATGGAGTTAGCTATGTGGATTAAAAACAATTTAAATTTCGACCAACTCATTTTAGAGTTTTATAAAGACGGTGAACCAAACAGTGGTTGGATTCACGTATCGTGGAACGGTGATGATAACCGTAATCAAACCTTGCGTGCAATGCGCAACGACAACGATAAAGTTGTCTACAAACCTTGGTAGCGTAAATAATGGGCAATGAAGTTTTAGTACATAAACATCTTATTGTCCGAGCTGAGGTAAAAAAACCACCGATAGAAGTAAACTATCTTACTCATTGGTTAAAAGAATTTATTACATCTATTAATATGAAAGTATTAATGGGTCCTTATGTTATTTATCATAATGTACCAGGTAATAGAGGAATTACAGGAGCAGCTATTATAGAAACTTCTCATATTGTTATGCACGTTTGGGATGAACCTAATCCTGCTATGATGCAATTTGATGTATATTCTTGTGGTGAATTTGATCCTGAAAAGATATGTAAAAAAATTCAAAAAGATTTTGATGTAACTAAAATTGAATATAAATTCTTGGATCGCGAAACGGAATTAAAAGATATAAGTGGAGGAACTTTCAGGGCTTTATCTAATTACAATGAAAAAATAAAAAAAGAAAAAGAAAACATACTTCTTAAAAGTAGAAAAGAAGTAGAAATTAATGGAAATGGTACTTCAGGATATACAATTAAGGAAGGACCCAATAAAGGAAAAATATTAAAACATATAAAAATTCCTAGTAAATCCATTTAAAAAGTCTTCCATAAAAGCCCGTAGACGCACGAAACCACCCCTTGACAATACTCAGGTACCCCCTATATATACCGCAGGTGCAACAATTTGGTTGGCCACTAGACTTTGCTTAATCATTAACAAGGAGGTTTATATGACAGGTTTAGAATTAATTAATAAATTCCAAAAAGATATTTGGAATCAATCAAACACTATGTTCGGTGATACTTTTGATAGTATTTTTGACAGTTGGTCAAAAGTTCAATCATTTCCATTTTATAATGTAGTAAAATATGGAAAAGGTGAGTATGGCTTAGAATTAGGACTTGCTGGTTTTAATAAAAAAAATGTTAAAGTTCAGTACAAAGACGGTGTATTAACTGTTTCTGGTCAAGTAGATGACAAGGAAAAAGAATATATTGAAAAAGGACTAGCAGCTAGAAAATTCTTTAAACAATTTCAATTACATAAAGATGTTGTGGTAAATGATGCTGAAATGAAAGACGGTGTATTGTCTGTAAAATTAGGTGTTCAAGAACCAGAAGAAATTGAAATCAAAGATATTGAAGTAAAATAATGTTACCTTACAATCAAGAAGAGTGGGAATTTATTTCCCGCTCTTCTAAAGCCAATCTTTTAAATCTTCATTCATTATCTCATTAGCGATATTCATTTTTTTCACTAATGCTTTAACTATTTTTTCATCAATCGTTTGTTCAGCAATTAAATCAACATACGTTACAGATTTCTTTTGACCAATACGGTGAGCCCTGTCTTCTGACTGTAATCGTTTTTCTAAATCATAACCATTAGAATAATAGATAACTGTATTAGCTGCTGTTAAAGTAATACCATATCCACCTGTTTGTGGATTACCAATAAAGAAACGAACAGGAGAATTTGGATCTTGAAATTTAGTTATTCCTTTTTGTCTATCATCAGAACTAATGGCACCATAATATTGTACAACAGAATCATCTCCATATTGTTTTTTAATTGCACTAACAATTTGTTCTATATCATAAATATAGTTAGCCCATATAATAGCTTTGCCTTCTACTTCATCCAATACATCCATCAATTCTTCTAATCGTTTACTTTTCACTTCTTGTATTTGTCCATCATCTGATTTGAAATGACCACAAGTAATTTGATGTAGTCTCATCATTTGTGTAAGCACATTGGGTGCAGTTAATAATTTTCCATTTAATTGAGCAAGAGCCATTTGTTTCATTGTAGAATATAATTTCTTTTGTTCTTCTGTTAATTCAATTGTTCTACGAATGTAAATTTTTTCAGGTAAATCTAAACAATCTTCTTTTAATACTCGGTAAGAAAAAGATTCTAATTTGTTAGATAGTTCATCTAATCTTCTATAAGAAACAACTAATTGAACTCTTCTTCCACCAAAATTACGTTCTATCATTTGTGCATAACGAGAACGAAAAGCATAATAAGATTGGAACCCTAATAACCAAGGATCTAAAAATTCACATTGAGTATATAAATCTAATGGTGATTTAGTAATAGGTGAACCTGTTAAAATTCTTTTATAAGAAGCATCTTTTCCTAAATTAATAATAGCTTTAGTTCTTTTTGCAGTAGGTGTTTTAATAGTAGTAGATTCATCTACAGCCATCATTGTTTTATGTGTTCTTAAAAATCGATCAGCAAAATCAATTCCTTTTTTTGTTGACAATGCTTCAACGTTCATAATTAAAATATGTAAATTATAATCGGATTGTAATAACGAATCATATTCTTGTTGTTTCTTTTTAGAAACAGTTGCTGTCCACAATACACTTACAGGTTGTATATGATCTGGTAAGTGATTCGGTATTTCTTGTGAGTACCAATTACGATACACTCCTTTAGGAGCTATAATTAAAGCACCATTGATTTTACCCGAGTCATAAAGCATAGCAATATTATCTACTAATACTTTAGATTTACCTGTTCCCATTTCCATAAAGTATGCATAAGCCTCTTTATTCCAAGACTTTTTTAAAGCAGTTATTTGATGTGCGTATGGTTTTGTTTTAAATTTATAGTTCATAATTATTTTATTCTTTCTATTGACATAGATATAATAATCTTTATATAGGTGTCAAGATAATATTAGAATGAAGAATAAAATTTTTGAATTACATAAACCAAAATCACTTGCGGAGTTTTTACAATTTTATAAAGACAATCCAAAAGAAAATTTTGTATACGTATTGCAGGAACCTCCTGCTAATATAAATATATTAGGTGCATCTAACTTTGGATACTTAGTTATTTGTTTACCTAACTATGGACCAGATTCACAAATTATTTTTTCATCTTCACCTTTTGTGTTTAAGATGAGAAAAAATTTAAGAGACTTTAGAAAACAAGATTATTTATTGTTAACAGGAGATCCTGCAGTCATTGGTATTTCTTGTGCAATTGTGTCAGACCAAACTAATGGTCAATTTAATCTCTTGAAATGGGATCGACGAGAGGCTAAATACTATCCTATAAATTTCGATCTCTATCAGAAAGGATAATACAATGAGTAACGAACTAACAAACTTGATGGAACAGGATCAAGAACATCTAATAGAAAAGACAGATATTGAATCTTTATCTTTACAATGTCAAAGACTTCAAGATATTGAAAAGCAAATTAAAGATTCAGAAGAACACACTAAAAATTTAAAAACAATGTATGATCAGATTAGTTCAGAGATCATCCCTAATATGTTAGCAGAACAGGGATTAGAATCTTTGAAACTTGCCGACGGATCTTCTGTAGAAGTGAAGAGAAAGTATAGTTGTACTCTTCCCAAAGATGAAGATAAAAAACGTCAG
>Ga0208899_1003284_pt1 | contig 10474 bp, 6 predicted proteins | sample VirMetDEL_Nov_24_FD_184518 | JGI IMG/M metagenome (GOLD analysis project Ga0208899, IMG submission 184518) | Aqueous microbial communities from the Delaware River and Bay under freshwater to marine salinity gradient to study organic matter... | ecosystem: Environmental > Aquatic > Marine >...
CGATTTAATGATTGTTGGTTCTGGCTTAACTAGAGGTAATGTAGGTATCGGTACTGATACACCTACTGAAAAATTAGATATTGATGGTAACTTAAAAGTTAGTGGTGAAATTACTGCATCAGGAATCCCATCTTATGCTGATGATGCTGCCGCTGGTGTTGGTGGGTTATCTACGGGTGAAGTTTATCAGACAGATGGTACAGGTGCTTCCCCACTTAATGTTGCAGGTATTCTTATGATAAAACAATAAACCTTTTATTATTTTTTTAATTGAGTCGCTACATTAATTATTAAACAAGTATTTATTAAAAAAAGTAATTATGGCATTATATTCGCAATTATTTTTAAGAAATACAACAAGCCCTTATGGAGATTTCACAAGGAATAGTGTATTATCTTTTAAAGATTTAGATCAAAATTTTATATTTCTAAAAGAAAGAGATATAAGTAATATATCTTATAGTAGTGATACCCTTACTATAGACACATTAGGTGGTAATTCATTTACTACCACAATAAGTGGTGGTACAGGTACTTCTTTATGGTCGTCAAATGTTAATGGTATACATTATAATAGTGGTAATGTAGGTATCGGTACGAACACTAGTTCGGTTAACACTAAATTAGAGATAAATTATTCTGGTTCGGTAGAAAATGGATTTAGAATTAAGAATATTGAAGATAATTCTCAATTTAACTTATCAACTAACCTTGCAAGTGGTAAAAATTTATTTAGAATAAATAGTGATAATTCAGGACTTACACCTTTAGTAGTTAGTAATGACAACAGAGTAGGTATAGGAAGTGGTCTACAAACTATAACTCCACAAGCTACATTACACGTTTATTCTACTTCAAACGGTCAACCTATTGTTCTAGTTGAAGATGAAAGTAATCCAGATACAACACCTTTTATCATTGATAATGATGGTTATATAGGAATTGGTACTGCAACACCAACTGAAAAGTTAGATGTTAGTGGTAACACGAAAATAAGTGGTAAATTATCTGTAGGGACAAATGACAATACCTATATAGGTCAATTTAGTGGTTCTACTGGTAGAGTTATGATAGATACCGATGGTAATAGAATTGGCGATGATAGAATTAGAAGTGAAATTTATATAAAATCTTTAGATTCTAGTGGTTTAACTGTGTTTAACGCAGTTAGTGATAACCCATCATATGGTGTTGGTTTAGGTATTGTAGGTTCAACTCCTGTTGCTCAATTGGGACAATTTGGTGAGGCTAACGATGCTTTTTTATATGCTTATAGTGAAGCTAATAATTTACATATTGTAAATGGTGAGTCGATTATTGGTGATAAGGAAGATAGTTTATTGTTTTATGCTGGTAACACCCCATTATCAACACCAACACCAACACTAACATTATATGGTAGTGGTAGTACTAAGGGTAATGTGGGTATTGGTATTAGAAACCCTCAAGAAAAATTAGATGTTAGTGGTAATACTAAAATAAGTGGGACACTTAATATTGGAACATTAGGTACAGGTACTTCAGTAAATATATTAGGTGTAGATAGTGATGGTTATGTAGTTGATGGTGAAGTTAACGTTTCACCAACAACACTTATCGTTAACAATAGTGGTGATAACGCTACCGCTGAAAAAGGTAGTTTAATTAACGCATACGATACATTAGTTTATGCAGCTAACCAATCTGTTAGTGGTGATACAATTTATGTTATGGCTGGTGATTATGAGGTGACAGATCAGGATTGGTCTGATTACGGAGGTCAGACAGGTACAACTCTTTATAGGGACGGTGTTACTTGGTATTTTGAACCAGGTTCAGTTATAACCAATAAAATTGATAAAACTAATAACCCTATTTTATTTTACGTTTATGGGTCAAATGAAAGATGTGAAGTATATGGTAGAGCCATTTTTAAAAATGAATATCAAAGTGTTGCTGCAAGTGCTTCACTTATAGATGGTGTCAGTGATGGTGGTGTTGGGTCTGAGATACATTTCGAGTGTCAAGATTTTGATTCAAATATATTCTATTACCCTATTAGATTAAGAGATTTTAAAAATGCTGATGTTAAAATACATGGTACTGTTAAGTGGAAGAGTAGTTGGGGTTTAAATATAGAACCTAGAAATACTGTAGAAGCTGAAAACCTTAATATATTTGTTAACAGAATAGACATGACGGATGAAGATGCGACATTCTACCCGTTAGGTATTGCATTCTGGACTTCTGGTCAAGGAGGTGTCAATGGTTGTACCGTTAATTTCGATTTTAACTCAATTGACACAGTAGGTCAAAGCACCACATCACCTCAAATATGGGTAGCTATTGATGATAGTACAGTAAATATTAAAGGTGAGAGTTTTATAAACTACAGAACAGATGGGACTTCAACCATTAGTTCATTATTAGGTGTTAGGGGATCTCATAACTCAAAAATTAATATACATATAAATAATTGCGTAGCTACATCACTTAGAACTAATAAGTCACTTATTATGTTACATAATAATGATAGTGAAGAAACAACTGAGAATAACTATGTATCTATTACTGGTAGGTACGAAGCTTTGCAAGGTTCTGTGTTATCTACTAATGAAGGTGGACTTACGCATAACTCAAATACATATGTATTAAATGGTGAGTTCATATCTAACACTCAATACGTAGCAACCTTTGAAGATGATAATACTGATGTGGAGATTACTGGTGAACTTAGATGTAATTATACAGGTTCAACAGGTTATGGTATTAGGTCGATTGTCTCTAACTCGAACATACTACTAAGAGATTTAGAAATTGTAACACAAGGGGCTGACGCAATTAACTCTTCAGTTGCAACTGAAATCGACATTAAGGGTACTCTTACAACTAATACAGATGTTAATTCAAATGTAACACTAAGAGGTATTCATAACCTTAATAATATTTCTCAACCAGATGATTTAACTGTTAGAGGTAGAGAAATACTTAACGAGACTGTGGGTACAATAACTACAACAGCCTCAACCATTGATTGGTCATTGGGTAATAATTACGAATATACATTAAATACTGGGACAACAATATCATTTAGTGATGATGAGAATGGTCAGATTATTTCAGTAGCACTTATACAAGATGGTACTGGTAGTCATACTGTAAGTTGGCCAGCTAGTACTAAATGGAAAGTTGAACCAACTATGACAAGTACTAGTGGTTCTACTGATGTCTATACATTTATAAAAATAAATGGAACTATTTATGGTTCTTACATACAAGATTTTCAATAATTATGGCTAGTTTTCCTTTCGCTTTTTGGAAAGACTCCACTGGTTCTGTCCCTGTCGGTTTAGGTTATCGTTATGGTTATGCCTTTGATGGGGTTGATGAACAAATAGATTTCCCATCACATTTGACTTTAGATGGTAATTTTTCTGTATCAACATGGTTTAAATCTACAGCTTCAGGAAATGAAAATATAATCGCCGATTGGGGTTCTGGTACAAGAGCTTTTCAAATGAGATTGTCAAGTAATAAAATACAAGTTTTTACAAGTTCAAACGGTATATCATCTTCAGATTTTATACAATCTCCTTTGTCTTATAATACTGGTGATTGGTATAATGCTGTTTTTACTTGGGGTCCAACTGGTGATGGTATCTTATATGTTAATGGTGTAAACGTTGTTTCAACAACTTATTCATATTATCAAATATACCAGAGTTCGAATAACTTAATTATAGGTGATAATCAGTTTAGTGGGCAAAATTTTACGGGACGATTAGATGATATTCAAGTTTATGACTTTGAGTTAACACCTTCACAAGTAAGTGATATTTATAACAATGGCTATGTAACTGCACCAACTGCTGGACCTATACACCATTGGAAGTTAGGCGAGGAAGATACGTTTTCAACGAATTGGACTGTTAAAGATTCTGTTGGCTCTTTAGATGGTACGTCTGTAAACATGGAAGAAGTAGATAGAAAGCTTGGCGTTGCTTATTCATTACAAGCTGATGGTGTTGATGAATTGGTGAATTTTGGCGATATAAATTTCAACGATGGTTCTCAAGATATGTCTTTCAGTTTTTGGGTTTCTGGGTTAGGTGCAAATATGGCTAATGGTACTGTTTTTGGCAAAGAGTTTGCGGCGTATAATGGGTATAGGATTTTTTTTAATGGTAATAGGCAGATAAATTTCACAATAGGAACAAATTATTCAACTAACCAAATAACAAAGAGAACCGCTTCTCTTTTTAATGACCTTAGTGCTTGGTTTCACATTGTTGTTGTTTTTAATAGTACAAGGGTTGCTTCAGATTGTAAGATATATGTCAATAATGTTGAAAGTTCTGTAACGATTAATGATGATTTCACTACTCTTATAACTGACACTGGTGCAGACTTTGAAATGTTTAACACTACAAATGGAAATTTTCAGCATTTAAATGGTGCTATAATGGAATTTGCAAAGTTTGATACTATTTTGAGTGCGTCTGATGTTTCTCTGTTATTCAATGAAACTGGAACGGGTAACGGTGTACCAATAGACCCACGAAACGTTGGCTTATCTCCTACTTTTTATTGTCCTATGGTTGGACCAAATGATACTTATGATGGAACAAATTGGACTATTACAGATGAGATAGCAGGAAATAACGGAACTTCTGTCAATATGGAAGAAGCAGATAAAACAAGTGAAACACCTTAAAAAATAATATTATGACTATATATGCAATAATTAATACAATAGATAAAGACAACGTAGACTTTGATGAAGTAGTTGAAAAGTCTTCAACTGTACGACACTCTTTAGATGGAACTCAATTCGTTATTAAATACAAAACAGAACCATCATTTATCACAGATGGGACAGTTGTTCCTGATGCTGTTTTAAATCATTCAGATTGTTTAGCTTTAATGAGTACTTCTAATTGGTCTCAAGATATTATATAATGAAGAATACTTCACCATATAATGGTGATTATATAGGTACTAATACAGGTAGATCCTATTGAGTAACTTGATTACTTTTTTATCTTATTCTGCATATTTATTAAAAAAGAATTTTAATGAGTAATATCTATCAGCATAATTTTAACAATTACAAATTAAGATTAAGTAACAGCGATTATTGGGATCATTTTATTTCATATGATGCCAAAGGTAGTGGCTTAGATCACGATACAATATTATCAGGTGATTGTTTACTAATTAACATAGATATCAATGAAGATAAAAGTTATTCTGGTGACACACTTTATAATTTAAAGGATTGGACAGGATCAACCATTAATGGTAGTGGTGTTACACTTAATGATATTGGTTTAACAGGTATTGATAATGGTTTTATTAATTTACCTTGTTCTGCAGATACGTCTGGAACAACATTTCTAAATACATATACAGGATCAACATTATTTTTATCATCAGGTGATACTAGATACTCTATGAAAAGAGTTACTGGTTGTACCTATGATTATTCTATAGATATCCTTAGTGGTATGACTGAGGGTAATTACGCAAGACTTTGTGGAGGGTTTTATCAAGGGTTTTTTAAACTTTCAGATAAGACATTTTTTGTACCAAAAGACGATAACAAATTTACTTGGGAACCATCTGACTTTTGTTTGGTAGACCCTTTAAGTGGTAATACACTTAGCGGTACACCATACAATTATCAAACATTACCTACGAGGTATGAAAAAGGGTGGACAGCAGAGTTTTGGGTTAAGAAAGAAGATAATGTATGTAGTGGTGTTACAGCAACTACATTAAACGATGTTTACCCAAACAATAGTGGATTCTTCTACTATATGGGTACAAGATCCGAAAATAAGTTTTGGGATGTATTTAGTGGTGAAACAGGTTACACTACATCTTCTGGTGTGGATTTATCTCCACCATCAGTTACGGCAACAACTTTAAATGATAATCCATTCTTAGTATATAATGGTAGTAATTTAACTTCTGCTTGTACATTTACTGGTATTAGTGAAACAGTTACTAGAGAAAGAGATAGGGATGCAGATATAGTAGAAAACGCTTTAGGGTTTAGAATTAAATCTGATGGTAGTATAGGTTATAGATACCTTACACTTAGTGGTGAATGTAGTGGTGATACGTATGTTACGGGTACAAGTGTTGTAGAAGATTATTCTGATGAAGGTGTTGTATTAGAAGACTATTGGTCACATGTGGTAATTAGATTTACCGCTTACAATACAATTACTGATTGTGCATTAATTAATGAAGGTAGAAGAAAAGGTAGATTAGATGTTTATGTAAATGGTTATCTAAAATATACCAAAGAGGACTTTGATGAATTCTTATTTAAAGAATTAAATGAACATAGAGAAAAACAACAAGGTGTACCATTTAACTACTCTTTAGGTGGTGGTACACAAGGTTTAATAGAAAGTAGGACAATAGATGGTCCAGATACCAAAGATGAAAACTTAGTTATACAAGAAAACTTTGCAGGTACTTTTAAAGGTTATGTTGCGATGTTTAATATGTATGGTTGTAGTTTAGATGTTACAACCATAAGACATAGTTTTAATAATAATGCTGCTAGATTTGGGTTGGTTGAGGGTGAAGTTATCTTTATTGATGATGTTGCAATTGAAATTGATTTATACGCAACATTCTACACTGGATCTATTATAATACACTACCTAGCAGAAACTAAACAACCTGTTGTTGAAGATATTACATTTGATTTCTGTAACGAAGTAGGGGTTATTAGTGGAGATACCATCGTTATTGAAGAAACTATACACATACCAAAAGGATCAACATCTGGTGAGACTATAGTTACATTAGATGATGATTATGGAAGGTTATCAGACGATTATGTAATATCAGTATTTAATTATACAACAAAAAGAAAAACATCAATTAAGAGAAATGATTTTGTTGAGTATGAACAACCTGTTAAATCTTTAACTGCTGATATACCTGAACAATCACCTCCTTTTGAAAGTGTTGTTGTGGAAGAACCTGTTATTGAACAAATAGAAGAAGATACAACACCAAATAATAATGTTCCAACAACACCAAATAATAATCAAGATGATACACCACAAACACCAAATATAGATGAATTTAGATTATTTTATGGTAAATCTGATAAGATAGGTATCGAAGAGAGTGATATTACCAATTTATTAGATACTTATAAAATAAGTGCTGTTAATAGTCACATAGAATTACCTGAAGGTAATGGGTATGGGTTTATATTAATACCTAGTGATATGGCACAACCTTCGATGTTTAGAAATAGTGTTGAAGGGTGTAATGGTTTCGCAGTACCAATGATATATCAAGGAGATATAGGTGTGGGTGAAATCGAAAATGAAATTATGTATAAGATGTATAGGACTTATGTACCTACATACGCCAAAGTAGACGTTTGGTTATGTGAATAAATATGAATATATAGATGAGTGATTTTAGTTTAATGGGTGGTGTAGGTATAATGGGTGTCTTAACACCTATGGATACTAGAGATACCTATGCAGTAGTTGATCCTGTCTATGGTATTGATGGTTTAAGGAATGTACCAACAATAAACGACTTACATAACGTACCACCAACAAGAAGACGACCAGGAATGATTGTTGGAGTTAATGGTGGGGAAACTTATTATAAATTAAAAAATGTTAACTGGAGTTATGATTTAACAGACTGGGAAGAGTTAACATTAAAGATAAACCATATAGATAGAGAAATACCTTCGGGTATAATAAATGGTGTTAATAAGTTGTTTATTTTAACACAAACACCTGAAATACAAAGTGAACATTTGTTTTTAAATGGGTTATTACAAGATCCAGGAGAAACAGAAGATTACATTATTTCAGGTAATACAATAACATTTATTGATGCACCTTTTGAAGGAAGTAAAATACGGTGTAGTTATAGACATAAATAATTTAAACTTTAATTAAGTTTGATATATTTATAATTAAAGATATTAAAGAAATGAGTGAAGTTAAAACATACAATACATCAGATTTATACTTAGCGGCTTTTTTAAAATTAAAAGGACAAAAGTTTGAGGTAGAGAAAATTAAAAACAAAGTGATTTTTAAATTTAACACAAGTGAAGAATTGAATAAATTTGTTAGTGATTATTTAACAGAATCAGGATCTTGTGAACCATTATTATATACTAATTCAATTAAAAATCTAAAGAATTTAATATACAATATTTAAAAGTAAATAAAAAAAAATGTTAAAAAAAGTTAAAGAAATAAACTTTTTATAAAAACGTTATATTTATATACAGAAAAGATTTTAATCTTTGTTATCATTGATTAGAATCAAATATTAATATTGATATTTATTATATACTATTTCTATTAAGTGAGTTTGGCGTTCTGCCATTTTTTTATGTTTACACATAAAACTCAGGTTAACCATTAAATATTTTATTTATACGCAATACAACATTCTGTTTTGGTTTGTTGGTGTAAAAGAACACATTTATAACAATTATTTTAAAAAAAAATAATTATGGCAAATACTAGAATAGTATTAAATAGGCAATCCGATTTAATTTTAACGGAAGCCCAAATCGTTGCCCCAGTTGGTATTGTGGAAGCGGATATCGCAGGATTAGTTGCTCACTTTCAAACAGTAGAGGCATCAATCTCAACAGAAGTAAGTGATAGAGGTGTAGCAATTGCTGCTGAGGAATCTTTAAGAATCGCAGGTGATTCATCTTTAGAATCTAAGGTAAATGCTGATATTTCTACTGAGAAAGCTGGTAGAGAATCTGCTGACGCATCTATTGAAGCTTATTTAGAAGAAGAAGTTGAGGAACTAAGTGAAAATATTGGTGTTCTAGGTGTAGCAATGGAGTCAAAAGACGCATCTTTAGAGGCTAAAGTATCTACTGAGAAAGGTAGAATTGACGCTATCTTATCTGCAGCTACTGCTGATAGTGATTCATTCGCTGAAATCGTAACATTAATCAACTCTGTTGATACTGAAAACGATCAAGCATTCGCATCTTACGTATTAAGTAACAACGCTGCAGTATCTGCTGAAGAATCTTCAAGATTATCTGCTGATTCATCATTAGAATCTAAGGTAAATGATGATGTTAAAGTGTTAGAAGATGAAGCTACAGAAGATAGAGCTGCTAGTCAATCTGCTGATGCATCTTTAGAAGCTAAAGTAAATGCTGACGTATCTACTGAGAAAGCTGGTAGAGAATCTGCTGATGCATCTTTAGAAGCTAAAGTTAACGCTGATGTATCTACTGAGAAAGCTGGTAGAGAATCTGCTGACGCATCATTAGAATTAAGATTATCAATTGAAGAATCGACTCACGCTGTTGAATATTCAACTGAAGTTGCTGCTAGAGAAGCTGCAATCAGTGCTGAGGCTAGTTCAAGAATTGCAGGTGATTCATCTATTGAAGCTTATATAGATGAATTTGAAGATGAAATTTTTGAGAGGGCAATAGGAAATACTATAGCTATTTCTGCTGAAGAATCTTTAAGAATTGCTGCTGACGGTTCATTAGAAGTTAAAGTTAACGCTGATATTTCTACTGAGAAAGCTGCTAGAGAAGCTGCTGACGCATCTTTAGAATCTGCATTAGATGCTGAAATTTCAAGAGCAACTGAAGCTGAAGGTTCAATCGCTACTGTATTATCAAGTGAGGTATCTTCAATCATTGCTAACACTGATTTAACTTCAATTGATTCATTCTCAGAAGTTGTTAGTGAATTAGACGCTGAAGAATCTGTACGTTTAGCTGGTGATATTTCATTAGAAGCTGAAATCGATGCTTTACCTTTAACTGATGATGCAACAATCGAGGTTGATGGTGGAAACAACATTAGATTAAAAGATACGGTTGCTGAAGGTACATCTGGAGAAAGAACATACGAAGGTTTAAATAAAGCTGGTGTTCAACCAAGTAGTTTAGCTGGATATGATGATTTATCTTTCATTACTAAAGGGATTTTAGACGCATTCGATACTTCTATAACAGGTGACTTATCTGCTGAGGCTAGTTCAAGAATTGCTGCTGACGGTTCATTAGAATCTAAAGTTGATGCTGATGTATCTACTGAGAAAGCTGCTAGAGAAGCTGCTGACGCATCATTAGAAGTTAAAGTAAATGCTGATGTATCTACTGAGAAAGCTGCTAGAGAAGCTGCTGATTCATCATTAGAATCTAAAGTTAACGCTGACATTTCTACTGAAAAAGCTGGAAGAGAATCTGCTGATTCATCATTAGAATCAAAATTAAACTCTGACATCTCAACTGAAAAAGCAGGAAGAGAATCTGCTGACGCATCATTAGAGGCTAAAGTATCTACTGAAAAAGGTAGAATTGACGCTATCTTATCTGCAGCTACTGCTGACAGTGATTCATTCGCTGAAATCGTAACATTAATCAACTCTGTTGATACTGAGAACGATCAAGCATTCGCAGCTTACGTATTAAGTAATGACGCTGCTTTATCTC
>Ga0208899_1003289_pt1 | contig 10456 bp, 12 predicted proteins | sample VirMetDEL_Nov_24_FD_184518 | JGI IMG/M metagenome (GOLD analysis project Ga0208899, IMG submission 184518) | Aqueous microbial communities from the Delaware River and Bay under freshwater to marine salinity gradient to study organic matter... | ecosystem: Environmental > Aquatic > Marine >...
CAGCTTAGAGAAATGGCATCAGCCCATGCTCGCAAGTGGGAGCGTCTTGCTTGGCTTGTTGTTACTGTTGTAGTAACAGGGGCGGCTTCTGTAATAACAACAGTATTGACATAAGAGAATAAAGAGATGAGTTTATTAACAGATTTGCTTGGAGCCGGAGGAAGTGTCTTAGCTGGTAGAGACATCTATAACAGACTACAAGACATAGGAACACAAGCGCAGTCAGGAGCTTTAGCAGTAGGACGTGAGGCACAACAAGCAACTGAATTTAAGCCTTTTACTGTAACTACAGGTTTTGGGGGCTTGTCAGCCGCTGCTGACGGCAGTACCACAACCTCTTTATCTCCTCAGATGGCTGCACAACAGCAGGCTCTGCAGGGGATTACAGGCAGTCTTACAGGGGGTTTCCAGACTCAGAAGCCAAGGTCACTACAGACCCTTACAGATCCCACAGGAATCTCACAGGGGGCTTTTGGTCAAGCAGCACAAGCAATGGGCGCAGCAGGAGGTGTAGACCCCGGTATTTTGGGACAAAGGCAGGCTATTGCTTCTCAGTTTGCACAAAGAGCCGGAGCACCTTCAGACTACTCTGGTGTCTCTAATTTAGCTTCTATGGCTTTAGGGCAAGCTCCCGGCATGTTTGAAGGTGCTATGGGAGGCATGGGCGCAAGAGAGGCTGATATATATGAACGTATACGAGCCACACAGCGTCCTGAAGAACAACGCGCTCAACTGGCGCTGGAAGAACGCTTAGCCTCACAAGGACGTACGGGATTACGTACAGCACAGTTTGGAGGATCTCCAGAACAGCTTGCTATGGAGAAAGCTAGAGCAGAGGCTATGAATCAGGCTTCCTTAGCAGCCATGGGTCAGGCAGGCGTAGAACAAGAGAGACAGTTTGGGCAAGCACAGGCACTGTCTCAACTAGGGTTAGGAGCAACTCAGGCTGGACAGGCTTTAGGTACAGGTGACTTGCAAAATCTATTAGCCCTACAGCAAGCAGATATTGGGGCTGCACAAGCAGGCCAAGGGTTACGTCAAGGACAGTTAGGACTAGCATCGGGAATGTTTGGCTTAGGAACACAAGCACAACAGCTACCGTATCAGCTTAGGGGCTTACAGCAAGGTCTAGAGTCGCAGAGACTAGCTAACATTGGCGCTGGTATGGGACTCACAGGACAGCAGTTGCAGAACATAGGTACTTCTATGGGTCTGGGCTACATGCCTGAACAACAACTCTTGGCCTCTCTCACTCCGGGTCTAGAGACGGCTAGTATGGCTGATGTTGCACGTAGGCAAGGGGCAGGACTATTTGGTGAAGCAGGAATTACTGGACTAGAGGCTCGACTTGGTGCTGAAATTGCTGGCGGTGAGACACTTGGCAATATGTACCAGTCAGCACTTGCTGGCCTATTTGACTAATAAGGATAAATAATGGCAAATTTAAGATTTAGTCCGGGACTCATGGGTCAGATAGCTAACTTTGGGTCTGACTTGTTTGAAAAAGACCCGTCTGACCCACGTATAGGTGGGGGCGGTATGGCAGGCATGCTAACTAGAAGTGTTGGCAGGTTAGCTGGTAGGGACATGAGAACTGGGCAAGAGAAGATCACTCAGGGCATGGCTGAGATTGACCCTAGTGACCCACAGAAGATGGCTAAGATGTACGGGCTGATGGTGCAGTTTGGTACCCCAGAGCAGAAGATTGCTGCTACTCAGAAATTACAGGAGTTAGCACAACAGAAACAAGAAGCTCAGCGCCAAGAGAATTACAGGCAATCTTTGATTACTACTGCTGATAGTATTGGCATGGGTGATCTTTCGGCTCAAATAACTAACGCTAGTCCTGAAGAACTACGAGACCTTGGTAAAGAAATAGGTAAGCGTCAGATTCAGCTAGCAGCTAGAGGAGATGACGATAAGGCAACTGAAGTTCTGGCTCAGAATGCAGGTATTACTCCAACAGAACTTAAAGCTACTTATGGTGATGAGCTTCCTCAGTTTGATGAGATGGAAAAGATATTGACTATAGGTGACAAAGGCTCTACTAAAGCATTTGTTGGTGACGATGGTAAAGTACGTGTTTACTCTGTTATTGGAAGTAAAGTTCTTAAAGATGGTAGGTGGCAACAAGCGTCTGAACTAGGGCTACGCCCTGCACCACAGCAGGTTCAAACACAAGAGCTAGACGGTATCTATGGTAAAATGCCTGACAGCATGAAAGATCTTGTCAACGAAACAGTTAGCAATACAATTAAACAGGGGCAAGAAGCGTCAGATACATTGGCAGAGAACACTAGAGCACAGCAGCTACTGGACGGTGGGATATTTACAGGATTAGGTGCGGATGCTATTGTAGAGGTAGCGCGAGTAGGTTCTTTCTTTGGTATTGACAGCCCTACGCTTCAAAACACACAGGCATTTGCTCTAGAACGATTTGCTAAGGTTGCTGACATAATTCAGGCTTATGGTGCAGGTACTGGACTGTCTGATGCTGACCGTGATTTTGCTTTGGCACAAGCCGGACAGCCTACGTTTGAGAAAGCTACTCTTGAACGTATGTTGCGTATTGAACGTCAAGTTGCACAGTTTCAGCTAGAAAAAGCAAGAGAGATGATTGATAAGTCAGTAGAGGAAGGACTCTTGACTACAGGGGCAGCAGAGATACTTCAGCTAGGCAGGGGGTCTGTTCCGCAGCCTACTACCAATCTTAGTCCAAGCGCACAGCAATACATAAAATAGGTAAATCATGGCTCAGGCTCAATACACAAGAGAACAGTTAATCGAAGGTCTCAACAGAGCGGCGGCGGCAGGAGATAATGCAGCAGCCAATGAAATAGCTGCTATGCTGGACAAAATGGGCGAGCCTGAGTCTGCTCCAGATGCTATGTTTCCTAAGCTCACAGAGGCTACCATATCGGCAGGAGAGCGCCTAGCTGGGCTTGCAGGGACTCCTGAAGAAAAAGAAGCAGGACTCCAGCCCGGAATACCTAGAGCAGTCTCAGAGCTTGTTGGGAGCGCCGGGGGCATGATTATAGGTGCTGTGCAAGATGTGACACCGGATGTACCGGATGTAGTAGAGCAGGCTGTGTCTGAAGGTCTAGAGAATCTAACCGAAATGGCTAAAGTTCCCTTAGAGCCTGTAATACGCTTAGGTACACTTATGGGCGAGTCGGATATGGCTCAAGAAGTACTTAACACAATTCAGCAAAGCTGGTCAACACATCTAGCCCGTAAAGAAAGTGAGCCAGAGTACGCTGCGACATCTAGAGAACTAGAGGGTCTTGTAGACGTTGGCCTGCTAGTGACTCCTGCTGGTAAGCTAAAACCTGTTGTTGCTACCTCAACTCCACTTCTCGAAAAGGGAATGGATCTAAAGAGAGCAGGCAGAGGACAGGGCATTGGAGATCGAAAGTCTTTAACACGCAACATCCTGTCACCTATAGATGGTTTTGGCGAGGGTAGGACAACCACTCAGGGATGGCTAAAGAAAAAGACCTACGAGCCAACTGCTGATGAGCTAGAGATGGTAAATGTAATCTCCAGCATACCTGAGTTTAACCCAAAAGGTACTTTTACTGATAATTTCAATGTGATTGAAGACTACATAGGCAGGCAGGCAAATCAGCTTACTGCGGGAATATCAAAAGCAGGTAATCCTAAGTTAGATGTAGAGGCACTTATATCAGACATACGCACTAGAGCACTTAACGGCCTAGCTGACGAAGTATACGACAGAAAAGGTAAAGCTAAAAGAATTGAACAGCAACTACAGCTATTCAAAGAAAAACTAGGGAAAGGCACTGCATTGGAAGTGCTAGAGGCTCGTAAGGCTCTCGACAGGGCGCTTAGGAAGGACTCCAGAAGCGCAGAGGACTCTATAGCGACACCATCTAGAGCAGGCCGTAGGGCCATTTCTGAGGCCACTCACGAGGCTATCGCTGCTGCTGTTCCTGATGTAGCAGTTCAGGATCTCCTGCGTAAACAGGCTCTGTCCTACAGGGCACTAGACGTTGTAGATGAGAAGCGCAGGCTTGAAGCTAACACTACAATAGGTAGGCTTGGGCAGAACATAAGTCGCACAGGTGTAAACTTACCAAGAAACCCAGCTAGTCAGCTTGCAACAGGATACGCCGCTGGTAACGTAGTATCATCTGGTGCTTTCCCTTACCTTGCAGGTGTTGCAGGATCAGCAGCAGCTATCTATGGTTTAGGTAAGGCAGCAATGTCCTCACAAACAAAGAAGTTTTTAGGTCAGCTTTTGGTGGCTACAGATAAAGCCATCGTAGCCGCTAAAGGAAGCCCACAGATGATACAGCAGCTTAAAGCCGACAGGGCTGTAATTGTGGCTCTTGTTCAAGAGACTAGATTTGATGAGCCAGAGGAAGAAGAATAATGGCTGAGTTTGTTTCCGGCAGACAACTGAGAGCAAAGCGCCAAGCAGCCCGTAGGCAGAAAGACAACAACGGGTACATCTCTAGTAAAGTCGAGGCTGCACAGGCACAGATGGAGAAGGACGCAGAGCTATTCCCCATACAAACTGTTGACGACATTACAACCAGAGGTTTGCTAACTGGATCAACACTTCTGTCTACGCTCACAAGTCCTATCGGGGATGCCCTGAGTGCAGCCACTCCCGATGCTGTCAAAGAAAAACTGTCTGAAGGCATGGAGTATCTTGCAGGTACTGATGTCGGAAAGGCTGTCACGAAAGCCATTGAGGAGAACCCAAGAGCCGCTAGATTAGCAGGAGCCGCCGCTGATGTAGCGGGAGTTATACCTGCTGCCAGAGTAGGACAGACAGCAATCAATGCTGGGGCAGCTAGAGTGCCAACTATGATAGAGGGTTTTTATGGGGGTGCTGGTACTCCTCAGAAAGTAGCGGCAGCAGCGAGGGCTTCCACAAAAGCACTCCCCGGTACAATCAGAGACACCTTCAGCCCTAGAGCCATAGCCTACGAGAGAGAAACTGGCGTACCTCTAGAGAAAGGTAAGGGTGAAATTGGCGCAGGGACTACCAAAGGCAATGAAAGCATGGCTTCTGCCATAACTACAGACTACATATCTAGACAGAGAGGACAGGGGCCAGCACGTTTTGTCGCTGAAGGGCCAATAGGTAAAGTAAACAACCTAGCAGAAGTCAAAGCAACCGACAGGGCACAAGTAAGATCTCAGTTATTTGATAAGGGAGTCAACATTAACTTTGAAGTCCCTGAACAAGTGCAGAACAGGGCCATGAATCACCTGTATACAGTATGGGGATTCAAGCCAGAAAAGACCGATATTGTCGTGAAGAACCCTGAAGGTGTGCAGAGGCTATCTAACGAAGCTAGAGTCGGTACAAAGAAAGGCCCAAAAGCTCTCCGTTTACTCACACAAGAAAATATCATGGGAGAGAAAGGTCTAGCCAATTTTATGAAGAAGAAAAAGAAGGGTGTCGAGGATGCATCTAAGTCGGATCTTCTAGCCTTCTACAAGCAAAGAGGCGTAGATGCCACGGCAGGTGGCAAGAATGATCCTCATATTTACATAGGAACATCTCATGTATCTGAGGCAAAGGAGCTTGGGGGTGTCAACGACTTCATAGCTATAAATGCAGATACTGGCGATGTGTACTCAATAATCTCAGATCAGCACGATATGTTTGGTTTTGACCCAGTAGGCGGTAGCTCTCTTGTCACTATGACACCTGTACAACGGTCTAACTTTAAGGCACCAGCTACAGAACGCTACTCCATGGAGGACAATCTAAACTCTAGGATAACTAAAGGCGGGAAGAATAAGCCAGAAGGAGACCGCAGGGCTGAAGTAATGCAGGCCGCTAAGAATCTTGAGAAGATGTCGGGTATACCTATGGAGAAGGGAGAAAACCCTGTGACATACAATCTTAGGGTTCTCAGGGAGTACGAGCCAAAGACACAAGCAAGGGATGTGGCTACTGTGTCTAGAAGGGCAGGTATGCTAACTGCTGGCGCACAACCGTTTATAGGGGCACCAGCAGCAGCAGAGGAGGAACGCTAGCCTACACTAGCAAACCTAACCTTACCAACGTCACCTCTAAGGCCAGCCTTCATGTAGGTAGTAGCACGTCCTTCAAAGAAGTTTTGATGCTCTACACCAAGCACATCGTCAAGCCAGTTCAACGGGTTGTCCTTCACCTCGTAGTTAGGCTTCAAGCCTAGCTGTAGCAGCCTACGGTCAGCAATGTACCTGATGTACTGTTGCATTTCTGCTTTGGTTAGGCCGGGAATGTCACCTTGCTCAAACACAAGATCCAAGAACCTATCCTCTAGGTCAACCATCTCACGACATGCCTGATATATCTCCTTCTTGAAGTCATCAGTCCATAGGTCTATGTTCTCTTTGATAAACTCCCTGAACAACTTGGTCATTGCCTCTACGTGCATGGACTCGTCACGTATGCTGTAGGTAATGATCTGTCCCATGCCCTTCATCTTACCAAAGCGTGGGAAGTTCAGTAGGATGATGAAGCTAGAGAACAACTGTAGCCCCTCAGTAAAGCCTGAGTATATCGCCAGTGCCTTAGCTATAGACTTCTTGTCGCCCCTAGTGACCTTCACAGCGTTGATGTACTCATGCTTGTCAGCCATAGCCTCGTACTCTGCAAACGCCTTATACTCCACCTCCGGCATCCCTACGGTGTCCAATAGCAGGCTGTAGGCATGTTGGTGTATTGACTCCATGTTAGCGAAGCTAGACATCATCATACGTGCCTCTGGCTTCTTGAAGATACGCATGTATCGGTCTACGTATCCAGCACCTACGTCTACATCTGACTGTGTGAACAAGCGGAAGATCTGAGTCAGTAGGTTCTTCTCCTCGTCAGTCATCGTCTGCCAGTCTTTCACATCATTGTGTAGCGGTACGTCCTCTGGGAACCAGTGCATCTGGTTCTGTTGTGAGTAATAGTCGAACATCCAAGGATGGTCAAATGGTTTGTAGTAATCTCTAGTATCTAATAAGCTCATTCAGCGTCCTCCGCAAGTCCACCCATTTCAAACTCATGCTCTTTCAGGTATCTTTTACACGCTTTGTACATAAGAATGTGTGAGTAACCTACCGCCTGTGTAAAGCAGCTAAAAAACTCCATAAGTTCATGTATGTCCACTCCGTTACTTATATTCATTTCTACAGAGTAATCATGTAAGAATCCAGAATCGTTTCCATTACTTGTGAATTTAATCATCCTACATCTCCTTCCTTAATAAAGACACCATGAGTATTCATGTGTCCCTTCCTATCTTTAATATCATCATACGCTACCTTCAAACATTCCTCTAGGGTAGTGTCGTTCATTATGGCTAAGGTGTTTAACACCACCAAGCAGTCACCAATGTCATCAGTAACGTCACGCTCCTTGGCTATGTTATCCCCTAGCTCTCCTATCTCAGACACAAGTTTAGCAAACTGCGCTAAAGGTGTGCTGTTGTTAACTATACCACGCTTCATGGCCCAAAGGCTTATGAGATGTATTAGTTCATCACTCATCTTTTATGTTATCCAAGTGTTCTCTTAGTAGTTGATTAAAACCTATATCAAGTATTAATTGAACGGCAGGCGGTTCTAAATGAAGCTCTACCTCTGCGGAACCATCTTCGTTTTCTTTTACTTCGCCTACAACTATCTTAGGTAATGTTTCGTCTATCATTCTACTTCATGTCCTGCCATAATAATTGCTTGTTTGAATACCTCTATCAGGTAAATTATCTCTTTCATGTCCATAGACGTTGTGGATTTAGCTGTCAGAGCATCGTCAGGAGTCCAGCCGATAACTAATACATGCTCAAAGTCACCTTTACATTCCTCTAGCACCTCGTTAGCGGTAGCTTCCGTAGGCATTAAGTTTATCACATTACTCACTGAAGTGTGTCTCCAATACAATTAGTTTATCTTCTGCTTCTGCAATCTTAGCAACAAGGTTATCCATAGTATCAACCAAGTTACCATGCTCTCCTACGCCCACAGGGTTGTCTAGATAGTTCTGCACCTCTGCCTTGTATATATCTATCTCAGCATTGTACAGCTTCTTCATGGCGCTAATCTTTTGGTCTATCATTGAATCCTTCCTCTAACAGTTTTGTGTACTTATCGACATATTCTTTGTAGCTCAATGGTGCTTCACGCCTCTTGCATTTGTCGTCCATGTAGCTTGCCCACATCTGAGAGCAATAGTAGCTATACAGCCAAAATTGCTCATCTAAGTCATTGTAGTAATCTAGGTACTCTTTCCATGACACAGACTTTTTTAGCTCTGGTATGTAAAATTTAGCCCTGTAGACAGGGTGTTCATCAGCCTTCACAGCTTAGGCACTCCTGTTCTTCTAGGTTAATTCTTGGTATCTTGATGTTAACATTCTCTGTATTTCTAGCCGCTGTAGTTCGCAGGTAATACATAGATTTGAGTTTGTTAGCTCCTGTCCAATGTACGTGATTAACGTACTCCAAATACTCATCATGTACCTCCTGTGGTGCTGTAGCCGGTGGTGGCTCAAAAAACAGGTTTACTGACTGCGCTTGGCAGATGTACTTCTGTCTTTGGTAGGCGTGTTCGATGACCCATCGCTGGTCAAGTTCAGGTGCTGTCTTAAATACCTCCTTTTCTTCTTCTGTGAGTTTCTCCAAGTCTTTAACAGAGCCTTCAGCAGCAGCAATATCTTTCCACGTTTGTTCGTTGTTAATACCTTTCTTCTCAAGTAACTCCTCCAGATACTTATTCTTTACCTTGTATGATCCTGTCAGAGTCTTGTGCGTAAATACGTTAGCCCTAGTTGGCTCAATTGAAGGACTCGTTCCACCGCATATAATACTACTAGAGGCATTAGGAGCAATAGCAAGCAGGTGAGAATTACGAAGGTTCCCATTAGCCATATCAGGTGCTTCAGTACGTTCAGATGCAAGAACACTAGAAGCTGATGTGGCTCTATCTTTAATGTGCTTGAATACTCTATTATTGAAACTGGCAGCGTACATACCTTCAAAAGGTATACCATTGCGTTGTAGGTAGCTATGAAAGCCCATTGCTCCAAGGCCAATTGCGCGTTCTCTATATGCACTGTAAGCGGCTTTTGCAAAGCCTGTTTTATCTGGCTGAACATACTTGCTAAACTCCTCAAAGGTGTCATTAAAGTGCCACGCATGTTCTCCATGTGTAGCGTTGTCAATAAAGTGTTCTATCACGTTGTCAAGCATTGTGATTAGATCACTGATGAATAACTCATCGTCCTTCCATTCGTCAAAGTACTCTAGGTTCACACTAGATAAGCAACAGACTGCTGTACGCTCCTCGCTAGTCGCTAAGGTAATCTCAGAGCATAGGTTACTCTGGCGTACCTCTAGCCCCATGTCCTTCTGTGTCTCCGGTAGAGCCTCGTTACAGCGGTCTAGGTTAACAATGTAGGGTTCCCCTGTCTCTGCCCTAGTGTGTATTAGCTGCCACCACAAGTCCCTTGCCGATACAGTCTTGATGGCCTGCTTAGACTTAGGGTCAATCAGTCTCCACTGGTCATCGTTCTTAACGGCTGTAAGAAAGTCGTCAGTAATAGTGATACCGTTATGCAGATTAAGACACTTTCTATTAAGATCACCTCCAGTAGTCTTCCGCATGGCAATAAATTCTTCAACCTCTGGATGGCTGATGTCCATGTAGGCCGCATATGATCCTCGTCTAGTTACTCCTTGGTTAAACGCCAGCATCTGACTGTCAACTACGTGCATGAATGGAATGCTACCAGTAGACTGACTACCGTTAGAAGTTGAAACGCCATTACTTCTAACAGCACCCCAATATCCACCCAAGCCTCCACCTCCACTTGCCAACCATATGTTCTCATCATAGTGGTCAGATAAACCACGCCTTGAATCTGGAACATAATTGAGAAAACAGCTAATAGGTAAACCACGAGTGGTTCCCCCGTTACTAAGTATAGGAGTGCTAAAACCGAACCAGCCCTTGCTTGCGTAGTCGTAAAGTCGCTGTGCAAGATTGTAGTCAGTATGGCCTTGATACGTTGCGCTATAGACCGATGCTCTTGCGAAGGCTTCTTGTGCATGGGTTTCATCCTCCCAGAAGTATCTGTCCTTCAGTGTCTCTAGAGAGAACACACTAAGGTCTTTCTCTCTGTCGTAGTCAATCTGTATACCTAAGTAGTCCTGTGTGCCTGTCTTATTTGTCACTTGGGTGCTCCAGCATGTAGGCAATCAATCGTTCTTCGTACCATCGTGCTTTGCGTAAGTCTTCTATGGGCTGACCCTTGTAGCGGCAGCGCCAGTTATACTTGAGTGCATTACCACGGAGATAACCAATGTACTCATCGTGCGTAAGCATCCCGTGAATGGCATCAATACATTCCATTTTACCATTGTTGTAGTGTGCTGGACGGTTCACCATGTCCGGTTTGTTGTCCGGTTTATCTCCAAAGAAAGGGTGGTCATTACT
>Ga0208899_1003290_pt1 | contig 10455 bp, 21 predicted proteins | sample VirMetDEL_Nov_24_FD_184518 | JGI IMG/M metagenome (GOLD analysis project Ga0208899, IMG submission 184518) | Aqueous microbial communities from the Delaware River and Bay under freshwater to marine salinity gradient to study organic matter... | ecosystem: Environmental > Aquatic > Marine >...
AAGAACAAAACGTGAACAAAATACAGCAGAAGAACAAAACGTGAACGAATTGTGGCGGGTGGAACAAAACGTGAACATCCAAAAATCAAGCAAAATATTCATATTGCGACAATATGTCGCAGATATGCCTCTGCACATCGCCGCGCATATGTAAAGCGTATTCGCTATGCGTTCCGTGCATGGCTGGGTTGCAATCTTTGCATTTGAACCAGCCTCACTATTCAGTAACTATATGCCCACAAAGCGCGTCAATTCCGTCGCGCTCATACCTTAGATTATAGGGGCATCCCAAATGTTTAATCTTTCAGGACTAGCAGACGAACTCGCAGCCGCCTATCGCGCCAAGCCATGGCACGACCAAAAGCCGGAACAATTGTTGGGCGTATCGAATGACGCGAAAACAATTAAAGGTGAAAAGATAGGTGTTAGCACCGCAATTCTGTATCTTTCACCGCACAATATATCGGGCGTGAATATGTGCCCAATGGCCGAAATCGCACAATGCGACGGGCCTTGTCTTAATACAGCGGGACGTGGTGCTATGACAACGGTTCAACTTGCCCGGTTACGCAAAACGCTTTACTTCAACCAATACCGCGATGATTTTCTGGATCAATTGAAGCGTGAAATTGTGGCGCATATTCGTCTATCAATTAAAAAGAATATGGTCCCGGCCATACGATTGAACGGGACAAGCGACATTCGCTGGGAACTATTGATCTGGAATTTTATGGTCGAAATGCGCGACGAATATGGTGCCCGGTTTTACGATTATACAAAAATTCCAAATCGTATCATTCCACACCGAGACGTCTACGATCTCACGTTTTCTTATTCTGGCGTTGCAGAATATGCGCGGCACTACCAAACCGCTCGGGCAATGGGATATCGTATTGCGGTAGTATTCCGGTCAAAAGATATCATCCCGACGACATGGGACGGGCTTGATGTAGTATCGGGCGATGATAGCGATGTCCGATTTATGGATGATCACAACGTGGCCGTCGCACTATACGCCAAAGGTAAGGCGCGGCACGACACCACCGGATTTGTGATTGACTAGGGAAAACCGGGGCGGCACTATGTCGCCCCACCAACCCACGAGGAACCCATGGAAAACGAACTAATCATCATCATCGGAAACATCGCGGCGTTCGGAATCATCATGGCCGCAATTATCAGGAGCAAATATTAACCATGCGAAACCAAACACAGCGCCGAAAATCAGCGATGAACAAACACCAAAAATATCGGAAACAATTACGACAGAAGAAACATAACACCGAACAATGGGTGCTGCGTAACGTGCCCGAACATAAAATATATAAAAGAAATGGGAAGCCATGCACCAGACACATATCAGCCATGCAGAACTAGCAATGTACTTTTCAGAACCCATCAGGCACTATCAAATCATCAACCACCAACCAGAGCAGTGACCATGAGCCGCAAGACAATCAGAGTTGAGACCGTAATAGACTGGGCAAACAATTATCTGGCGACGACAGATGATCAGCACAGTGAGCGTCGGCGGGGTGTGTTGGCTATGCTGGACACAATTCTGCACGAGACCGGAAACTATCAGGGCTTTCGATACATCACGAACCTTGAGACCGACCACACACCGGGTGTCCGATACGACGAGAACACCGGGGCATTGCTCAGTTACGAGGAGCGGTTTGAGAATACCGACAGAACAAGGGTGCAGTACTAATGGACGACATCGACCGCCGCTACGCAGAAGCGACACACCGGGTCATGGACCTGATGCAGACCGGAGACTGGACCGTTACCGAGGCAGCCTACCGCGCAGCATTTGACCACAGCCTTGGCCTTAACCAGTACGGACGACTGGTCCGTGAAGCAAAGGAAAGATACGGGAAATGAAAGAACTAACCATTGATCCGCAGTTCTATCTATCAAAAGATATAGAGGCAATCTCTGACATTCTCGTAGAGATATTGGCAGAAGATTACGAGATTCTGGTTGAGTCACTAGGCTTTGAAATCAAAGTTTATTACCACGAAGATGAGGAGATGGAATAATGGGACTGGATCAGTACGCAGAGTTTCGTAAAGAACCTACAAAGACATTCTATTGGCGCAAACACGCCGCACTACAGGAGTACATGGAACGTCTCTGGGTAGAACGGACAGGACATGATGCCTCTTCCCTCAACTGTCAGGACTTACACCTCAACGAGGAAGACATCGAGGAACTCCGCAAGGCTATCCTGTCAGGCTTCAAGGACTGTCGATCAGATGGTGGCATGTTCTACGGACACCAGTATCAGGACATGACGCTGGAAGAATACCGAGAGGACGACCTGAAGTTCTGTGACGAGGCCGTGAAAGCCATCGAACGTGGTGAGACAGTTATCTACTCATGTTGGTGGTAATGCCCAGCCTCTACCACAAAGTGATTGACGATCTGTACGAGCAGGTCGTCGATCACGACCGACCATGTGGATCACAGTTCGACTACTGCGAGGACATCACCGAACAGTACATCGACAAGATGTCCGACATCGAACTGGTGCACTGGTACGACACATACATACATCAAGGAGAAAAGAAATGAAGAAAATTGTTCATATAAATCAGCATGTCATTCGATCTAACGCAAAAACGGGTGAGCGTGAGCCAGTCATTACGGTTAAAACGTACAAGTCAAATGACTATGCTCATGAGGTAACGATTAACGGCCCGTGTAAGATCGTTTATAGTCCCGACAAGCCTTTGTCCTGTGGGGCAAAGGTCTGGATTGAAACTGAAAGCGAGGTACATACAGATCAATGACTGAACAGGGCAACAACGATCTGTACGACACATACATCAATCAGAAAGAAAACAAATGAAGACATGCCTTGTCAGAGTACAGGACACACACATAGGTGTCGGACTGTTCTGGTTCGAGACCAAGAAAGAACTGTCCTGCATGATAGATCAGATCGCCGACCCGGCGGCGTGTGAGTACCGAATCATTGGTGGTGGTGGTGTGTTCTTCAACGACATCCCGCTGCCCAACCCGGACGACGACACGCTCTCCGACATGCGAGGATACGACGAAGGACTAATACACGAACTTGTATCGGACGGCACATGGCATCCGTGTGTCTCAATGGATTGGGCAGCATAATGAACATCTTCTACCTACACCCCGACCCGGTGGTCTGTGCCACTCACCACTGCGACAAGCACGTCGTCAAGATGATACTGGAGACAGCACAGCTACTGTCCACAGCCCATCGTGTACTCGACGAGGACGACGACAGACACGACCGTCTGGGTCTGTACAAGCAGACACATCGAAACCACCCGTCAGCCGTCTGGGTACGTCAGGCCGTGGGCAACTACGTCTGGACGCACCAGCTGCTGATCAGCCTGTGTCGGGAGTACACCCACCGGTACGGGAAGGTCCACAAGACATCCAGACTGATCGGGCCTCTGTCACAGCCACCTCAGAACATATCGACGGACCCGTTCCGCACCGCAATCCCGCAGTGTATGCCCGACGAATACAAAGACCACGACCCGGTGGTGGCCTACCGCCGCTACTACATCAACGACAAGAGAGATATAGCACAATGGAAGAAGACAACATCCGCGCCGAGATGGTTCAACTTGCCCGACGAATCCGAGAGGCAGGTGATGAACTCCACGATCTAGCAGTAGAACTGGCCGACAACATCGCCCGGACAGACCCGGACGACACCTATCTGGAGTTCATAATTGCGGAACTGGAGAAGTCAGACGACAGCACAGACGTGACTGCACACCTCGTAGCATCTGGTGTCAGGGCCATCCTGATGTTCGATGCCATCGACACGACATCAGCTATGCACTGACGACATACCAGCCATGCACCAGACGCACAGCTAACGCAATAATATTTCAAGAACTGGGGTGGACAATTCAGTGACCATCGAATACGCTATGAGGGTCAACAACAGGAGAAGACATGGCAGACTACAGGGGCTGGGTACATCTCGAAGATGAGTTGCCCCGCATAGGATCAGGGCTACGGCTCGTCGAAGGTCAGGTCGGACGCAAGTGGGTCCGTCTCAGGTCAGCGACAAGCCCGACAACCACCGACAGATCGCGTATCCACATCAGCATCTGGAGAAAGATTCTCCGCAGGACAGAGAAGAGAGGAATACCGTGGAAGTAACCTACAACAACATCACCGACATCAAGGTCCAGTCAGAGGATCGTGACTTCTACAAGATCACCTACGTCACAGCCACTGACTCAGACGGACGACAATTCACCATCCGAATGTTCGGACACGACAACAACCAGACAAAGGTAGAAGTAGAATGAATCGTTACAACCTCCGACAGATCAGCCCGACAGGGTACGTCACCATCAAACAAGCAGCAGACCTATTCAGAGGAGAGATCAGTGCAGGTGGGATCAGACAAGCAGGATACGCAGGACGAATCGACATGGTCCGATCAGGACAGGGAGGATGGTCAGCCGACAGAAAGAACCACAACGAGGTCTGTCTCCAATCGCTCTGGGAATATCTACAGGAGCGTGACCCCCGAGGTCGTCAGCTATGTAACGTCAGTGGCGGGGGAGACACCCGATGAAGACGACATCAGAGAGTTCATCGAAGGTCTCGAACTATGGTACGCGGATGCCCGACAGGGCGGAGATTTTTCCGATGACCATGAATGATGGACGACCACCGTGTGATGACTGTGGACATCGTCGGGCCGACATAAGATCGGGTGGACTGTTCTACTGCCCCGAATGTTGGAAGACATACGATGATTAAAGGATTATCAGGAGTAATAATAATGGCGGCATCGACCGGTCTCGTCATGATCAACCCGCTGCTGTCCATCCCTGTATTTATTCTTGGATTCTGGATGATGATGTCTACGGACTGGGACGACCTGTAGGGAGGTAGATTACCGACAACCATAAACATCAGATACAGTTGAGAAGAGAAAAGGAAACAGTGGTAGAAATTACTGTTTGTCTCAGACCTGATACATAGATATGTACCGGACGCGACGACCCCCTCACAATAGGACAGATTGTCGCACCCCTGAAACCCGCAGAAATCCGGCGATTAACACCGATGTTGTCGCCGGTTCTGCACCCCAGATAGGGCCGATCTGGTACTATCGGGAACGAAAAGACATCACTTGACGACCACGCATCAGCAGAGTATGATGCACAACCACCAATCAATTGCAGGATTTAGTCATGGCAAAGTGGAAACAGTTGAACGCATCGAGAGTCTTCCCGGATTTCAAACCGGTGCGGAACCCTCGATGGCTCTGGAATCGTTACGGAAAGTTCTACGATCCCTTGGTCTGGGTGAAGGTGGACGGCAGGGTACACCACTCCGGTGCCTCCCAGTTCAAGTCCAGTCCGAAGACAGGGCTGTCCAGCCTGTAGCTGTCCTTAGTAAATGTGACCGTTCCGAAGAGCGTCTGTAGCACGAGCGGTTCCATATCGAATTACTCCCTTTTTAATCTTTGTCCACAAGTTGGAGCCACCACGGTGACCCCCGACATTGAAGACATCAAACACGAGTGTGGCAGTACTGAATGTCATGGCAATTCTCCTGCCCCAAATATAATGCTGCACTGCAACATAGACAAGATCATGCCAGAAATCATAGCCATTCCACTTGCAGTTGTACTACTCGTCGGCGCGATTGCATTCACCTTAATCTTCTTCAGAGGCAACGATGAGTGATTCAGAACCAGTCAAGACACACATCCCGTGCCACCTATGCGGATCGTCCGACGCAGGTGCACTCTACACAGACGGACACTTCCACTGTTTCAGCTGTCGTCAGACCGAACACGCATACGACGGCGAACACGCACACGAGGTAGTAACTCATATGAAACCAACACATCAGAAGCCCCGGCTAGTTCACGACTCCTCCCGACTGGATGAGATGCTGAACGGCCTGACCTGCGGCGTCCTTGCAGACCGCAAGATTTCGGCAGCAGTTGTCGAGAAGTTCGGGGTCCGCATCGACAACGTCAACGACCGACACCTCTACCCGTACCGTAACGCGGACGGTGCCCTGACAGGGGTGAAGACGCGGTACTCCAGAAACAAGACGTTCTCATGGGACGGTAACGGACAGACAGTCCTGTTCGGGATGAACCTGTTCCCCGGCGGTGGCAAGACAATCACCATCTGCGAGGGCGAGATCGACACCATGGCCGCACACCAGATGAATGGGTCGAAGTGGCCGACAGTCGGGATGCCATCAGCCACCGGGGTCAAGGCTGTCAAGGAAAACCTCGAATACCTGAACACGTTCGAGGAAATCTATCTGGCCTTCGACAACGACGATGCAGGTAAACGTGCCACCGAGGACGTTGCCAACCTGTTCGAGCCGAACAAGTGTAAGGTGGTCAACCTCGCCCCACTGAAGGATGTCGGTGAGTATCTGGCCGAGGGTAAGGTCGAGGACTACACCCGACGCTGGTGGAACGCGCAGCCATTCACCCCGGAGGGTATCGTCCGTGGCTCGTCACTCTGGGACTTGGTCTCCACCGACGACGACACCCCGTCAGTAGAGTATCCGTACGATGGACTACAGGAGATGACCTACGGCATCCGTGTCGGTGAACTGGTAACGCTCACCGCCGGATCAGGACTGGGCAAGTCTGCCGTCGTCCGTGAACTGATGTACCACCTGCTCAACGTGACCGAGGACAACATCGGCTGTATGTTCCTCGAAGAATCTACCAAGCGGTCAGCCCTTGGCTTCATGTCGATGGCTGCGAACAAGCCGCTGCATCTGCCCGACACCGAGAAGACACCGGAGGAACTACGTCTGGCATTCGATCAGACACTGGGCACCGACCGTATCTTCCTCTACGACAGCTTCGGGTCGAACTCGCTGGAGAATATCATCGGCAGGGTCCGTCACATGGTGAAGGCCATGGACTGCAAGTACATCGTCCTCGACCACCTGTCCATCGTTGTCTCCAGTCAGGAGAATGGTGATGAACGTAAGGCCATTGACGAGATCGTCACCAAGCTGCGTATGCTGGTGCAGGAACTACGCATCAGTCTCATCATGGTGTCGCACCTCCGCCGACCGCAGGGTCAGGGCCACGAGGACGGGGCAGCGACTAGCCTGTCACAACTCAGAGGCTCTGCTGCCATCGCACAACTATCCGACATGGTCATCGGATTGGAGCGTAACGGACAGCACGAGAACGAGGTGATGCGGAACACGACAACAGTCCGTGTCCTGAAGAACCGATTCTCCGGCATCACCGGACCTGCCACCTACCTGTACTACGACAAGACCACAGGACGCTTGACAGAGACTGGCGAACCGGGGCAGGATGACACACCCGTCTTCGACAACAGCCCACTAGCAGACTTCACATCATGAGTGAGAAGAGATGCACCAAATGCGACATCGTAAAACCAGTTGAGGATTTTCATCGCGTAAGAAAAAACGAAGAGACTAGACATACTTGGTGTCGCGTATGTTGTAACGCATACAAACGCGATCACTCTCGAGAAAATCGAATACAAAAGCTTCCCAGATATATGTTGTATGCCTGTCGAGACAGGGCAAGACAGCGTGGACTCGAATGCACAATAACGATAGAAGATATTGAAAGCGTCATGGTTGAAGTCTGTCCTGTTCTGAATATCCCGTTAACAGTTAACGAAGTCGGATCATCCAAAGACAATTCGTATTCGCTCGACCGCGTTGATAACAACAAGGGTTATGTTCCGGGAAACATCCAGATCATTTCAGGAAAAGCAAACAACATGAAAAGTAACGCAACACTCGAAGAACTTGAGGCGCTTGTCGCCTACATGCGCCGTCATGTCTGACGTCATCGTTGACATAGAGACGGACGACCTCGATGCCACGACGATCCATGTCGCCTGTACCCGTGTGGTCGGAACCGAGGATCGCCGGACATTCACCTCGGAGAACATGGCAGAACTGCCCGACTACCTCCGGTCCTTCGACTGGATGTACGGACACAACGCCGTGAACTTCGACATCCCGGTCATCAACCGTCTGCTGTGTGGCCCCGGAGGGGCAGCTGACCTCGACCTCGCCAAGGTTCGAGACACCATGCTGATCAGTCAGCTTCTCTGGCCTGATCGCCCCGGCGGACACAGTCTCCGGGCATGGGGTGCCAGACTCGACGATGCCAAGATCGACTTCCACGACTGGAGCCTCGGGGCAACAGCCGAGATGATCGAGTACTGCCGACAGGACGTTGACCTGACACATCGTGTACTGACACACCTACAGGGCGAGGCGTACCAGATGGACAGGGGTGCTGGTGGTGCGTCGTGGAAGTCTGCCATCGCCATGGAGCATCGTGTCCGTGCCGTGATGAACTCGGTCGAGGATCATGGCTACTACCTCGATCAGCCTCGGGCAGCGACTCTTGTCGCCACCCTGTCTAATGAGGTTGCCGAGATCGAAGCAGATGTTCTGTCAGAGATGCCCGACATTCCCAAGCCTCGTCGCCTCGTCACCCCCAAGTATCGCAAGGACGGCACCCTGTCATCTGTCGGGCTGAAGCATCTCAACGATCCATCTGTCTGCGGTGGTGAACACACAGCTATCGAGTGGCAGACCTTCAACCTTGCAAGTCGTCAGCAGATTGCCGACCGTCTCCAGCGACAGGGATGGGTGCCACGGAAACACACCGAGAAGGGACAGCCCATCGTCGATGAGGCCACGCTGTCCACCATTGACCTACCCCTTGCACAGAAGATTGCCCGTTACCTCCTGCTTCAGAAGCGAGTGGCACAGGTCACCTCATGGCTCGACAAGGTAGACAGGGACAGCCGTGTCCGCTGCGGCTACCTGACACTGGGTGCCATCACCCACCGCATGTCCTGCACCGGCCCGAACCTACAGCAGGTGCCGGGACCACAATCCGAGTACGGCATGGAGTGCCGGTCGTGTTGGACTATCCCGGAGGGACGACAACTCATCGGCACTGACCTTGCCGGTATCGAACTCCGATGCCTTGCCCATTACCTTAACGACAACGACTACACAGAGGAACTTATCAATGGAGACGTTCACACAAGAACTCAACACCTTGCTGGATTACCTACACGGGCTGGAGCGAAGACTTTCACATACGCACTGCTTTACGGGGCGGGAAACGCAAAGCTGGGAACAATTATCGGAGGCGGAGCAGATGCTGGTGCTGCAATTAGGGAACGATATCTCCGTGGTATGCCATCATTTGCGAACCTACAGCGAAGAGTTGCCAGACAGGCGGTATCAGGCACAGTCACCGGCATCGACGGGCGACACGTCCGAGTCCGTTCAGAACATGCAGCCCTGAACACGCTGCTCCAATCATGTGCTGCGGTCATCGCCAAGCAGTGGCTGATCAACGTATCCGAGACGCTACCCACCGGGGCAAACATCGTAGCCATGATTCACGATGAACTCTGCATCGAGGCTGACACCAGTCTCGATCCCGAGGAGATCGGACTGATCTCAAAGAATGCTGTACAGGCCGTGGCCGATCAGCTATCCTTTAACTGCCCACTAGATTGTGATTGGAAGGTGGGCAACAATTGGTCGGAGACACACTGATGAAACGTGTAAAGTTCACGCCCGAAGATATCGAATACGCCAAGCAGGTAGCCCAAGACATCTATGATGAGTCGCGCCGTCAGGGACTAAATCCCGGCAACGCAACAGGTCGTGGATATGAAGCTAAGAACGAGATACTTGGTGTTATGGGGGAGATGGCCTACGCCAAGGCCACGGGCAGAAAGTTCGTCCCCAACATCAACCAGTTCAAGCGACCTGACGTCGGTGACACCCATGTCCGCAGCAGTTATTCATTAGGTCATATGATACTTCGTCCCGGTGATGTGCCGGGTCTGTACAGCTTTGTTCATGTCGCTAGGGATCACACATGGGCAACGGTTGTCGGACACTTCGACGGGGCCGAGGCCATGACAGACAAGTACTGGCGTACCAAGGAGCAGATCGCTAACGTACTCGGACCGGGTGATGCTGCTTGGATCGTTCACTTTAAAAAACTTAAACCACTGCAAGAGGCAGCATAATGAAGATTGAAGTAAACCTTAATGATGAATGGGTCGATGAGGTTGTGGCGGCATCGCTGCGTGACTTCATCCGGCGCGACTACAACACACCCGACACACCCATCAAGGCCATGAAGAAAGTGCTGAAGTTCTACAGCGTCAAAGAGGACTACACGGATTTCATGGAAGACATCAAGGAATTGGATGACATTCATCGTCATCAAGAAAGGTTTGACTTCTGATCGGCAACCTGATAGAAGTCAGATGTGCGATACAGAGGGGCTTCGCACACCCCCAGAAACCTAAAGGAAAACATCATGCCTACACTTACCGGAACTGCTCACTGGGCCAAGGTACACGAAGCCGCCAATAGCCCGAAGTACCCCGACAACTACCAGTACTC
>Ga0208899_1003305_pt1 | contig 10432 bp, 5 predicted proteins | sample VirMetDEL_Nov_24_FD_184518 | JGI IMG/M metagenome (GOLD analysis project Ga0208899, IMG submission 184518) | Aqueous microbial communities from the Delaware River and Bay under freshwater to marine salinity gradient to study organic matter... | ecosystem: Environmental > Aquatic > Marine >...
GGGGTTGACATAGATGACCAACTCCTAGAGTCTTATAGCCTAAACTATCCATATAAATCTCTAGGACTTCGCCCTCGTGTCGTTTGATTTCAGCTTTGCATTGTTCGATGTTCATTTTAGTACTCTAGTTTTCCTAAATTAATTTTAACCATGCTCCCCTCACCCGGACCACTTCCAAGATATGAACCTAACATTCGTGGACCAAAATATTCCGGCTGTCTTATAACGTTACGCATATCTCCTAAAAAAGTTTTTATTCCTTCAATACTAAAACTTCTATCTTTCCAAGATTTTTCATTAAAATTGTATTGGTCTTCTAAAATAGTTTCTCCTTTGTCATTAGTAGTTAAACGAGCTTGTCCTATAGTAGTTTTTAAAGCATACTTTGGGTCTTCAAAAGATTTTTTAATTACACCTTGAGAACCTTTAATACTACCACCAACATCAGCATAAGCAGGATCATCATAAACACTTTTCATTCCTTTGGGAACTGTTTGATAATCTTCATAGGCAATTGTATCAGATTGACGTTTTCTTGCATTAATAGCTACTTCTCTTGCAGCAGCATATTCTTCAGGACTTAAATCAGTTTCAGTTAAATCATCATCACCACCAAAAACATCATAAGCTAATTGTCTTATGTTAATTGGTAAGACTCTTTTTCTTAATTCAGGCTCTGCAGTTTCTGGAAGTTTGATATCATCTCGTTTAAACTTACGTGCAACTTCTTTAGCTTTTTTTCTGAATACACTTAAAAAACTTTCTTGCTTTGAAGGCTCTTTTGTTACAGGTGCTTTACCTTTACTAGGTATAAAAAGATTATCTCCTGCATAAATTTCATCAGGGTTTTTAATTTGTGGGTTTACTTCTAATAACTCAGCCACGCTTAAGTCATTTTCTCTAGCAATAGAAAATAAAGTATCTCCTTTTTTTAAAAGTAATTTAAGTAAGCCACCTTTACTATACTGTAGCCTATCCATATCATTTTTAATTGTCATAGTCCTAGTCCTTCCATTTGAGATTTTAATGCACGATCTTCTTCGTCTTGTACAAACTCTGCAGTACTGTTAAAAGGCTCACCTGTTACTCTACTTTGCATTTCATCAGGCTCATCAGTTACGTTAGGTACATTCTTAACTATACCACCTTTAGAGTATTTAAATAAAGGCTCTGTACTTGGTTCTTCTTTTTTATATGTACCCCTAGCCATAGCTCGTAATTTCTTTTTAGTTCCCTCACCAAAAATGTTATCGTAAGCCCCATAGTAAGGTGCGTTTGGAACTAAAAATTCTGCAAAACCTTTTCGATATAAAACTGAATCTAAAATATCTTGGGGAAAAGGACCACCTACAGCTTTCATAACCGAAGTGATTGGACCTACATTTCTTTCGTCTTCTTCTCTGTATCTATACGCATAATCAAACGGACCAAAACCACCCCAACGTCTAACAGCATTACCTAATATTTCTCCCGTTGATTTTTGTTTTCCAGTTTCGTAATCTATAGTGGCTTTACCATTACTTCGTATTTCATTACCAATATGAGCCACATAAGTCATAAGTATTGTTGTCATTACAATTTTAGGTGCTGTATGTGCAAAGCCTTCATTGTATCTTAAACCATACTTTTTATTTTTATCTCTAGTTACCGGAGAAAACTCATTAATAAATCTTTTTAATATAGTATTATTAAAGACTGTAGGGTAACCAGCAAACTGAATTAAAAACTGAGCATCTGGTCTACTGAACCAATCAGGTCTATTAGCTTCTGCTGCTCTGGGGTTTAAAATAATTTCTTTAGTAAATCTATTTGCTCCACCTAACATACTTTCAGAATAAAAAGTTTCATTACCGTTACCATTTATACCTTTAGCCAAACTATCATCATACAAACCATTTTGGTCTAATGATTTTTTATACCAAGTAATTGCTTCATTTTCATCAATACCTAGTTGTCTTAGTTCTTTTATAATTTGTTTTCTTTTACCAGAACTTAAATTACCATATGAAGTTTTACCAGTAGCTAATTTTTCTGCATGTTGTTTAATAATTCTTTTACCAGTATTAAACGATGCTAGTTGAACTGCTTTAGTCCAAGGAGCTAAAATATTACTATTAAAAAAGAACTCTTGCATTCTTTTCATAGTAGGGCTTTCTATTGCTTCACCTGCTAAACCTTCTATTCTTTCCATAACAGCTTGTTCAAAAGCTAACCCTGTTTGATGTATTTCATCCCAAGCTTCATCTGATAAATCTTTAAAACCTTTTGTTGTTTTACCAGTTGATCTACTAATAGTTTTAAATAATCTATCAAAACTTGAGTTGGTTTGTTTTTTCATTGCTGATCCAATATCTTGTACAACGTTAAGACCATCAGCATTACCAGCTCTTGATAATAAAATTAAAGGCTCAGTAACACTAGACAAAGTAGCAAATGGTAGTAACGATGCTTGTTGACTTAAAATAATACCATCTTTAATTTTTCTTAAATATTTATTTTTATTTAATTGAGAATTACTAAATGTTTCTAAACCAGTAGCTCTACTATAAATCCTAGTTAACCCATCTTGAACTTTATCAATTTCTGCTCGACTATATTTTTTTGAACCATCTTTATTTTTTGCAGATAACATTTTATTTATAATAGGTGCTAATTCTAACTTATTAAATTCAGCTAAAGTTGCACCAAAATATTTTTTACGTGCTATTGATTGTGATAAATTTGTAAAATAATTAGTTAAAATAACTTCTACATCATCTTCTAAAAACTTAGAAATTTCCCAATCTTCAATATCTACAAATCTTCTTGGTTGTAAATACCCAGTAGAATTACTTTTTCCTTTTACTCTTAGTTCAAATGGAGTATGTCTTTCAGCTAACATATCATCTATAATTTTATAAGCTTTTAATTGTTTAGCTACAGCTTCATCACCGTTTGCTAAATCTAAAAAGTCCATTCCTTGTCCATTAGCATCTTTAAAAATTTCTTCATCTTTACCAAGCTGACCTTTCCTACTACCCTGTACAATTGAAGTACTACCATCTACGTTAGTGATTTCTACATCAATTAAATCTTTTTCATTAACAGGATTAGCGTGTCCTTTTGCAATTAATATATCTGCAAATTCCTCTTTATTTTTATCAAGTTGATCATACTTATATAATCTAGGAAAGAAACCAGCTTTTCTAATTGTCCCTGTTCTAAATAATCCAACATTATTAGCATCGACATAGCCTTCATCTAATAAATTTCTAAGACCTTTATAGGCTTTAATAATATCAGGACTAACGTTAATTGAAGTTTCTTCTACAACATTTTTACCATCAACCCTATTCATTTGTTTATAGTAAAATTGACCATTAACAATTTTAGCATCTATATTAGTACTTGTAACATTTTTATCACTTAATAAAATATTTAAAGTTTTATTAGCTTTAGATTCTAGTTTACCAAAAAAACCAGTATACCCTATAGGGTCAAAAAGTTTAGCTAATGTTGGTATATATTTACCATGGAGTCTACCATAAAATTCTCCAAACGTTCTAACTGATTCAGTTCCGTCTGCAAGTTTAGCTTTAGTAGCTCCTTCAGTACCTTCTTTTAAAAGACCAGCATCCCAATCATATCTTAGTTTTCTTAAAAAGTTTCCTATTAAAGGTTCATCTTCTACAAACTGTACCATTTCAGACGTAGATTTACCAAATAAAAAATTTAAACCAGTCTTTACACTTGGTTTTGCCTTATCTATTCGTGCAATGGTTTCTTCTGTAACTTCTCCTTCAGGACCTAAAGTTGATTCAACATTTAATTCTTGATCAATTTTCCAATCTGTTTCTACCTCTTCTCTAACTCTAGGACCTACAAAATCTATATCAGAATTATTAGCATACTTAAATTCTTTTTCAACAAACTTAGCATACTTTGAACCTTGACGAGCAGCTACTCCAGCACCAATACCACCACCCAAAATACCACCAGTTAAACCACCCAATAAGCCTGAAAACGCAGTTTGATTTAAATCTATGTTATCAATCATGTCTGTATCTACTTCGATATCTTGTAAAAAATAATCGTGTAGTCCTGTCCAAGTAGCTCCTTCTGCTGATGTTACTGCAGCTAATGGTTTAGCACTCTTAACAGATTGTTTAATTAATTGTTTAGTTCCTTGTCTAGCAGCTTCAGTTAAAGCAGCTTTACCTGCTAAAGTTGCACCACCAGTTTGTACTGAAAATAACAAAGCCAAAGCATTTAAAGGATCAAAAACTATATCAATACCTAAATCTTTAATTAATCCTAAATGTTCTTTAACACCTTTTAAGTCTGCGTTTTGAAATTGTTGTGTTAAGTACCTATAGTCTTGTTGTTGTTGTTCTGTCCATTCGTTTGCTTGTCGAGCCCTAACAATCGCAGAGCTTAAACTGTATTCAGAATCTCTTAAGTATTCAAATATATTATCGTTTGAACCGATACTTTCTAAAAATCTTTGCGAAGTTTTAGAAAACTCATCATCATTTGCAAGGTCTGTTAAACTTTTTTTACCAGTCCTAATGGATGGTACACCCACGCCCTGATCTATTTTATTGTAAATTTGACCGATATTAGTTTCATAACCTAACGGTTCTTCTTGTTTAGAAGTAGCCCCACCATGTAAACGAGCATAAATAGAAGCTAACTCTTCATTTTCTTTAGAGTCTTCTTGATTATCTAATTGTGGATTTTGTATTTTATTATAAATACTGCTGTAATTAAATGCCATATTAAAATTTAAATATTATTTAAAAGCAAAAGGTATATTTGGAGCTATTAATTGAGCTCCTCGTGTTTGTACATATTCTTCATAAGTTACACCATATGGATTATCAATCTCATCAAATAACTTTTCAAACATTATAATTTTTTCTCTACTGTTTATATCTTTATTAGTAGCAATTTGTTTAAACTTTAAATCAAAAGCAGTTTGTTTTGCCTGTTCGTTCATAGAATCCCAGCTTTTATCAGTAGTATATTTGTTATTTTTAAAAGTAATGCCCTCACCTAATACAGCAGGAATATCTCCATTGTATCTATTATATTCATATTTTTCATAAATTTTTTCATCTGTATTAGGGTCATAATATTCTGCTGCATTCCAAGGAATAACTCCTAAAGTGCTTGTTACTCCACCGGGTCTAAAACCTCTTTGAGCCGTAATTGCTGTTGCAATATCAAACCTGTATTTTTCACTAGAGCTTATTTTTTTTCTAAAATTTTCTATGTCTTCTTTTGTATACTTAATATCTTTTTGTTCTAAACCATCAATGTAAACTCTTTCTGCAAAATCAACATCATTTTTAAATGCTAATGACAGACCGGCAATATCACTTACCCATTCATCTTTCATTATTGGGTCCTTCATAATATCATCAGCAAACTTATACCAACTATTTCTACTTATAGTCATTTTATATTTATTATCTGAATTATAAATTCTTTTTTCACGAATATTCCTATCAAAAGAATTTAAATTTGTAGCTGCTCTTTCATATAATTTAGCATCTCCTCGAGCTATATCTGTTATAGATTCAAATGTATTTCGATACTCACCCATGCTTTTATCAACTGCACCAATAATAAGACCTCCTAATTCTAAATTATTTAACACATCGTTTAAATTTCCACCAGCTAATTGAGTTTCTTCAATATTTTTAAAAAGATTTAATCCACCTTGTTTTTCATTTCTTAAACCAACTTGAGATAGTCCATCCTTAATAGTATTAAATATTCCTCTATTTCTATAGTTTAATTTTCGTTCAGCGATAATTCTTTTTTCAGCTTGAGTTAAATCGTAAGCAGATATTCCTCTGGCTCTTTTAAATAAATCTAACCGATCCATATCTTTTTGTTGTAAAACATCTCTTAACTCATCTTCAAAGCTTAAATAATTTGCTTTTCCTGTATCTTTATTTGTATCTAAATAATTTTTTAAAACTTCATGTAAAGCACTATTATAAGTTGTGTCATAAGTATCAGTATTAGCTTTAAAAGAATTAAAGTTTTCTTCTCCTACGTCTTGTTTAATTAAACCATCAATAACAGGTTTAAATTTTACAGCAAGACCTTTACCGTCATATTCATCTAAATACAGTTTTACTTTAGAATCAATATCTAAGTTTTTATTTTTTTCAGCCCAATCAGCATCAGGCATGTACTGCATAATTCTTCCAAGCTGTGCAATTTCTTTAGCTTGACTGTCGTTATTAGATAACAAAAACATTTCGTGCTTGTCTAATTCTTTAATTCTTTTATTGTAAGCATTTTTAAATATTTTTTGACCAACACCAATCAAAGCTAATGTCTGTCCTATTCTTTTAGATTTTTTAGCTTCTTTAGCTTGTTTTTTATTTATCTCAGCTTGTCTACTTAGTAAAGATGAACCAAGTTCTTCTATACTTTTGTCTCCAAAGTTTTCAAATAAGTTATTTAAATCTTCTGCCATGTGTTACTCCGATGGTCCTAATAAATTTTTCCTTGTGTCTGGTGCAGGTTTCTGTAATAAACTTGCTCGTATTTTAGAAGTATCTAATTTTTCTAATCTTTCTTGAATATCTGTTCCGACAGAAGTTGGTTGAATAGTTTTAACTTTAACATCTCTAAATCCTTTTCTTTTTTGCATGTCTTCATTTCTTTCTTTGACAGCATCTTGTACAACATCTTCGTCTTCATCTTCAAAGCCTTCACCATCACTATCTACAATAGGTTCTATTCCTGACTTTTCTGCTATAGCCATAAGCATAAACATAGTAGGCTCTAATAAGTTTAACATCATATCGGGATTAAATTTACCTTTTCTAAATCCTTCTGTTAAAACTACTTCTGCTATTGTGTTCACAGATATATCATTCAACATTAAATCTTGAACTCCTTTTAGTCTTTGAGGTTCTAGTAAGTCTAAAAATATTTTTTCTCTAGCTTCTTTGACTGATGTAATTTCAGGTGGTTGTTCCCAAGGATAAGCTTGATCAGGAGGATTAGTTAAAGACTGTCCTGCAATAGGTGCTTCAAATAATACTTCTTTTAAATTTTTTGGTGTTGGTTTGGTTGCCATAGTTATTCCTTTAAGCTCCTAAAATCCCACCATATGCATTCGTCAGATTATATATATCTTGAGTACTTGGGTTTGGATTATTAAAATCTATATAATTGGTTGTAGGGTCTGGTCGTCTCATTAGTACAGAGTTTGCAGTATCTGCAAAATATTCAGCTTGTTGTTTTCTTAGTTGTTGTGCTGCAAACTTTTCTGCATCTTCACTAGCTTGAATTGATGATCCAACAGCAGTAACAGGAGCAACTACTTTGTAAGCACTTTTTGATCTTTGAAAATAACTAGCACCGGGTTTTGGAGGTGTTACACCTTCAGTTGTTTTAATTGTTTTTCGATCTAGAGGGTCTATAACTGTACCATCTTGCATTGTTACTGCAGAACTTTCTCCAACTCCAATATCTACAGGAGTATCAACTCCTTTATAAAACTCATTTAAATCAGCTTGTTCATAAAAACCTGCTTTTAAATCAGTATCTATACCATCTATAAATACAGGGTCTTTCATACCTTTAGGTGGTTTAGGCATTTTAGGTCCACCAATACCTACTTGAGCTTCTGCACTAATAGTACTTTCAGGAACTTCAAATGTCATTTCTTTACCACCCGGAGTTTGTAATACTTTTGTATCTGCTGGGATTGACATATCTTTAATGCCTTCTGTTGAAGGCTCAACAAAACCGCCTGTTGTTTCACTTACCCAGTTTCTAAAGTTACTACCTGCCATACCTTCACCACCAACAAAAGAACTTACTCTGTTCATGCTGTATTCGATAGCATCAGTTACTCTATTAAAAACTGTACCTACCCCATCTTTTATAAAATTACCAGCGTTGACTAAGCCTTGAGCAATAGGAGCAAGAAAGCTACTGCCTTGAGCTACGCTTGAAATCCACGTACCTATTCCCGGCAACATAAAAGATAAAGCAATAGAACCAATAGGACCTAATTTACCAAAAGCTTTAGCAATCTTACCTAAACCTTTTTTAAATTTCTTACCTACGCTTTTAATTCCTCTACCTATTTTCTTTCCAATCTTTCTTAATTTTCCCATAATATTTTCCTCTTAATCTAACCAGCCTTCTAAGATACTTGAAATAGCTTGTAAACTATCATCCCATACATCTTGTTTTCCTACACCAGCTTCGTTACCTAAGGCAGCAATAAGAAGCGAAGCCTTACGTTGTTGATCGTTATCCCATCTTTTAAATGCAAAGTCTGCTTCATCTCTTAGTTCTTGCCATAAAAAGTTATTAGCTGCTGATGTTAAGTTAAACATATTTTGTGCGTTTTGCTGATTAATTGCATTGAAAGCAGCAGTATCAGCAGTATTAGCTTTACGTCTCCATTCCACATTAGACTGAGCTATGACAGTTGCGTTTTGTGTATTAAACTGTTCTCTTGCAAAATCTTGTTGTGCATTAAACTTTGAAACATCTGTAGCTAATTGAGCTTCAATTGTTTCTACTTGTAACTCATTAGCAACTCTTCTAGCTTCAGCAGCATTTTCAGCAGCAGCATTAAACTGTGCCATTGAATTTAATTGATTAGCATTAAACTGTTCATTTTGTTGTTGAACACTCGTCATAAATTGATTGACTTGGTTTTGACTTGTTGCATTAAATTGTAATGCAGCATTTTCCGCAGCTTGATTACTTAACAATCTTTGTTGTGTTTGTTGAGATTTTAAAATACTTGCTTGTTGTTCATTACTTAAATTAGCAAGGTCCATTTGTAAGAACGCTTGAGCATTAGTAATAGCAAGTTTTGTATTTTGATCAGCTTCTGCTAAGTTCCTTTGAGACATTAATATAGCATCTTGCATAACGCCTTGTTGTTCCATCGTAGCATTTTGCAAACTAGCTGTCTGTAAAAATTTAGAGTTATTAATAGACCTTTGTTGGTCAGCACTAAACTGAGCCATGTCTAACTGGAATACATTTTGAGCATTAAACAAAGCTGTTTGTTGTGCCATTTCTGCATCTTTTAAAGCTGCTGTAGCTTCAATAGATTTTTGTTGAGTTACACTTTGTTGTATAGCTTGGGCATTAGATTGAGCTATAGGTAATGCTGATGTAATAATAGCATTAAGCAAGGCATCTCTTCCTACTGTGGATGCTGACATGCCACGTTGAGCTAACATTTGCTCAACAGATGCAACAGCCGGTGCAGCCCATGTAGGTACATTACCTTCTTCAATACCAGATAGTAAACTATCAATTTGATTAGATACTAAAGCTTCTTCAGGAAGACCTTCAACAATTCCTCTTTGTTCTTCTGTAAAGTCTGTAAGCCTAGCTTCAAGAGCTTCAGGATCATTTCCAAGCTCTGTAATATCTTCTTCACTTAAACCAGCATTTCGTAATTGTTTTTTAGCTCTTGTAACTTTAGCAAGAGATGTCCCAGCAACTTTAGCAGCAACAGCTTTGGCTTCAGGACTTATAGTTCCAACAACTCTTTCTTGTAAAGCTCCCGGTAAAACTTCTACTTCAGCAGCATCAATAGTAGGCGTAGTTTGAACACCAGCAGCTTTTGCTAATGTTTCACTAACTTCAGGTGAGACAGCTCCAGCAGCAGCTTCAACAACAGCAGTTTCAGGAACTTTAGCAACATCTTCTGAAGATATTGTAGCAGCTTCAAATGGTTTTGGTTGTGCAGCTTTAGAAACTTCATCAATTGTACTAACTTGTTCAGGAGATATAGCACCTAACGTAGCTGCTCTAGCTTCTGCAGTTGATTTCATTTGTAATTGAGCAGCTTCTTCTGGTGTTATTTCAGTTCCTTTAGCTACTTCACCTTTTTCACTTACTAATTTTTTTGGAGCAGGTATTTTTGGAATAGTATCAGGTAAAATACCTTGCGACATTTCTTGAGCTTCTTTTCCGGTCTCAATCATCCTAGCTCTACGTTCTTGTCCAAACTCTGCTTCTTGTTCAGATTGTTTTAATTCTCTAATACGTGTAGCTTCTGCTGCAATAGCTGCTAACCTAGCTTCTTCGGCTAAACGTGCATTTCTTTGCTCTTCTGTTTCATTTTCTGGAGCAGGGGTTGGAGCAGGAGTAGGAGCAGGAGTAGGTGCAGGAGTTGGAGCAGGGGTAGGAGATGGTGTAGGTGTAATACCGGGTATATCAATATCTGGATATCTAGTTGGTAAATTAGGATTATATCCGGGAGTACCGGGGATATTAAAATCATAGCTTTGGTCAAACTCTACTTGACCTCTATTGTTTTCTCTATTTTGTCTTATAGCTTCAGCACGAGCATTTCTAGTTTCTAATACTGGTGCAGGTGTCGGTGCTCTTGTAGGAGCAGGAGTCGGTGCAGGAGTCGGTGCCGGTGTTGGAGCTGCTACCG
>Ga0208899_1003307_pt1 | contig 10432 bp, 14 predicted proteins | sample VirMetDEL_Nov_24_FD_184518 | JGI IMG/M metagenome (GOLD analysis project Ga0208899, IMG submission 184518) | Aqueous microbial communities from the Delaware River and Bay under freshwater to marine salinity gradient to study organic matter... | ecosystem: Environmental > Aquatic > Marine >...
TCTTCCTTGGGGAGGTCTTCCGAAACACTTGGCTGAACACCAGCCGCAGGAGCGTCCGCTGCCTCCGCTGCAAGCTTACGCCGTGCAACGATCTCAGCTTTTGCCTTCTCAAATTTCTTAGCTTCGTCATGCTTTGCTTCAAGTTCCTGCGCCTCTTTGTTGAGGGCAAGAATTTGCTCTTGATGCTCCGCAGATGGACTGTCGCCTGCAACCTCGATCAATGCTTCCACATCAACCGAGATTTCAGCAAGCCTATTTTGGATATCATGCAGATTCATTTCTGATCCTTGTTTTCAATTCTCCGAACGGACGGTAAAACGCCCGTCCACATTTTTGCCTATTTACTCTATTTTGACATTTTTGTCAAGAATCAGACTTAAGTCTCATTCTAATTCTCCTCGCAGATGCCTCTGCAACCGCTGCATAGAACGGGCTAATGACCTCAGCTTTCTTTTCAAGTTCTTTCATCTTTCTGCTAATTTCATTGATCTCGTCAACGAAACCCAAGTCATAAGCTTGCTCGGCTGACATCCAAGTTTCTGCTTCCATCATCGCGAGCAGTTCATCTTCTGGCAGATCGGTTTTATCTCCGTATGCAGAAGCAATGTCTGCATCCATCAATTCGAGGATGTCAGCCATGCTTCGGAATTCGACGCTGTTGCCCATCGCGACTGTCCAGGCCCGATGAATCATAAACTTTGCATTTGAGTTCATGACCACCTTGTCAGCAGCACATGCGATGACAGTTGCAATGCTTGCACAGATTGCGTCGATGTGAACTGTGACGTTGCCACTGTACTGCATGATTGCGTTATAAATCGACAGACCGTCAGTAACGCTGCCGCCTTCGCTGTCTAGCAAGATGGTGACATCTTCCCCAGCGTGCTCAGACAGAGCACTGAGAAAGTCGTCTGCTGAAATATGGTTCTCAAAGTCTCCGATACCACCACGCATGGTGATGGTTTGGGCTGTTGGATTGGTTTCAAGTTTCATCTTTATCTTCCTCGATTTGAGTTTCTGGTTCTTCGCCACCTTTTGCAAGGTCGTTGTCTTGTGGAATGTTTCCGCTGCCTGCGTAGTAGTCTTCGTCCAAACCTTCGACAGGATTCATGCCGTGAATAGCACGCACTTCGTTACCTGAGATCACTCCCTGCTGACGCAAGGTTGATGTATAGCTTGCAAGAAACTCAAGGTTGTTTGAGTAAATTGATTTTGCGTCCATGCAGTATCTGAATGAACCTGCCGACCGCTGTCGCTTGCTGAGTAATTTCAGGTCACATTCGTTCTCGATCTTTGCAATCCATCGGCCAAGGCAGTTTGTCAGGTATGCTGACTGACGCTCTGTCACTGACTTGTAAGATCCACCTGAGTTATCACCGAGGACTGTCTCAAGAAGGAAGATGATAGCTTGGCTTTCGCGTCCGAACTGACGCTGAGAAACATACCCAGTGCTGTTGGTGTCATGAGGCAATACTTGTGCCTTCATCCCTTCTCTGATCATTCCGGTTTTGCCAGTGTTGTCGAGTCCCTCATGAGCCTCGTTGAACTGATCCAAGAAGTCTTGAGCTTCCTTGGCAGTCCTAAAAGCACCTCGCGGAGCTTCCAGCAGCAAACCTGGTCGTCCAGCATTTCTGAACGTCGAGCCAGATGCTTCAGCACCAGCTATGGCAAGGCCAAACTGATCACGCATGATGTCGAGCAGGCTTTCTCCCCACCAACCATTACGGGACAGACCCATGATGACGAGCACATCACGATCTGGCAGTCGGTACATTGTGCGATCCCTGCCAGTTTCTGCTTTCAAAGTCCCTACAGCAGTTCCATCATCAATGCTCACAAGATGCCATCGCTCTCCCTCTGCTACCACAGTCGTAGTATCTTCTGCTTGAATCGGAAGCAGGCCAATAGGCTGACCAAGACTGTTACGCTCGATGTAGGCTCGGCCATTGCCATATAGCAAAGCATCGAGCATGACTTTTTCAAGCAGAGTAAACTTAGTGAAATACTCGTTTGGATTCCGAATTGCCTTAGCACCAAAGTCACTAGGAAAAGGCATTTCTTTGCCGTCTTTCATTTCCTTACAGGTGATGGGCATCTGTGCCAAGTGACCGCTGATCTTGCTCACCGCGTTGAACACCTCTGGGATGCCCAAGACGCTACGCATGGTAATTGGTATGCCACTGGATGACTCGCCGCCACCTAGCATCTGAACAAGCCAGTCCGAAGGGTTTTTCAGGTTTGACGTTGCCTGAGCAAACATCTCTCCTACTTTGCTGATAAACATTTTGCGATCCTAGTATGTGAAGTAGCCATTTGATTTGGATGATGCATGCATCGCGCGTCCCAGTGCCATCGTCATGGCAACAACGCCGTCTATTTTTTCAGCCGAGGCTTTTTTGTCGAACATCACTCTGTCTTGACGGTCATGGACGAGCACTGCATTCCCGATCATCCACTTGAGGCAGGAGTTGCCATCATGCAGGAACCGGCCATCAGCAATGCATGCACGCAGTTCTTGGATTGGTTCGTTTTGATACCTGCATGACTGCGTCATCGATGCTGGCTCAAGACCTTCTGTTTCTAGCCTTTCTGCTGTGCTCTGAGAGTTGTAAGGATCGTAAGCAACATCATAACATCGATGCTTCTGACATTCTCTCAGCAAATCTCTTTCAAGTTCATTGGTAGGGAACCTAGTTGTCCTGATGAGATCCTTTTCAATGAAGTCAGCAAACGGTCTTTGCGTGATATCCCGCGTTGTGTCGGTCGAGATGTACTGCCACGTTCTAGCCTCGTACCTGTAGATTGGGACTTCAGGTGCGTGCTCATCAACTTGCGTGAACTCTCCTGTTTCAAACCGTGCAACAAGTGCAAACGCGGCCAGGTCATCTCTCCCTCCTAAGTCAACGCCACAACCGACTGCATCCGCGTCTTCCCAATCTGAAAACTCACCTGCACATGCATCCCATTGCTCTAGATCGAACGCAGCAGAGTTGCTCGATGTCACAATGTTGCAGTGATACTTCTTAAATCGACGCTCAACGATGACATCTGTCTTGGCAGGCTTGGCTTGATCTTCGAGGTACTCAGGCATGATGGTGACGCCGAGGCACGGGTTTGCCTTGATCCAGTTTTCGGGATCGTAGACATCGTCATCTTCATCAAGTTCATAGTTCAGAAAGAAGTAGCTTTCATCGTCGAACTCTCCAGAGACAACCCCTTTGCCGTAGTTATACTGCTCCAGCCACAGAAACGAGTTGTCGTTTCCTGCTGTCGTAATAAACAGAGTCAGAGGTTGTGACCTTGCACCACCTTGAGTCAGCATCGTTTCGACGAACGCTTTCTGTCCTCCATCGCTTCGGAACGCTGCCAGTTCATCGATGACTGTCAGTGATGCTGAGAATCCATCGAGTGGTTTATCAGATCCAACACAGAAGATTGAGCCTTGATTGTGCTTGAAGAATATCTGGCTGTTCTTCAGTGTGCTCATGGAAGACAGTTCTTCAGACTGAGCACGCATGCGGCACGCTTCAGCAAAGACAACTCGACTGGCCTGTTCTTTCTTTGTAGCTGCAAGGAGTACCTGAGCTACGTTCTCAAACCCTTTACTGACCGGGTTGTAATCCATCGAGCCAGCAAACAATGCAATGGCAGCAGCAAGTGTCGATTTGCCATTCTTGCGTGCAGGAGAAACCATCGCCTTTGAAAACCTTCGGCAGTCATCTGATGTTTTCTTCCAGCCGAAGATTGAAGCAACAGCAAAAACTTGCCAAGGTTGGAGCACCAGCGGTTGACCGACATCACGCCCGATGGAGTGCTTGATCATGACCGGGAAAAAAGAGACTACTGCCTCTGCATAATCACGGTCGAAGTAATATGGGAACTCATCGGTTCGTTGTTTTTCAAGATCGCGGATGTGACGCTCAATTGCATTGCTGACCGTCTTGCAACTTCGTATCTTACCGGACAGCACATCCTCAACGTACTGATCCATCTCTTCCATCGGCTGGTAGTGCTCGAAATCAAACGACATCACTTGCCGCCTAGTTTTTCAAGCAACTGGCCTACCTTGTCACTTTGCTTTGGACCCTGTGGCGTAGCAAGCCGAGTCCGCGCTGATGGAGTGAGCGCAAGTTCTTGCAGCAGTTTCATGTGATTAGCCAAAAAGCGGTGATAGTTCACCGCGTGGACAGTGCTCTTACCACCACCTCGCTGGCTTTCGATTTCGATACCATCTTTGCGCATGGCTTGAATACACAGCAACAGCTCTCGATAGTTACATGCGTATGTTTCGATGATGGGACCATCTTGTTCACTCAGACATCCCATCTGCTGCATAGAATCGCAGGTTTCTTCAAAAATCTGAAGAGTAAGATCATCTGCCTGACAGACAAGAGAGGGCTTGGGTCGGCCATCGATAGCTTCGATAGGCAAGATTCTTGTTCTTGCTTTTTCTTTGTAGTGACCCTCGATTTTCGCAAGGGTCGGATGTGCCGGGGCTTTCCCTCGCCGTCCCATACCGCTCTCTCATCTATCAGACAATTCCTCAACCACAAGGAGATGTCTCTATATTAGCCAGATGACCTAAAGTGTCAAGGATGTGACTCTCAAGTGTTGATCACATAGTACAAAACACCGTCTTTACCCTGCTCAAGTCGCACTCGGTCTGACTCAAGCAGATCCTCGATCACATCCTTTCGAGTCTTTTTCGAGAGTTTGTCGTACACGCTGATTCGGCCTTTTGGTATCCGACCACCGCGATTCTTCAGTGCAGTGAGCACTTTCTGACGATCTGCGTCAGCTTGTGACTTCACGAGTTCTGTCTGCACCTTGTGAATGCTTCGATAGGTCAGTCTCTTGACGATGAGTATTGCACGCAGAGTATCAGCAACCTCGACGACTCCGTTCTGAACTGGACCAAGCCTTGAGCACGCGAAGAGCAGTGCAAGCTTTTGGATCTTGTCAGCAGTGCGCCTCCAAAGTCCTGTGTTCTCTTTTCCGCGTGTTGAGTTGAGCTTGATCTCATCGGACAGAGCAAGCAATTCGTTTTTTGACTCCTTGCTGAACGTCCAGTTGAGCCGGTTACCGGGAAACGACTCAGGAGGTAAGTTGCCGTGAGCACTTGCATCACTCCAAGACTTTGCTTTGTCAACAATGCTCTCAGTTGCAGTCATCTGCTTGTAGATGCGGCCGAGCGAGATGTCGTAGTGCTCCTGACTGAATATCAGCAGTCTACCTAGCAGCCCATCGTTCACGCTGTCAGGAGAGAACCGAGAGTAGAAAAGATCAGGAGTTGTAGTCCCGTAGATAATAGGAAACGGTTCACGCACGATGATGTTGTTCTTAGCATCGGCGCGGCAGTTCGGCTTCCATTCAGGATCACCGGATGATGAGTAAGCTTGCTTAAGAAGCTTGCCGGTCTTTGCCATGTAGTGATTCGCATCACCCATCTCACCGAACATCTCTGCTATCTCATCAAGCTGGAAGAGTTGCACGTTCTGAGTCTCCAGTGACTTCACGAACCCCTCGCCGGATGAAAGCACTTCAGCCCCTAGCACATCCGAGAAACCTGCACGATACAGAGTGTCTCGCGTGAGCTTGCGTCCGAAGTCTTTTCCTGCACCCGATGGTGCAAGGCCGACCATGAAAAGATTTGGATGCGTGCCTTCAGCAGTGACTTTTCCGCATGTGATAGCGGACATGGTTGCAAGAGCACTTGCAAACGCAAGTTCTGGTAGCCATGACTCAGCAAGCTCTTTATTACGCGACATGATCTCAGAAATTAAACCTGGAGCCTCAAAGTCAACATCCTTCAGTTCATACTTCTTGCGTGACTGCGCTGACTCCCAAAGCCTCCTGACATCAAGCTCCATCTCTTGAGTGTGCTCAATAGGCTCATACTTAAACTCTGACTCACCCTTTGGCTCTCTTGGTGTACCATTCTTGTTTGATGACCTCACCAAGCTTGTGACCTCCGCGAGAGTCAATGGTGGTGAAACATTCGCAAGTTGCCACTGCTGGAGCAGGGCAATCACCATCGACTCGTCGAGGCCAAAAGAAAATAAGTGACCAGCAAGCCCGAACAGTGAAGAATTCCTGCTTCCTTCTGAGATAGGCCCGATTTTAGAGAGGTAAAGAGTTGCACGCTCAACACCCGACTGGCCCGAAGGCATGACAGTCTGCTGTTGTGGCTCAGGTTGCTCATTGGTTTGGTTCAGTGCAACCTTAACAGCGTTGCGTAGCATGTCAGGATCGTCTTTGCAAAAAGTACCCTCATTAGGGATGACATCACCTGTGATAGTCCAGAATCTGCTTTTCCCGTACACCTCGATGGCCTGAGTCCCTTCGATGATGTTTCTGCAACGGAACCCCTTGGGCTTTTCTCCAGCAACAAGTGCCTTGAAGCCTTTTCCGCTGGGGGATATCTCAGCGTAGCAATCACGCTTGATGAGATCCCAAACCTCTCTGGCCCAAGGTTGCATCTCACCTGACTCTGTGAAGCAGTCATCGAAATCAAACCCCGTCACCGGATGATCGCAGGATTCGGTTCCGATCTCGAACGCAAGCCCGAGGTTGTCATGCTCCTTGCTGAGTTGCTTGTGAGCTTCCACCGCGATGTCAAAAGTCGTCCATGTCGACGGGTCATTTGACCTTGCTGACTTCATCCCCGAAGTGGCCTGAATGGGGATCTTTCTTCCCTTAACATCTTTCCAGAGATGCCATCGAGGGATGATTTTGAGCGAATCTGGAATTTCTGAATATTGAACTTTCATGGTCTGAAAATCTGTGGTTGAGGACGAGGTTCGACGAAGTGTCTCACCAATCGGGGGGTAGAGCATCTTACTCGGATGGTCCTCCGAGGCAAGATCAAATCTGAAAAACGGTCTTTTTCATCTCGTTTTCATGAAAAAAAAGAACGCAGAAAGAGCGTAAATAACGTAATAATAATAATAAAATATATATTTTCATACTTTTCATTACTACTCTCTCTCTCTTCTTTCTTTTTGTTTGTTTGTTCGTGTTTAGGCCTCTGAAAAAACGGAAAACCGTGAAAATGGATTTTGGCTTTTTTGGTTTCTGGTGAATCTGCCTGCCCAGTCAGATCTCGCGGTCGATTCTAGCCACCTGAGAGCCTACCTGTGGCCTCTGGATCAAAATCCTGTCTCGTCACACACGATTTGGGCAAAGTGGGCAGAATGGGGCATCCTGTGGCTTAGAAGCAATATTGAAAAAATGGCTCATCTGGCCTTGTTTTTAGGTCGATGAAGTGCCTATATTCGGTTTTCCGCTCAACCACCAATGGAGTTAAAAATGCCACAACGGAAATCTGTAGCGATCACCATCGAGCAATACCTTGAGTACCGAAGTCAGTACATCGGGATCTGCCTGTCTTGCGGTGATACCCGCGAATGTTGCGAACCTGACGCGGACAACTACCCTTGCGAATCTTGCTGCGAAGAAAAGGTTCAGGGGCCAGACAACCTTCTTGCGATGGGATTGGTTGAATGAACAGTTACACGATCAGCTTCGATTTTCGCGAATCGCTGGGGACTCACGAAGGTGAGTTCATCGACGGGACGGCTCGCTACGACGAGCTTGAACCAATTCTCAAGAACATGCAGGCCAGGTGCAAATCATCTAAAGATGATCCTCATGTAAAAATAAGATGGGGAATTTTTAGAACCGTCTTGATATCAGGGAATATTGAAAAATGCTTGCTTGCAGTTTCTACCAATAAAATTGAGCAAGACGATTAGTCTGTTAAAATACTTCAACCACTGGAGAAACTATGAAGTCAAAATTTGAAACACTTCTGATTGAACGAAAAAATGAGTTGCTTGGATGCCTTGATGCTTACGCAAACATGCCAGAGCCTTTGAAATCAGAGTACGAAAAAAGGCAAATGCTGCAAAACTCTGCTCGCCTTTTAGAAATTTCTTTATTAGCTCAAAGACTAGGGGTAAAAGATGCCGAGTAGAAATTGGAGAACTATAGATCGTTCGATTGAATCGCTGTGGGAAATCATCATGACAATCGAAATCTCAGCCGAGGAAAGAGACCAGCTTTCAGAGCAAATAAAAATGCTTCACAAAATTAGAGCGAGAGAATAATGACGACCTCAGATTATTTTTTTATTGCTGTCTCAACACTACCTGTCATCATTAGCATCATTGCATATGCAATGAGCGTTATCGATGATCTTAACCACAACCACAATTGAGTATAAAAATGAGTAAGATACGAACAACTGCGTACCGTGCAGCAAGCAGAGAAAAGTTTGCACGCATCTATCAAGATGAGGGAACGATGGGAGTTGAGGCTCTTATCGACATGTTCAACATGGAACCAAACGAGTTCCAAGGCAAAGAGGTTTACGCGAGCAAGGTCTATATAAAAGCACTCTGCGAAGCAATTGAACGCATGAACTCTTGGCAGGAGGATGCGGAGGAAATGTTCCACGCTGCAAACGAAGATGAGCAGCGTGAGCTACGCATCGAAAAGCCAATTCTTGATGAGATCGTATTTCTGCATCTAATCTGCGACGAGGTCGAAAAGACTGAAGAGCCTGTGCTGCTCGTTCAACAAGTTGTCGATTGCGACATGGAGCACACTGAGTGAGATCGCCGTGTACTGGTAAGTGCATCCTGCGAGATGCAGCATGCACAGGTTGCCTGCGTACAGCAGAGCAAATTCACGATTGGCGACTTTATTCAGACGACTACAGGGAAAGATGGATTGTTGCAATGGAAAAATCAAAAAAACAAAGTTCAGTTCGCAGGCCTGAGACAGTCGAATTGTGGGTGCAACTCACCGGGAAAAAGTTGTTCTGGTGGGAACCAATCGCAAACACAAATAGCTTTATCGTCTGTGATATGGATGCAACAGAATATGTGCTTCGACAAAACAATGGTGACATTGAATACAGACAGATTTCAAAATAGGAGAAATCATGACGCCTTTATTACTCGGCACAATCTGCTACGCGGTGACAGTTTCGGTCGCAATTTATGCAATCAAAACTGCTCCCCTGCGTGATGATATCGATGACTGACGCGAAAGCAATTGCAAGGGTCATACGCAGCGTAACTGAGACATTCAAACAGCGAGGCTGGAAGGTAAAGCTGACCAGGTCGCCAAAGAGCTTGTCGAGGTATGTACACGCTTCGCGAGGAAATAGAAAACTGATTGTGCGAGTCAGCGATCACAAGCCTAATCAAAACACACGCTTTGACCTGAGCTTTCATCCTCGGTACTATCAACAAACGCGGTTAGCATCGTATCTCGATGGCCGCAAAAAGAAATCAAGAACGCGCAACCACAAATGGAGATTAAAATGAAAGCGTGGAAGATAATCTGGACAGACAAATCTGGAGCCAAACAATTAAGATATCGGAACTCGAAGCACTCTGCTCTGCAACGTCAAGTCCGAATTAGAAAAGAAGGTGGAACATCGAGCATAGAAAACATCGAAATTCCAACCACAAAATTTGAACTGGTCGATTTTCTAAACGGAGAAATGGTAGAACAGTTTAAAAATGGAGGAAGTGAAGTGAACCAAGACCAAGCTAAAGCAGTCAAAGAACTTTGCGATGCAATCGACAGACCACAGTCTGACAAGCCTGTAATCATTCCCTACAGCATTGCTGAATGGATTCTCAAGGTAAAAAAAGCACGGGAGTCGATCAAATGAGCAAGTGGATAACAGATAGGCTTCCCACATTCGATGATGCCGACGACCAAGGTGATGTCTACACCTTAAACGGCGTTCTACAAAAATGGCATTGTGTCATCGAAGATGAAATGTGGTGTCCGCTTCCAAAAGCACCTGAGCCGTATGAGCACCTCGTTGATCGACTGCTTGAAGTCCTCGACGAAATGCATGATGGAGAGGCAGGTTGGTCCGAAGTCTGGAAAGCAAGGAAGGCACTGAGAAATGAGTAAAGCCAAAAGGCCCAAAGCAAGCTGACATGTTTCACTAGAAAGAATCTAATGAGCCTCTCAGAACTAATGACATCGGTCTTACAGCCGATCTTCGACTTGCTTCCGAGGCTTTCACAGCGTCCTGCTAGCAATGAGTGGGGGGTACGCGATAGTTGGCTTGGTGGCGTGACTCACTTTGATGCACCACTGTTTCATGTACCTGTCACTACACATGCAGAATATTGGCCCAAGTGTGAAGTCCCCATAGACACTGGGCTTCAGACCCTCACTACCGCTGACAACAAAACTGTCAGCGTCAATGCAACTCTGATCATTAAAATCGAAGATCCAATCGTTTTGAGGTCAGTCTGCGAATGGGAAGGCTACGAAGAGTGGATCGCGATGAAAGTGCGTGGAATAGTCCAAGATGTCATCTGTGGTCACAACTGGCGTGACTCGATTGAAAGAGCGTCAGACTTCATCGAACTCGATGCTGCTGATCAACTCATGTACG
>Ga0208899_1003308_pt1 | contig 10430 bp, 11 predicted proteins | sample VirMetDEL_Nov_24_FD_184518 | JGI IMG/M metagenome (GOLD analysis project Ga0208899, IMG submission 184518) | Aqueous microbial communities from the Delaware River and Bay under freshwater to marine salinity gradient to study organic matter... | ecosystem: Environmental > Aquatic > Marine >...
AGCTAGTGGCAAAAAATCTGTAGCGATAAGCGATAGAAGTGGTTTTAAGATTAAATATACTGATCTTAAGACAACTTGGGATGGCTTGCGTGTTGAGCCTAGCGAATGGGAACCGAAGCACCCACAATTAACGCCAGCAAAAAATGTTGTAGATGCTACTGCTTTATTTCAACCACGACCAGACAATGATCCAGAAAATGTAGATATATTTTTAGGATATAGCCAAGATATATTTGCTTCTAGGGTTCAGCGTTCTCAAACTGGTGTTGGTATTAATGGTCAAGGTTCAGTTGGGTTTGTGGGTATAAGTCTAAGCGAGCCAGTTACTGGATTAGCAGGAACAACAGCTATAGGCACGTTTGCTCCTGGGTTTGAAATAGATGGCGTTTCAGCAACTGGAGCTATAGGTACTGCAATAGCAGAAGATCAAGTAGATGTTACAACTACAGGTACTGAGGGAACTGGGGCAGTTAGTGACGTATCCCTTGGAGCTACTGCAACTTCTGCTTCAGCCACGGGTGCTATAGGCACTAGCACATTAAATTATGATTATATATTTGATCAGAATGGTGTGTCTGGAACTGGTGTTGCTAACGAAGGAGCAGGTGGAATAACATTTACAGCACAAAATGGTGCACAACTTTCCACAGCACAACAAAAATTTGGAACTGCAAGCTTATTCCTTGATGGTGTTAATGATAGTGTTGTTTCTGACGAGACCTATAATTTTGGTTCAAATGTATTTACTGTAGATATGTGGGTTCGCCCAACTAGTGGAACACAAGATAACATATTCTATGATAGCAGAGACTCAACATCAAATAATGCGATAGCTCTACGTCAAGCTGGTGATAATTTATTAGTCTTAAGAGCAAATGGAACACTATTTAATATAAATAATGTATTTTCTACTAACACATGGGTTCATGTAGCTATCGCAAGAGGCGACCCATTTGGCAACACCTTTTCAGTTTATGTAAATGGAACAAATGAAGGTTCTACAACATTTGGTTTAACAGCAACCGCAGCAGACATACATATTGGCTCTGATTTCAATGGAGCGAATAATTGGGCAGGATACATAGACGAACTAAGAATTTCAGACATTGACAGATACTCAGGCACTTCTTTTGTAGCACCATCAGCACCTTATAATTATGATGAAAACACAGTTGTATTATTACATTTTGATGGGGTAGATGGTTCAACATCAATAGTAAATACTACAGAAACTTCTGTGTTTGAAACAGACTCATTTCCTTCTGGTGTTGCAGGAACTGGAGCTATAGGAGATGAGACGCCTACGACAGATGCAATTGCGACTGGAGTATCTGGCACAAGTGCGATAGGTACATTTGGTGAAGAGGGTGATGGAACACTTAATTTATCAGTACAAGGTGTTGGTGTATTAGGTGACATTGGAACAGGAACAGAAGAGGCTGAGTCACAAGTTATAGAAGCCAATGACACTGGATGGGGTGAGCAGTATTGGGGATATGGTCAATTTGGTGGTGATCCAGAAATAGTTGGAACTGGTAATACTGGCACACCAACCATTGATATATTTAACGGCCCGAACCCAGTAACTGGATCTGATGGTAGTTCTGCAATAGGTACATTTGTTACAGAAAGTGAAATAACTGAAACTGGTGTAGCAGGAACTGGTAATACTGGCACTGTTAGCTTGGATACTGACGTAGAAATAACTGGAACAAGTGGAACTGGTGCAATTGGCACATCAACACCAGCAATAAATCCAGGCTTTGGTGAAGGGGCTTGGAATGATGGAACATGGGGTAATTAAATGAATTATACAAGTTTAGTAGCAGATATACAGAATTACATGGAAGATGATAGTACTGAGTTTCAAAACTCTATACCAGATATAATAACACAAGCTGAGGCTATGATATTTGCTAGATTGCCTAGTTTGCCTTGTTACAGACAAAAGCAGTCTAGTAACCTAGTTATAGGCACTGCAGAGTATTCTGTTGCCAATGCGAGGATGATTAGACAAGTGTCAGTAACCAAAGCAGATAATGATGTAATATATCTAAAACATAGATTAGATTCATACTTAAGAGACTATGTTCCAAATGCATCCACTCAAGGAACGCCATTTATGTATGCCACAAAAGATGCAGACACAAGTGGTATAACTATATTACTGGGCCCAGTACCTTCAGCAACACTTGCTTATGAGGTAGATTTTGTAGGTCTAGAAACAGGATTATCAACTACCAATGCTAACAATTGGATAGGAGATAATGCAGAGCAAGTTTTATTGTCAGCTTGCCTATATGAAAGTTCTGCTTTTCTAAAGGCACCCGATAGTGTAAACTTGTATAAAGCACAATTTGACGAAGCAATAGCATTGTTTCAACAAGAAATGCAACGTAATTATAGAGCGGAATACGAAGGAGGTATTTAACAAATGGCAATTACACAAGCAATGGCGACTTCTTTTAAGTCAGAAATACTGCAGGAAGGTCACAACTTAGCAACAGGTGGAGATACTATTAAGATAGCTCTTTATACAAGTTCTGCTACACTGGGTGCGACTACTACTGCATATACAACGACAAACGAAATAACTGGAACTGGCTACACTGCTGGTGGGGTAACACTCGCTAACCAAACAGTAGCGACATCTGGAACTACAGCATACTTTGATGCTGATGACCCAACATGGACTAGTGCAAGTTTTACTGCAAGAGGTGCATTGATTTACAATAGCACCAATAGTAACAAAGCTATAGCAGTACTAGACTTTGGTGGTGATTTTACAGTATCAAGTGGTACATTTAGAATTGTATTTCCAGCAGCAGGGGCTTCAGCAATTATAAGGATAGACTAAAATGGCAAGCACATATGTTAATGATCTTAGGCTTAATGAGTTAGGTACTGGCGATGCTAGTGGTACTTGGGGAACTATAACAAACCTCAACTTAGAGTTGATAGGTGAAGGATTAAGTTATGCAACCCAAGATTGTTTCACCACAGATGCAGATGCCACAACAACGATAGCAGATGGAGCAAGTGATCCAGCAAGAGCGATGTATTTCAAGGTAACATCCTCAGCGACATTAACTTCTACAAGAACATTAACTATAGCTCCAAATACTGTATCAAGATTGCAATTTATAGAAAACGCTACAACTGGTGGTCAGTCTATAAATATATCCCAAGGCAGTGGGGCAAATGTAACTATACCAAGTGGGGCTACAAAAGCAGTATATTTGGATGGTGCAGGCAGCGGAGCAGCAGTAACTGACGCTTTTGCTGATTTAAGTGTAGTAACATTAGACGCCACAACATTACAAATAGGTGGCACATCTATTACTGCTACTGCTACTGAACTAAACTACAATGACATTTCTACATTAGGTCAAGTGACTGCATCAAAGACTGTGACTGCTGACAGTAGTGGGTTTATTAACTTTGCAGATAATCAACAAGTACGTTTTGGTGCAGGTGCAGACTTACTGATTTATCACGATAGTTCAAACAGTTATATCATAGATCAAGGTACTGGTAATTTAAGATTAAAAGCAGAAAATTTACTACTAACAACTACCACAGATGAAAACTATTTGGTGGGAACTGCTAATGGTGATGTAATACTTTTCTACGACAACAGTCAAAAACTAGCCACCAAATCAGATGGTGTGCTTATCTCTGGTGAACTTGAAGCGACTACCCTAGACATCAATGGTGCTGCTGATATTAGTGGTACACTTACAATGGGTGGCAACATAGACCTACAAGATAATGATGATATATTAATTGGTTCTGGCGATGACCTTCAGCTTAGACACGATGGGTCTAATAGCTACATTGAAGATATTGGAACTGGCTCTTTGGTAATTCGTGGAACAGACGTTTATGTACAAGATAGAGAAGGAAATAATTTTATCTACTGCGAAGACACTGGAACTGGTGGAACAGTAAATTTATATCAAAATGGCTCTGTAAAACTAAACACAGCAACAGATGGCATCTATGTAACAGGTAATGTGCAGTCATCAAGTGGAGCATTTGAGGGTGCTAGTAACGCAGATAAAATTGTAGTTGGTGCAAGCCAAATTGATTTTTACATCGACAACAGTAACGAATTTCGTATGGAATCAGATGGTGATTTCCATGCAGATGGTGACGTAATTGCTTATTCAACAACTGTATCAGATGAAAGACTTAAAACAGACATTGAGAAGATTGAAAATGCTACAGACAAAGTAAGTCAGCTAAATGGTTACACATTTACATACAAATCAGATGGTAAGAAATCAGCAGGTGTTATTGCACAAGAAGTAGAAAAGGTTTTGCCAAGTGCAGTAAGTGAGAAAGAGTTGCCACTGAAGACTGACGATGGTGTGGCATATAAGACTGTACAATACGACCAAATCATAGGTCTATTAATTGAGTCAATCAAAGAGCTTAAGCAAGAAATAAATGAATTAAAAGGAGCTTAGTAAATGGCACTACCTCCAGTTGGCTCACAGATAACTTTATCAGAAATTCAAACAGAATATGGTGGTTCTAACCCTATACAGTTATCTGAATATTATAGTAAAGGTAATGCTCCCGCTTCTGGTCAAATCACTATGTCAAGCGACTTTGGTGGAACTAGTAATGCTCCACCAGACCCACAAACATTTACTGGTGCAGGTACAACTAACATAACTATTGCAGATAATGTACGGGCAGTTGGAGTCCAAATCATTGGTGCTGGTGGTGGTGGTGCTTCTGCTGGTGGAATGTTTTACTTTGCTGGTGGTGGAGGTGGAGCAGGTGGTAACATCATTGCTTACTACAATGTCAGTGGTGGAGAAACTTTTTCTGCTGTTCGTGGTTCTGGAGGAAGTGGAGGTATGAATAGTGGACAACAAGGAGGACAAGGTTCTCAACCTGGTTCGTCAGGTCAATCAAGTTATGCTAGTGTTGCTGGTACGACTGTAGCCACTGGTAATGGTGGTGGTGGTGGTACAATCAAACCACCAGCAGGCAATGCAGGTGGTTCTGGTGGTGGCACAAGTAATAATGGAAGTGCTTACAATGTAACTGCAAACACTGGTAATTCTGGGTCAGCAGGTACTGCCACTATGAGTACTATGACTGGTGGTGTAGGTGGTGCATCTCCAATATCATCAGGTGGTTCACAAGGTGCAAATCAGGGTGGTTCATCTGGTAGCAATGGTTCAGGTGGTGGTGGAGCAGGTTCTAATATGGGTCTTAGAACTGGTGGTGCAGGAGGTGCAGGATACGTTAAAGTGACTTTCTACACTTCTGCAAATCCTCCACCAGACTTAAGTTTCTAAATTCACTAAGAGAGGTTTTTTATAATGCCAACGTATGTCATGTCAGAAGAAAGAGAAACATTGTTACAAAACGATGCTGATTTTAGACAAATCATTTATAATGATATGCAAGATTTTGCATCAAAGATTCAAGAAATAATAAGTGGAAATGCTTCAACACTTTCACAAGAAGACCTTGATAATCTTTCTGATAATGATAAACAAGATATTGTTACCCATAATGTTGCATTTTTAGAAACTCTCGTTGGTTACGATGTTTGGACAACTGAAGATATGACAACAGTTAATAATGCAATTACAAGTGGCAATTCGTATATTTCCTAACCATGAAAAAAAACCTTTTTAAAGGTTTACTTTTTGATATAAAAAAGTCATTATGCTTTACATGGAGGAAACATAATGAATGATATAACAAACAAAAAACAATATAAGTCTTCAGCAAATCCCGAACTGTTAAGTCCAATAAATGGTGGCATAGAACCAATCTCACAAAATTGGGAAGTGCAAGTTATGAAAACAGGAAAAACACCTTTTATTGTTATTGACAATTGGTATACACCTCAAGAAGAAAAAAATATCTGGAAAGAATTAGACTTTTATTCATCTCAAGAAAACATAGAAAGAGCAGAGAATACTTTTGTGGCAACATATGAAGATGGTAAACCAAAATCAAAAGCACATCGCTTTCATATACAAGAATATTATACACCATTAGGGAGACAAAGAAGTAATATATTTAATTATATGTACAAAGTACGAACACCACAGTTTCATAATCTTGTTAGAGAAATAAAACCTTTTTGTAATAGTTTTATGTCTACAAATGCAGATAGTTCATTAATATCATATTATGAAGATAGTGAATTTTATGATTCTCACTGGGACGATTATGCTTGGACTATGCTCATTTGGTTTGTACGAGAGCCAAGATTGTTTAAGGGTGGCGATTTTGTGTTCCCAGACACTAAACAAAAAATTAAATTAAAACAGAACAGAGCATTGTTCTTTCCATCTATGTTTGAGCATAAAGTTACTCCAGTTAAAATGCACACAAAACCAAAAGAAATTGGCTATGGTAGATATACAATAACTCATTTTTTTATTGCAATGCCACCTAATAATTTGAGAGATTAAAATGGAACTAGTAAAAGAAAATATTAATGAAGAAGGCATACAAAATGCAATTCATACATATTGGGTTTTTAAAAATGCTATCAACAAAAAAACTTGTCAGCAGATAATAAGATTTGGCAAAAATAAATGGACAAAGGCAGAGGTTCAAAACAATTTGTTAGATGGAAAACATCTTGATACAAATACAAGAAAGGCTGATATTGTTTGGTTTGATGATGAAACTGTTTACAATATGTGTTGGAATTTTCTTCTTACTGCAAACAGAAATGCCAATTGGAATTTCAAAATTGATGCTTGCGAACCTATGCAAATAACAAGATACAAAAAGAATGGACACTATGAATTTCATTTTGATGGTAATGGTTTCACTAGATTTAATAATCCAAATGATAAATTATTACATGGAGCAGTAAGAAAACTATCAATGACAATTGTTCTCAACGAAGATTATGAAGGTGGAGAGTTTGAGTTTTTTGATAATAATAGTGGTTTAATTAAAGAAAAAATGGGTACTGTTATTGTGTTTCCCTCTTATATGGTTCATAGAGTTAGACCAGTAACAAAAGGAACTAGGTATTCATTAGTAGCTTGGTTTTGTGGACAACCTTTTAAATAATGGGCTAGTCTAAAAAGACTTTATTGTGTATTATGTATGTATATAAATGAGGTTCACATGGTAAAAACTACAGAAGTTAAAGCTCAATTAGACACACACGAAGCCGTTTGTGCTGAACGCTGGAAAGAAACAATACTAAGAATTAAAAGAATTGAAAGCATAATGATAGGCTTTGCAAGTACACTAATTGTATTTATGGCAACTATTATATACAAAATGTAAAATGAAAAAGTTTCAAGAAAACAGTAAATACGAAGAATACGACCAAGATGGTGATGGTGTTGTAACTGATGAAGAACTATCACATGTAAAAGAAATAAAGAAAACTGAAGATGAACTTAGGAAACACCTAGCACAACTTAGGATGGCTAGATACACGTTGATAGCTATGGGTGTATTTACACTAGCTATGTTTTTTGTAGATATAGAAAGGGTAAAGGCGTTGAGTGATATATCGAACTTATTTTATTTATCAGGCGCTGGAATAGTTGGGGCATATATGGGTACTACTGCATGGATGTCTAGAAAGTGACTGCGTTCATGCTAGTCTGTTATTTAGGGGCTACAATGGAATTTATATACTTTAAAAACATAAATGACTGTTTGGCTTATAAAAATCAGTTGCATAATCAAATTATTAAAAAAAATGATAAAGAGCAAGTTTATCAATGTATGTGTAAATTGGTAGCTAATGTAGATACAAATAAGGTGAGGGTATATTAATGTTGCAAGCTTTAATTGGTCCCGTTACAGGACTTTTAGACAAATTCATAGAAGATAAAGACCAAAAGGCTAAATTGGCTCACGATATAGCAACAATGTCAGAGAAACACGCTCAGGAACTAGCAAAAGGTCAGTTAGAAATAAACAAAGCAGAAGCTCAGCATAAATCTATATTTGTGGCTGGATGGAGACCATTCATAGGTTGGACTTGTGGCATAGCTTTATGTTGGCATTTTGTCCTAGCTCCTGTTACAATATTCTTATGTGCTTATTTAGGAGTAACTATACCAGAACTTCCTACCTTTGACATGGGTTCGCTTATGACTGTTTTAATGGGAATGCTAGGTCTTGGTGGTCTTAGAACATATGAGAAGCAGAAGGGTTTGACGAAATGATGTGGAATTGGTTGCGTTTATCTACTTTCTTCAATAAAATTGGTAATTATTTCTATTATAAACATGTTGAATGTTTAAGGCGTAAACAAGGAAGATAAATGGATATCGAAGTTTTAAAACAACAACTTATAGAAGACGAAGGATGTAAGTATGAAATTTACTTAGATCATCTAGGATATAAGACGTTTGGTATTGGACATTTATGCAGAGCTAAAGACCCAGAAAACGATATGGAAGTTGGAACTGAGGTGTCAAAAGAAAGAGTTGATGAGTGTTTTGTTGAAGATATAGAAAAGGTCATAGACGATTGCACAATACTATATGACAACTTCTATGAACTTCCAGAAGAGGCACAATTAATCATTGCCAATATGATGTTTAATCTTGGTCGCCCACGTTTGAGTGCATTTAAAAAAATGAAGGAAGCAGTAGATGACCATAACTGGATAGAAGCGGCTATACAAATGGAAGATAGTAAATGGGCAAAGCAAGTTCCTAATAGAGCTAATAGACTTTGTGAAAGAATGAGAAATATAGGGTTTGTTACATAATGCCTTTACAATTGATGCAAATTAAACCAGGTATAGTAAAGGATATTACTCAGTATTCTGCAGGCAAGAACGGGCCGTATTGGATAGATGGTAACCTTGTAAGATTTAAAAATGGATACGCAGAAAAAATAGGTGGTTGGGAAAAGGAAGCTTATACTGCAGTAAATGAAGCAGGTGATGTCACAACTATAGAAACTACAATTCAAGGCATTGCAAGGAATATGGTGTATTGGAGGGCTATATCAGATGGTGAAGATAGAATAGCTATAGGTACACACAATCACTTATATATACTAGTCAACACATCACTTTATGATATTACACCACTAAGAAAAACAACAGAGAACCTTACCAACCCTTTATCTACTACAAATGGAAGCACAACAGTAACAATAACAGACAATAGTCATGGTGCTAGTGACAAAGATTTTATAGTTATAAATTCTGCAACTGCCACTGGTGGTATATCTGCAGATACTTTTAATAGAGTTGAAGGCTTCCAAATAACATATATAGATACAAATTCTTATAGCATAGAAGTGCCAACCGCAGCGACTAGCACTGCAACAGGTGGTGGTACAATTATAGATATAAAGTATTTGATAGGAATAGCAGAAGGTTTAGGTCAGCAATCAGCAGACCCTGCACTTGGTTGGGGTGCTGGAGGTTGGGGAAAAGAAGCTTGGGGCACACCTAGATCAGTAACAGAAAGTGATGTTAAATTAGAAAACTCACAATGGAGTTTAAACCTATGGGGTGAAGACCTTATCGCAACTGTAAGAGGTGGAGCTATTTATTATTGGGATACTTCAGTAGGCGAAACAACAAGGGCATCTTTAGTTTCTGCTGAAGCAGGGGCAACTAGTGTGCCAACGACTACAAGAGTATCGATTATATCTTTCCCAGATAGACATTTATTAGCTTTAGGCTCTGATCCAATAAGTAGTAGTGGTAACATAGACCCAATGCTAGTTAGGTGGTCAAATCAAGAAAACTTTGTAGAGTGGCAACCTACTGTAACAAATACTGCTGGTGACCAAAGACTAGAGGTAGGAACTAAGATAGTAGGTGCAATTAGTGCTAAAGACGAAACATTTATAGCTACTGACGAAGCTGCTTATGGTATGAGTTTTATCGGGCCGCCTTTTGTGTTTTCATTTAGATTGTTGGCAACCAATTGTGGTGCTGGTGCAAAAAATGGTATTATGTCAGTAGACAATACTGTTTATTGGATGGGTAAATCTAGTTTCTTTATTTATGATGGTATTGTAAAAGACTTGCCATGCCCAGTTCAATATTTTGTTTTTAATAGAATGCAAATCAATTATATAGATAAAACTAGAGTAGGGCATAACAAAAAATATAATGAAATTACTTGGTTTTATGTAAGTAACGACAATTCAAGAGGCACTGATAACCCAGAGCCTGATAGTTATGTTACATACAATTATCAAGAATTAGCGTGGACTGTAGGCACATTAAATAGAACAGTATGGTCAGACGCTTTAGGGGCAAGAACAGTACCATTTGCTTTTGATGAAAATGGAATACTCTATAATCATGAAACTGGAACAAGTGACAATGGTTCAGCTATGAATAGCTTTGTGGAAAGTTCTGCTATGGAAATATCTCAAGGTGGAGATAATACTTTTTTAGTTGATAAAATTATACCAGACCTAACTGCAACAGACGA
>Ga0208899_1003309_pt1 | contig 10427 bp, 10 predicted proteins | sample VirMetDEL_Nov_24_FD_184518 | JGI IMG/M metagenome (GOLD analysis project Ga0208899, IMG submission 184518) | Aqueous microbial communities from the Delaware River and Bay under freshwater to marine salinity gradient to study organic matter... | ecosystem: Environmental > Aquatic > Marine >...
ATGATTAATCATACTTGCATTGGTAGTACAATTGTACCAATACAGCCGCTTGGATACAACCTGGTTGGCGGGAAACTGCTAGCTTTACTATGTTTGAGTAGAACTGTCGAGGATACATGGGAACATCAATATAAAGACAAATTGGTTGGTGTTACAACTACAAGTTTATATGGTAAAACAAAAGAAATACCATTATCACAATACGACAGATTAAAACATTGGAAGAAAATGGGTTGGACTGCTGGTTCCGTATCATATGAGCCTACTAAACCTACTAGAATGATGATACAAAATTGGTTGAAAAAGAACCATACTTACAAATACTTTGAATGGTATGTTGCAAAAAAAGACACAGGTCAACCACATAAAAGAGACCATAGAAATAGAAGTCATACATTTACATACAATCAACTAGGTATAGATAAGAAACTTATTAAATCTGACCATGCCAGAGGCATATATTTTGGTGAGTTATTTACAAATACAAGAGAATTTTTAAGAGAAGAAACAAATACGACAGGTTTGACAAGAGCATTTGACAATTCGGTTGAAGCTTTGACAGATTTATGGAAGACCAAATATGCTAGAAAAAGACTAGCTAGTTTGAAGAAACAAGGTAGAGTATCTACTGAAACACATTTCTATGATGATATAATCTATCTATCATGGGAAGAAACCAAAACAAAATATTTACCACAGGTAGGGAGATAATTACCATGAGTGAAGGACAACTAGAATTAGAATTAGGTACTGTAACAAACGAAAATCATAAATACAAGAAAATTAGCGACCTTGATATGTACCAACAGGTCGCAAAAACAACGGCAATATATCCGAGAGAACAGGCCATTATCTACCCAACATTGGGACTGACCGGTGAAGCAGGTGAAGTTGCAAATAAAGTAAAGAAGATAATAAGAGATGGCTCAAATAGTAAAGATGAAAAACTGGTGTCTGAAATCAAAGCTGAAATTGGCGATTGCCTGTGGTATATCGCTGTATTGGCTGATGATTTTAACATTAAGTTATCCGACATTGCAAGCGCTAATTTAGAAAAGTTAGCAATTAGAAAGAAAAACAATACCATTCATGGTTCTGGCGACAACAGATGAATCTAAAACAGTATGGGTTACATAGAGTAGTAGTCGTAACTGGTGGTTTTGACCCCTTACATTCAGGACATTTAGAATACCTAAAATGCGCCAAAGCATTAGGTGAAGTATTAATTGTTGGCCTAAATTCAGATGATTGGTTATCTCGTAAAAAAGGTAAGTCATTCTTACCCTACTATGAAAGAGAACAAATATTACTTAACTTAAAATCTGTAGATAATGTAATAAACTTTGCTGACCATGATGACAGCGCTGTTGAGGCCATTTTAAAAGTAAAACGATTTTATCCTAGAGCTCATATTATATTTGCAAATGGTGGTGATAGAAAATTAGATAATATACCTGAATTAGAGCATTTTAAAGATGATGATTGGATTTCATTTGAATTTAATGTAGGTGGTGGTAAAACAAACTCATCATCTAATATACTTGAAAAATGGGCTGATAGGCGAACGGAGAGACCATGGGGTTACTATCGAGTGTTATATAATGATAGTAATGTGGTAAAAGTAAAAGAACTAGTGGTTGAACCAGGCAAGTCTTTATCTATGCAAAGGCATGAGAATAGGTCTGAACATTGGTTTATATCGTCTGGTAGAGCAACAGTTTACACCATTAATAAAAATAGTACAGATTATGAACTATTAGGTGTCTATAATATATTTGATAATTTACATATTGAGAGAAACCAATGGCATATGTTAACCAATGAAACAAACGAATCGTTGCGAATCGTGGAAATTCAGTACGGAAATAGCTGTTCCGAGGCAGATATTGAGCGAAAATAGCTGCGACAAACACGCTTTTATTTTGTGTGTATTCGGAAACCCTTACCAGGCTTCAAAAAAAAAATAAAAAAAAGCGCCAATAACGCTTGACTTTTGAATTGTTTTCCTTTATACTATCCAGTATATGATGAAAAAGGACACAAACACTATGAATTTAGAAGTAAAATCTAATCTAGCAAAATTACTTGCTACAGAAAATATAGTAATTCAACACAATAATGTTAAGACAGCTTCTTTTGATGTAAAGAATCGTGTTCTTACTCTTCCAATATTTAAACAAAAATCTGGTGATGTGTACGATATGCTTATCGCTCACGAATGTGCTCACGCTCTATTTACTCCTTATGAACAATGGGAAGGCATTAACGATAAAGAATTAAGGTCATATGTTAATGTGTTAGAAGATTGTAGAATTGACCACCTTATTCAAGCCAAATATCCTGGTGTAGTTTCTAACTACGAAAACGGATTTGATATTTTAGAAAAACAAAACTTCTTTGGTATTTCTGGTAAAGATATTAATAAAGAATTTATGATTATTGACAAAATTAATTTGAGGTCAAAATCATTAAAAAGAATGCCATTTAAATGGTCTAAAGATGATATGTCTTGGTTAATAAAAGTTGACGCTTTGGTTACATTTGATGATGTAATAAATTTGGCTAAAGAAATGTTAGCTTGGCAAAAAGACCAAGTTGAACAAATGCAAAAATTACCTAACTTTGATGAATTAGAGATTGTTCAAAATTACGGTTTAGAAAATGATGACTTTGATGATGAAGATTTTGAAGAATCAGATAACGGTCAAGGTCAAGGTTCTGGTGCTGATAATTCAGATGATGACGCTGACGAAAAAAATGATTTCAATAACTTTGGTGACCAACAAGCAGATGATGAAAAAGACTCTAAACAATCTGGTGAAAGTCAATCAAAAAATGGTGAAAAAGAAGAAGACAAATCTGGCGAAGCAGATAGTTATGCTAAAGGCCAAGGCGGTGATTTTAAAACACCAAAAATTCTAAAATCAATTACTGATGATACTTTTACTCAAAAGTCGGAAGAATTACTTGATGAAAAATCTAAAGGGTTTACATACGGTAAGATACCAACTCCTAATCTTGGTAAAGATGGAGCATTGACACATTGGAAAACTTGGTTAAAAGATATGGGCGACTATAGAGTTAAACAAAGACAATATTGTAATATTGCTAAGTATGATACTTACCTTGACAAATCATACAAACAGTTTATGAATGAAAACAAGAAAACTGTAATGTATCTTGTTAAAGAGTTTGAAATGAAAAAATCTGCTCAGGCATATAAAAGAGCTCAAACAGATAAAACTGGAATTATTGACCCTTTGAAATTGCCTTCTTATCAATACAATGATGATATATTCAAAAAGTTAACTATTGTTCCTGATGGCAAAAACCATGGTATGATGATGTTACTTGATTGGTCTGGATCCATGTCAGATGTATTGTTTGATACTGTTAAACAGTTAATCAACCTTGTAGAATTTTGTAGAAAAATAAACATACCGTACGAAGTTTATTTCTTTACAAGTGAAAGAGGTTACTATAGTGATGAGGATAAAGCTAAAGCTTTTTCAAACAAGCCTGGCGAATGGTTTTTTGAAAACTTCCACCTAGTAAATTGTTTATCTCACAAAATGAATAAAAAACAAGCTGACCTTGGTATGAAAATGATGTATCATATGGGTATGTATTTTAATAATAGATATACAAATAGAAGATGGATGGATAATAATGATGACTATTATGCTGAGTCTGAAACATGGGGTATTCCAAACAAATATTATCTAGGTAATACACCATTAAATGAGTCACTTATTTACTTAAACAAATTAATACCAATGTACAAAGAAAAATATGGTATTGAGAAGTTAACATTTATTACTTTAACAGATGGTGCTGGTAACTATCCAAGAGGTGATGTTGTTGGCAATGAAAAAAAAGATTGGGATAAAACAAATGTTTATGAATTAGGTAAAACAAAATTTACTAACAGACATGGTTCTATTACAAGTGATTTATTAAATCATATTAAAAAATCTCATGGGGCTAATGTGATTGGTTTTTATATAATCAAAAGAGTTAGAAGATGGGACATTGAAAAACATATCAATAACTACAAAGATTGGAACCATAAAGAAAAAATCTATGCTACTTTAAGAAAGCAGTTGACTAATGATAAGGCAATAGCTGTTGACGCTGATGGCTACAACAAATACTTTATCCTTGACGGTAAAAAACTTGCTGTTGAAAACTTTGATATGTCTAATGTTGAAGTTAAGAAAGGTACTGCTTCAGAGTTAAAGAGAATCTTTGGTAAATCAATGGCGAATCGATTGGTTTCCAGAGTGGTTTTAAACAAATTTATCCAGGAGGTTGCATAATAATGCTCGGTAACCCTTACCTGGTAACAAAAAAAAGAGGGTTGCCAATTGAAAATATCTATGATAGGATATACTTATAAAATGAAAAAAGGAGACTACACTATGTTAAACACTAAACAACAAGAATTCGTAGACCACGCTGTTAAAAAGTTTGGTTCAAACGAATTGACCGTGGCTCAATTAAAAGAAGCCAACAAACATTTTGGTTGCAAGTATGCACCTCAATGGTTGATTAAAAATGCCGATTATAAAATTGGCAAATCATTATTCAAATTACCTACAGAGGGTGATGAAGTTGTGCCTGTGACAAATGTTCAATCAGGCGAAGCTGAAAAAGTTTTGACAACTAAAGCACCTGAAGTTGAAACAAAAAGTGAAGCCGCTTATATTGTTTCTTCTTTAACTGGCGACATTGTTCCTAAAAAGGATCCTGTGTTCGTTTCATTTGGTAATTATCCTGATGTAAAGAGTATTATTAAAAGCAAGATGTTTTATCCTGTTTTTATTACTGGTCTTTCAGGTAACGGTAAAACTATGGGTGTTACCCAAGCGTGTGCCGAAAACAAAAGAGAATTAATCAGAGTCAATATTACAATTGAAACTGATGAAGACGACCTTTTAGGTGGTTACAGATTGAAGGACGGCCAAACTGTTTGGCAAAATGGTCCTGTTATCGAAGCCATGGAAAGAGGCGCTGTTCTTTTACTTGATGAGATTGACTTAGCAAGTAATAAGATTATGTGTTTACAACCGATCCTTGAAGGTTCTGGTGTCTTTGTTAAAAAGATTAACAGATTTGTAAAACCTGCTCATGGTTTCAATGTTGTTGCTACTGCCAATACAAAAGGTCAAGGTAGTGATGACGGAAAGTTTATCGGTACTAATGTACTTAACGAAGCTTTCTTGGAAAGATTTCCAATTACCTTTGAGCAAAGTTATCCAAAACCAAGTGTAGAAGAAAAAATCTTGGTTGGTACTTTGAAAACTGCTGGTAAAGCAGACAAAGATTTCTGTAAGAAATTGGTAACTTGGGCTGATGTAATCAGAAAAACCTACTTTGATGGTGGTGTTGATGAGATTATATCAACTAGAAGATTGGTTCATATCATACAAGCATATGCCATCTTTGGTAAAAAAGTTAAAGCTATCGAAGTTTGTACTAACAGATTTGATAACGATACAAAGAATTCATTTATGGAGTTATATACAAAAGTGGATGCTGGTGCAACTGCCGAGCAGATTGCTGAACAGCAAAGACAGGAAGATATATCTTCTCAAATGGATGACAATGATAGTGAGTCAGATGACAATGGTGTTATCTAAATCTATCAATCATAGTGTAAGTCCTTGGTGGAGGGGTAGTGCCCTCCACCTTTCTTATACTGTTAAGAGAGGAGGTAAAAATATATGAGTATTACAGTTAATGTTAGAAATGGTAACCTTGAACAAGCTATGCGTGTACTAAAAAGGAAAGTACAAAAAGAAGGCTTGATTAAAGAGTTACGAGAAAGACAATATTACAAAAAGCCCTCCGAAATTAAACAGGAAAAGAAAAAAGAGGCTATTAAGAACTGGAAAAAACAACAGAAAAAGTTGGAAAAGATTAGAGGTTTTTAGAGATTCCTACGCTTTGAAGTGTTATATATATTATGCTGGCGGTTCGTAAGTCCAGTAGCGTAGGGAAGACCGACAAATTAATGTCGGGGTCGCAAGAGTTTGGTAGTATCTCTATTAAAAAAACTACCACTTTAAGGGTTGTGCCTTAATACACACACGGTAGTCCACGGTTAGACTACTCTTTATTGGTCCATTGGCCTTCGTAGCACATGACTAGTGATAGGCTTGGTAAGACAAGTTAGGGTAAAAGAGGGTGAGGCCTACCTCTACCAATAACAGAATTTAGGGGCGCTAGCGTTAACCTAGATGAGTTTGTTTGGCATTTGCGCCTGGTTCAACTCTCAAAAGAACTTAAGCTGCGGCTCGTTTTTTGGTTATTTTTTTATAGCCTTGTATGCAAAAAAATAACCATTTTATAGGTTGACATTTTAAAATTAATGCCTATATAAATAATATTGATACGCTCATAAGAGGTATCAAAACATAAACTTTGCTTAATAAAAAGGAGGTTCTATATGACCAATTCAAAAGCAATTCATTCAATTTTTACTGGACTACGACCATTTACGGTGGGTTTTGACGATATGTTCGACCATTTCGATATGTTGACAACTCAACTACCGACAATGACGGCTAGTAATTATCCACCATACAATATAGTAAAGACAGGTTCTTTATCATATGACATTGAGGTGGCTCTAGCAGGTTACGGTAAAAAAGACATTACAGTAAATTATGAGGATAATATCCTAAGAATTGAATCTGTAAAATCAAAAGAAGAAAAAGAAGTGGAAGACAATGACGGCGTATTACACAAAGGCATTGCTAAAAGAAGCTTTGTAAAATCTTTTACGATTGCAGATGATGTCGAGGTCAAAGGTGCTGAACTTAAAGATGGTTTACTAAAAGTATCTTTAGAGAAAATCGTACCAGACCACAAGAAAGCAAGAACTATATCTATTAAATAGTTTTTGTTTTGCAACCACTTTTATATATGGTGGCTCTGCTAAATTTAGAGTGCCGAGGGAGGCTTGACTTTCCTCGGCATTTAATATATAATAGTAATATATTTTTAAAATGATAAAAAATTTTGGATATATAATAATAGGCATATGCCAAACAGAGTTTGGTGCCGAAATAAATTAATGACAATTCGCCATGTGGCGAGAAAAGGTATAAAATGACTTTAGAACAACAAGTACAGCTATCTAGTGAGCTAGAACAACAACTAGGAATCCACAACAATACAAGTTTAACAAAAACAATTGATGACAATTCAATAGTTATCAATACAAATTTTGTTGACGCATTTTCAGAAGCAAACTTAAATAGATTAAAAGAAATCATTAGCACAGACGCATATCCTGAATTATATGGTAACGAATTACCTAAGGGTATAGACTTTATAGATTTTGAAATTTATGACATTGATGTTTTAAATGATTCTATTAAGAAAGAATACGGAGCTCAACAAGGTAGAGCAGGCGAAAATCAAAAATTTGATAAAATTAAAAATGATATAATTACAAATGGTTATAAATTAAGATATCCGCCAATTGCAATTTGTGTATATCCTGATGGTTCTATTAAGATTATTACTGGCAAAACAAGAACTAAAATCTTAAAAAACAATTGTAAAATGAAAAATGCAATTGTAGCAGTATATAAAGTTACAGATAATAGAACTTTAATTACACAATCAGTTAGATTTAATTGTGTTGATGTACCAACAGGTGTTGCTAACGGAGCAGATGTTATCTCAGCTGGTCAAGAATTAATTAATGGTAAAATGTTAAATAAAAATCTTGCAGATATTAAAGGTTGGATTTATGAGGCTACAGGTGATGGTCCTTTTACTGAAGCATATAAAGACCAGTTAGCACAAACAATTTTAAATAATGCAAATACAAGACCTTTGATATATTCTTGGAGACCAGAAAATATTAATCAATGGATGTCAGACCATAATTATAAGAAAGCTGCCTTACAATATCCAGGGGCTGGTTTAGGTAATGCAGAATTACTATTTGTAAAAGATGACGGTTCAGAACCAGATATTTTGTATCTAGTTTGTGCTTCATCATCATGGACTAAAAACATTTATAGAGCATCAATTGTGATGGCTAATCCACACTTTATAGGTAAAACTTTAAGGATTATTGTACACACATCAACACTTGAAAGCTCTAATAATACAAAAGACTTACAAGACCAATATGACAATAGGGTTAAATTACATAATTTTAATTGGAAAGAATCAATTAGTAATTATGCAGAAACCTTTTTTGTATATAAAAATGATAAGGGAGATAATGTAATACCAAAAAATACAAGTAAAGTGGTATTATATGCAACCTTACCAGCGATTAAAAAAATACACAACATGGATGAATTGGTACTATTGTAAAAATAAAATGAATGGCCGAAGGAGGCTTGACTTTCTCGGCCATTTACTATATAATGTAACACATGAACAAATGCGGAATTAGTTTAAAAGTAAAACACTTGGTTTCCAACCAGGAGAAGTTTGGGCAGTACAATCATTCCGCTCCAAAATTAGTTAAAAAGGATATATAATGAAATACAAAGTACCTAATGTAAAGTTTAAAGTAAGAGAACTTGGCGAATGGGTTACTAAAACAAGTGATGATTTTTTTAAAGGCAAACGAGTAGTTGTCTTTGGACTGCCTGGTGCGTTTACACCAACTTGTTCAAGTAAACAATTACCAGGTTTCGAAAACAAATATAATGAATTCAAAGAAAGAGGCATTGACGAAATCTATTGTATGTCAGTTAATGATTCTTTTGTAATGAATGCTTGGGCAGAAAAAGAACATATTGTAAATTGCAAAATGATTCCAGATGGCTCAGGTGAATTTTCAAGGTTAATGGGAATGCTTGTCTGTAAAGACGATAAAGGATTTGGTCAAAGGTCTTGGAGATATGCTATGGTTGTAAATGATGGTGTCATTGAGGCATTGTTTGAAGAACCAGGCAAATGTGATAATTTGACTAGCGACCCATATGGTGAATCATCACCAGAGAGTATGTTGAAATACTTGACCAATTAAAAATAGGAGAAATATATTATGAATCTTTCAACAGATACGATTAATGTACTAAAAAACTTTTCTAATATTAATCAGAATATTCTGGTTAAACCTGGAAAAACAGTACAGACAATATCTACAATGAAGAATATCTTAGCACAAGCTGAGGTAAACGAGGAGTTTGGTAGCGAGTTTGCTATCTATGACTTACCTGAATTTTTGAGGTCTATTGAATTGTTTGATAGTCCACAACTTAAATTCAATGGTGGTACAAATGTACAAATCAACGAAGAAAAATCTAAACAAAATATTAAATATTTCTTTGCTGACAAATCAGTAATTGTATCTCCAACAAAATCAATTACAATGCCAGATAACTTTGTATCTTTCACTTTTAAAAAGGAAAGCTTTGCAAAACTTATGAAGGCGGCTACAACACTAAATCTAGTTGATGTTGCAGTAGTTGGTAACGGTAGTAAAATCCACATGATTGCTACTGATAAGAAAAACAAATCATCAAACGAATACTCAATTGATGTAGGCGAAACTGATAAGACTTTTAAGGCTTATTTCAAAGTTGAGAACTTTAAAATGATTACAGACGATTATGATGTTGCGATTTCATCACAAAAGATTAGTCACTTTGTAAACAGAAATAAAAAGGTTCAATACTGGATTGCATTGGAGCCAGATAGTGAGTTTTAATGCCAGACATTAAACTTAAAAAAATAGAGTATCATTCAGTACATAGTCATTTTACATATGACATACCTGAAGAAGCTGCAATTGAAACCTTTGGTTCTGTCCAAAGATTCAATGAAATTATATCACATCTTGGTGATGATTGGGGAGGACCAGAGAAGATTGGTAAACCACCAACAGACGAAGAAGATGATAAACTAATGGATTTTCTAGCAGAATTTGATTATGATAGAGAAGACGATTGGTTTAGTGATAGAAAAGGTGGCTATGATATATCTTATGAAATTGTGAAACCTAAAGATAATGAATAAAGTGGAGTTTATATTATGTCAGAGTATTTGTGGGTCGAAAAGTATCGGCCAAAGAAGATTGAAGATTGTATCCTATCACAGGATATAAAAGAAACTTTTAGTCAGTTTCTATCTCAAAAAGAAATACCAAATCTGTTGTTATCTGGTACTGCCGGTACTGGTAAAACAACTGTTGCTCGTGCCTTATGTGAAGAACTTGGTGCTGATTATATCATCATTAATGGTTCAGACGAAGGCCGACAAATAGATACATTGAGGCACAAGATTAAAAACTTTGCTTCTACTGTATCACTTACCGAAACATCTAATCACAAAGTAGTAATTATAGACGAGGCAGATTATATGAATGCTGATAGTGTTCAACCTGCTTTGCGTAATTTTATTGAAACATTTTACAATAATTGTAGATTTATATTTACTTGTAATTA
>Ga0208899_1003319_pt1 | contig 10414 bp, 19 predicted proteins | sample VirMetDEL_Nov_24_FD_184518 | JGI IMG/M metagenome (GOLD analysis project Ga0208899, IMG submission 184518) | Aqueous microbial communities from the Delaware River and Bay under freshwater to marine salinity gradient to study organic matter... | ecosystem: Environmental > Aquatic > Marine >...
CTACGTTGTCTGCGTTAGTTACCATACTCATTTTTACTACGCCATTTAATCTCAACTCACTTAGCATGTCAAGAATAAAGTCTGCGTTTTTAAGTGCCGACATAGGCTCAACTTTTATCATCGGGAAGAAACTCCAGCTTTGTGTCGTCGTTAGCAAAGAAAGTAAACTGCATCTTCTTACCTTCTGCATCAGTGCAGGTTACGTCATACCATTGGCTAGGGCCGTGATATACTTTCTGAATCTTAATGTCAGAGACACCGTGAATACGCATACCGTTCATAGGTCTAACTCCTTTTGTCCTTTGTTAAGCTGTTCTTTTACTACTAATCTATATAAATTATTAACTTCTTTTTTTAAGTCCTCTACAAGAGCCATCTTATCTAAGTAAGATAGATCATTAAATCTAGAATACGTTACTAGTTTAAGTTCTCCTTCTGAACCTCCTTTAACGATGGCATAAGAGTACTCTGTGTATTTCTTAATTGTCATGCTGCTCCTTTCATTTCACAGGCCATACCGATTGTATACCAAATAGGTTTTTGTGTAAACTTCCAACGTGCCATGTAAGATTTTTCTTTGATATAATAATTACGATAAGCCATAATGGAATTACCTTCAACCTTACAGTAGTCATCCATACACTGAGGTGGCTGCGTAAATTCACCATCCTTCAGTCCATAAGGAAACCTACAAAGGTTAGTAAATATACCGCTCCTCTCTGTCTTATGTTTTTTACCATACCTGAAGGTATATTCCATAAGTAGATTATCAAGAAGTTCTACTAACCATATATAATTACTACTGTTTTCTCTAGCCCATATAGCTGACGGGTGATTCTTGTGCGTCATCTTGTAGCAGTCAATTGTAGGGACACCATCAATAACATGATGGGCAGTAGACAATAGCTGTGCATATTCAAGGATCATCTTAACTACGTGCTTGTCGCAGTGCATCTCAGCACAGGTCTTAGGGTTTTCGTGTAGATAGAATATATTCATTGTTATTCTCCTTCATCCCCCATTTGATCATTAAGATAATCTAGCTTATATGCACCGTCAATAAGTTTTCGATATTCAGACATGAACAAGTCGCCATCACACTCTTGCATTTGAGTGATAGCACTATACACAAGTTCATTTACTTTACTAATATATTCTTCTAGGGTATACTCAACTTCATTGTGAAAGTTCCACCTATATTTCTTTACTTCGTTAGACATTACGCTTCTCCTTCAAGTTTGAGTTGATTGGTCTTAACACCACACATATTTAGAAAAGATATACCGTCAAAGTCTCTGTATTCTTCTGCAAAGATAACCTCTGCAATCCCCGACTGATATATCAGCTTCGCACATTGTAGGCAAGGGGCATGGGTAGTAAACAGCGTTGCGTCTCTGCCACTCTCATACGACCTTGCCAACTTAGCTATCGCATTAGTTTCTGCATGTAAAACCTCGTCTCGTGTCACAAGCGTGGGTTGTGTTAGCTGTTTTCTTGTGTCAGGGTGAAATAAAACTTTACGTTCGCATTCATTGTCCCATCCAGAGGGTGTACCATTGTATCCAATAGAAATAATTCTATTATCTTTTACAATGACACACCCTACCTTCAGACGAACAGCATGACTAAGTTCTGAAAAGTTGTACGCTGTTTTCATAAATGCTTCAGCATATTTTGTTTTCATACTTACATCTCTTGATAACGAGCGATTGCTAGATCAGCAGCATGTATTTCTGCTTCTTTTTCATCCATACCATCAGCTACAAGTTCGTCGTAAGCCTCCTCATACAAGCTTTCCAAGAGCCTTTCATTCCATTCGTTAGACATTTTAATCACCTCTGATGTAGGAAGAATAATTTTTGATCGTGTCTATCTCAATCCAGTCTGGATAGTCCTGCATTGCCTCAACAGCGTTATAGCACATGCTGTCAATAATTTCTCTCACTCCGGTTCCATCACACTCGTAGCATGGGATTGTTTTGTTAGAAGACATGTCAGAGGAATCATAATAACCATAACCCTCACAGGCATTACAATGTATCGTCACTTTTACCATTTATATTCTCCATGAAGATGTTATAGGATAACTTAGGGTTGTATTGTTTACATTCCGAATAAATATCTTGAACCTGTTTTGTCCAAGACGAGGGTGTGAGAGACTGACGACACTCCGCCAGAATCTCACACCACATACGCCAATCTTGCATTACGCTGCCACCTTGTCTACCCAAGAATAACCTTTACGGTTACGTTCATAAATCACACGCTGTAGCACGATGTGCCAGCAGATGTGCTGGTTTTCTCGCAGCAGTCCACCATATTTAGCCTTCCTACTTTTTGCCATGTTAAGAATAAGATTGTTTTCCATCCACGTGATTTTACCGTGGGGGATGTTGTCCCAAATCTTACGATCCAGTTCTTCGTCACGGCACAGGTTGCGTCCACCGATGTATTTGATGTTGTCAGTGTTGATAGTCATAGTTCAGGTTCCTTCTAAGGGTTAGGGTATACAGTGTATATTGTAATTTACTCTACTACAAAGTCTACATGTAGTTGTGATACATAATCAGCATCAGGGAAACGCTTGGGATATTTGTCAGCCATAAACTCACACCAGCTATCCCAAAGGTACTCGCATCCGCCCAAGTTTTCTATCGTTTGAAGATAGAACCTAGCTTTCTTCAGGGCTGTATCATATTTTACCTTTCCAAGTTTGAAGGTATTGGGTGATAGGTCGAAACGATTTAGATTGTGTACGTCCAGACAGCCAGCCTCACCAATACATAGCTGTAGAACAAAACCTGCTTTTGGCAAGCCTAGTCCCGGCGTACCCGCAATAGTCAGCAATCGTTCTTCTTGTGTCATGTTCTCGTAAAAGATGGTATTGTATAATGACTGTTTGTTGTGACGTACATATTCAAAGCCGGGACGTTTAGAGCCGAATAAAAAACTACTCTCCGATCCTTTCTCGTCTACATCTTTGAGCATGTTGCCTACATTGTGCCAAGGTTGCTGTATTGACAGCAATACCATGTCAATCACACGGCACATATTGTCAGGGGATTTACAAGCGTACTGTGAGATTTGTGGTTGGTGCTGTTTAAACATTATTCGCAAGCCTCCGTTATCCATGCTCCCAATGCCATTACAGCAAAGGGGATTCCAAATGTGAGAGGGAATACATCCCATTGTTCAAAACAAAATCCATACAGTCCGACAAGTACAGCGGCAAACATCAGGATTATGCACGTCACTCGAATTGTCTTGAACATGTTTCAATCCTTAATTTTTACATCATGTCCTACGGGAACAGTCCATTTTGTCATGGACACATTAAATCCATCTTTAACAGGGAACCGTTCTAAAATATCTGTAGCTATCTCTTGAGCCTGCGATTCAGTATACCTTGTGTCCAGTTCGATCCTAAAATAATGCTGGTAGAGTATCTCATTCTGGTCATTGAATTGACGTTTACCAGTATCTCGTGCGACATTTATTATGTACGTATGCATAGTTCAATCCTCCAGCCATTGGTTAAACGTCTTCGGTTGTTCGTCCTTCGCAACGCACCAGACATAGATGCTATATTCATCCCATAGTTTAGGCGGTGCATCGGGTTGCGTTTGTTTTTGTAGCATAAGGTAACGTCGGATACTTGCATCGGTTACAAACATTTTATTCTTTCCTTTCAGTATACAGTGTATATTCTAAGTTAGGGCGAAACGTTGGCGCAGTTCAGCATTCTTGCGGATCAAACGCGAAGGGGGGAGGGGGGTGTGCTTGATGTAATTGTCCCATGACATGAAGCGGGTAAAATGGTTGTGTGCATCGTCACGCGATGGATAGACAACGTCACGTCCGCGAACGTCAGTCACGCGAAAAGTACCGTCAGGTTGCGGTTCAAGCGTCCCGATAGGACACTTTTTGTACGTCATGCGTTGCGTTTTGGGATTGTATGCTAGCGTCATGTTCTCTGTCCCGTTCCGTTCGGTCGGTCCGTATGACCGTATTGACACAAAAAAAAAGTAAACCGGGAGGCATGACGCCCCCCGGTATACAGTGTATATTCAAGCTTCCGCCGTTTCGTTCAAGCTTTTACGTATCATCTCAATTTCTTCATCGGAAAGCTTCGACAATGCATCCATAGCCTTGTCCCATGCATCTTTTGGCGCTGGCGCATTCGCTTTGCGTAATTCGGTATAGGTCGCAATTTCGAGGTTTCCGTTATTCTCGAAATATTTCTTAATCTGGCTAGCGACGTTCTTCAACGTGTTGTGAGGCTTTGCACCTTCCACCTTAGTGGTTTTACCAGTCGCCGGGTCAAGGCGCGTATATGCATATCCGTTAGCCTCGCAAACATCCATCCAGAAATAGAACGGCGGTAAATCGTATTCGTTCAATGCGACGCGGAAGGTGGAAAGTATGTCGTCGCATGCGGCGGCTTTATTGTCTGCGGCTTTGTCGGAGGCTTTCGCGGCTTTATCGAATACTTTCACGATGGCGGAAACCGTTTCAACTAGTGCGGCGCGGTTCTGAATTTCGGTGCTATCGAATGGCATTGTATCGTTTCCTTGTCTGTTACGGTATACAGTGTATACCAGAGGTTTGATTTAAAAACCGCATAGGTGAAGCGGTTGCCCTGATTATAATAAAATAAAAAATAAAAAAATAGACTAAAATCTAACTATTTATAAGTCATTGATTTATAAGGCTTTTTTATTGATTGATGAGGGTGTGTGCAACGCACAATGGCGATATTGCATTGCACAATTTACATAGATATCTAAGTAATAGAAAAAACCTATATATTTCAATGGCTTATGGATTTATTTCTAGATAGGAATGATTCTTAATTAGAATATATTGCATTGCAACATAATCATCAAATGGCACGGATTTTGCTAATGCAATAATCGTGCCAAGTTTTTGGAAATGGCGGAAATACTTGGGATGTGTTGCAATAATGCCACAAGATATTCTTATTAAGAATGAGAATGACTTGCAAGTAGGGGCGGGGTAGTCTGGAATGTAACTAAGAATCATTCGCAACTAGACCTTTCGCTAGTCTAGAATGTAATTAAGAATCATTCTCAATTAGACCCGCTGAAACTTTGGAATGCAATTAAGAACCATTTGCAATTCCAAGTGAGAATTAGAATCATTCCAAAGAATCTCGCTAGATGCGAATCATTCTCATGTGTACCCCACCGGAAAAACTACGCCGCTACGCATTGCATATGAGACACACCTGCCATATACTGACCAAAAATAAAAAGGCTTGCTCATAAAATACAATACTGTGACAAATATGCAACAGTCTACATACAAAAACACCCCCTTGCTTTATTTTGCATAGGGGGTGGGGGGTATAAAATATAAAAAATAACTAGGCTTGCTAATCAAACAGCTTCGCTATGTCAAAGACTAGCTTCGCTACTACGACGATGACTAATCGTCATCTTAGACTATCTATATACTACTATATACTTACTTAGTATTACTTTATATATCTTTATTATATACTATATATAACTATATATAAGCTTCTTCGTAATCTTAGAATAAGGGTAGCATGTTTTTCTTGTCTTCACAAGAGGGGTGTGCTATATTAAAATCAAATAATTAAAAATAAATGTGAAATTACATTAAGTGTGATATTATGGCAACAGTATTAAAAGAAGAAGAACAGAAAGAAATAAACTTTAATATTCTTTTGTCTATGAGAAATAATCTCAAAGAACTAGAATACAGAGAAGCTAATGGTGACTTTTTGTCTTTTATCAAGAAGTTTGCTCCTCTTCTTGTCTCCGACTTTAAGATGGGTAAACACATTGAAGTATTAGCAGATAAATTACAACAAGTAGAAGATGGTAATATCAAAAGGCTTATGGTCTTTCTACCACCTCGTTCATCTAAGTCTGTTGTCTGTTCCAAGCTATTTCCTGCATGGTACATAGGTAAACATCATAATCACGAGATAATGTCTATCAGTCACTCTGATCAACTAGCTAGTGACTTTGGTAGGTCCGTTCGTGATCTAGTTAGTGAGGAAGACTTTCAGAGGGTATTTAACGGAGTGTTGCTACGGCAGGATGTACGTGCAGCAGGTAAGTGGAAGACTAGTGGTGGTGGTTCCTACTATGCTGCAGGTGTACGTTCACAGATTGCAGGACGTGGTGCACACATAGCTATTCTTGACGATGCTATGTCGGAAGAAGATGCTATCAGTGCAGCAGGTAGAAGATACATCAAGGAATGGTATCCTTCAGGTCTACGCACACGTCTCATGCCAGACGGTAAGATCATTATCATTAACACTCGATACCATTACGATGACCTATGCGGTTGGCTACTCAAGCAAGAAGAGAAGATGGATTGGCATCTCAAACCTTCTGAGAGATGGCATGTTGTGTCTATTCCAGCTTGGGTGGACGAAGAGTCGTCTGATCTGCTGGGTCTACCTGTAGGCACGTCATACTTCCCTGAGTGGAAGAGTGATGATGTACTACGTCTAGATGAAATGGAGATACGTGCTACCAACGGGTCTAAGTACTGGGACAGTCTCTACATGCAGAATCCAACACCTGATGAAGGTGGCATTGTCAAAAAAGATTGGATTGAGTGGTGGGAGTATGACGAGCCACCCTCTTGTGAGTTTATATTACAAACGTATGATACAGCCTTTTCTACGAGTAACACGGCAGACTTTAGCGTGATACAGACATGGGGTATATTCCACTCTATATATGAAGACGAAGATACCGGAACGGAGCAGGTCGTAGCCAACATGATACTACTAGGTAGTAAGAGAGGAAGATACGAGTATCCAGACCTACGGAGGATCGCGCAGGAACAGTTTAAAACTCACAGGCCGGATGTTTGCTTGGTAGAAAAAAAAGCGAGCGGACAATCTCTGATTCAGGATATGCGCCGTGCGGGACTGCCAGTGCTAGAGTATACCCCAGACAAAGACAAAACCTCTAGGCTTAACGCTATTACGCCTCTCTTTGAATCAGGAAGAATATACCTACCATCTTACAAACAATGGTCAGACGAACTAGCAGAGGAAGTAACAACCTTTCCTTATGCACCACACGATGACCAAGTAGATGCCCTGACTATGGCTGCGTTATACTTGAAAGAGAGTTGGCGCATTGAGCATATGGAAGATGCTGATTGGGAAGATGATGATAGTCCACGACGACAGAAAAGAGTTGCATACTGGAGAGTTTAGTGATAATACTAGTGAAATGACAACAAGAAGAAGGGTATAACAATGTCATCTGCACTACTAGAAAAAAGAAATAAGTTTTACTTTCCAACAAAAGATAATCACTTTGATGGTGAAGAATATCAAAAGCCACACAGGTTTCACAGTCTAGGCTTTGTAGATAACTACGGCACAGCTATTGATGTTGGTGCACACGTAGGTACATGGGCTGTTGATCTAGTAAATATGTTTGATATGACAATTTGCTTTGAACCAATCAAAGAGCATAGAGATTGTCTTAATGAGAACCTTTATCAATCAAAGAATGAATTTAGAATTTATGATTGTGCATTAGGCGATAAGTATGAAAAAGAAATATCGCTAGGCTATGTAACTGAAGGCAATAGTGGCACAGCATCTATCGCTGCAGAGAATGCTGAGTATACTGCAGAGATGCGTACACTAGATAGCTTTGACTTTGAGAATGTAGACTATCTCAAGGTTGATGTAGAAGGCTTTGAACTACAGTTTCTCAAAGGAGCAGTAGATACAATTAAACGAACAAAGCCAGTAATCAATATAGAAATTAAAAACAACTGTGAAAGCTTTGGTATCTCTAGGCAAGAGATAGCAGACTACATCTGTAAAGATTTAGGTATGACCTGTGTAGGTAAAACAGTTCAGGATTATATTTTTAAATATGTATGAGTTGTATAAAATTTAACTGTGTGATATAGTATTGAAATTAAGTAGTGGAGAAAGATAGGGGAAGTATCTACCATTATGGCAAATCGTCTCAGACAAACAGTTCAAGGTATTAAAGCAACTCCTGCGGAACAACGTATGGAGGCTGGTGGTGATGCGCCTAATTTAACTAAAGGTTTAGCTGGTGGACTACAGTCTGTTGTAGAAATACTTGGACCACAGGCTGATATAGCAGCTATGGTGGAAGAAGCTAAAAGAGCAGAAAGTTCTTTTTCAAAAGGAGATTACTTAGATTCTGCAGGTTCTATGGGTCTAGCAGCTATTGCTCCTTTAATGATGGCTACCCCCGGTTCAGTTAAGAGTGTACGAGAAATATCTGAAAGAGCCTTAGATTCTTTTAAACAACTTTCTTTTCCCGGTAAGAAAACTAATTGGTGGTTAGATGAGTTAGAAGATAAAGGAACAGTAACTTTATATCACGGAACAAATATAAAAAATCTAAATAAAATTAAAGAAGAAGGTTTAAAAGTAGATAAACAAGGATTTACTTATGCTAGTCCTGATCCAGATACGGCTGGTGGATATTCTGTCATGGCTAGAGGAGAAAAAGCTAGTAAAGGAAAAAAAGGAAAAGCATACGAACAAGCACCTCGTGAAGAACGAGCATTATTAGAAATTGAAGTTCCAAGAGAAATGTTAGAAAGAAACATTCCTTTACAGCGCAGTCCTACTTCTAAAGAAAAACTATTTAGTGATAAAGGTTTAGAAAAATTTAATAAAGCTGAGAGAATGAAAGTTTTTGGACAAGAAAATGTTCCTATGGATAAAAAGTACAATACACCTTTTTATGATCTTACCGAAGTTCGTTTTAAAGAACCTATTTCTCCAGAAATGATTAAAGGTTATTCTATTAAGCCTGAAACTAGAAAAACAAATAAAAGTAAGGGTGGTTCTGTCGTAGAATCAAATCCATATAATTATCAAGCAAGGGCAATATAATGGTTGACAAAGGATTAACATCTGTTATAGGATTAGCCTCAATGTTGTCACCGGGCGGTATGCCTAGTGATAATGTAAATCCTACTATGATTCGATATGAGCAAGCTACTCCAGCAGATGTAGATAGAGTACGTACAATGGACGAAGCTATTGCTGGAGTGTCTCCTCCTAGTGAAGAAATTCCTACTCCTAAAGAAAAACCTCCTGTTCCTAATGATTTAGATATAGCTTTAAGTATTGCAGAAGAAAAAGGAAAAGGAACTTCTTCAGATATTTATGATAAAGTTCTTAAACCTATAGCTTTCCATGAAAGTGATAGAACTATGAATCCTAAATTAGAACAATATGGAGGTGGGCCGGGAAGAGGTTTAATGCAGTTTGAACCTGATAGCATGAAAACTGCATTAAATAGAGCAAAAAAAATATTTGATAATAATCCTCCTTCTTGGATAGAAAAAGCTATAGATGAAAAAAATTATGATGCTTCAACTTTAACAGCAGATCAACAAATGGCTTTAGCTGTTTATGATTTACTTCAAAAACCAGAAGCAGACATATCAAAAGTTACTAAAGGTGAACAAAGCATTGAAGATTTTTGGTCTAAGTATTGGTGGGCAGGAAAAGAAAAAGATAAAAAAGACAGGTTAAAAGTATTTAAAGAAAATTTAAATTTATTATATAACAATAAAAAACAAGGCGGTTCTGTAGTAGAACGTAATCCATATAATTACCAAGCAAAGGCAATATAAAAAATGGCAACTGAACGTAACCCTTTTGATCCTATTCCAACAGCAGAACTATCCATTGAGATAGAATCAACTGGAACCATTGATGAAGATGGTAACGAAGCTACTATGGAACTTGATCCAGAAGATGGTGGTATTATTGTAGAGTTTAAACCGCCAGAAGACGAACGATCAAAGGTACAGCAAAAAGAAGAGCCAGAAGAATTTTATCGTAATCTTGCAGAAGATATGGATGAAGAAGAACTGGAAGAAATAGCTGCTAAAGTTATTGGCAACTTTGAAGCAGACAAAGACTCACGTTCAGATTGGGAATCTATGTTTGAACGTGGATTTGATCTACTAGGTCTAAAGCTTGAAGAAGCATCAGAACCATTTGAAGGTGCCTGTACTGCTGTTCATCCTATTCTAATTGAATCAGCAGTTAAGTTTCAATCTAAAGCTACACAAGAATTATTTCCACCGGCTGGTCCTGTAAAGTCACAAATTGTTGGTGACGTTACTGAAGAAAAACAGGATCAGGCAAATCGTGTTAAAGCATTTATGAACTATCAGGTCAGTGACCAGATTACAGAATACTTTGACGAATTTGAACGTATGCTGTTTCACCTACCACTTATTGGATCAGCTTTTAAAAAGACATACTTTGATCAGGGGCTAAATCGACCTGTATCTGAATTTGTACCTATCGACCAATTTTATATTTCATATTATGCAACGGACCTGCGACGGGCAGACCGTTACACTCACGTGATTT
>Ga0208899_1003321_pt1 | contig 10402 bp, 6 predicted proteins | sample VirMetDEL_Nov_24_FD_184518 | JGI IMG/M metagenome (GOLD analysis project Ga0208899, IMG submission 184518) | Aqueous microbial communities from the Delaware River and Bay under freshwater to marine salinity gradient to study organic matter... | ecosystem: Environmental > Aquatic > Marine >...
TCCGGGTCAGTAAACCAAGGAATAAAGACTGGTACATAACCGTTTTCACCGGCTACAGCCCCTTTCCAGAGGTCATAAAAGATGCCTGAGACACCATTGGCTGTACTTTCAATGAAAATAGCTGTGCCTTTAGCGTTAGGTACTGCCTGAGATAATCCATTCCAGATTTCTTCTGCTGTAGACTTAGGCCAGAAGGCCAATTCGGAAGCATGACAGTGCGAAAAAGTCTCCCCGCGTCCAACTGCTTCACCGCCAGCTGTAGCCACAACGTAGCTGCTGTCTAGGACATCAAAGCTAAGTTCGCGTCTGGAACTGTATTTGGTATGTGGTTTGAGGATTTCAGGGCAATTGTCGTGAAACCTTTTGGTCATATCAAACAGCGCACGAGTGCTATCTGCGTGATGCGTGATAACCATAGCTTTTCGGGCTGGTTGTTGGGACACTGAAAAGTAAAGATAACCACCAGTGTAAGTAGACAAACCTTGTTGTCTGGCTTTCAGGATAATGACCCTTATTTTGCCTTCAGATTTCATCTGTTTATCAACAGCTTCCTGAAGTATCTTCTGTGCTGGGTTTAGCTTTAGATTAGCGATTTCACCAGCTTTTGTGCGTATTTTAAGAGAGGCTTTAGCGTAAAATGGAAAGTCAGTTAGCAGTCTTTTTCTAACTGCTCTAAGTTTGCTATCCATCGTCCTCATCATCTGGAATCATCAAGCTAGCTAGGAAGTCTTCAGCCTTGCTGATGCTTACTTCGCTTTTCGCTGATGGCTTTGATTTGGTGAAGTCCAGTACAAGACGTGCTGCGGCTACTCGCTCTCTATTTTCACCGGGCGTCTTCATTACCTCGACTGCTGTTTCTAGCGCAGTCTTGGCGTACTCATCTTCAATATTGAATTGTTCTGCCATGATTTCTACTACCTTCCGGGCTTCGGTTTTGACTTTTGACCGTATTGGCTCGATTGTTTCTTTCCTGTACCCATCAGGCACTCCTCTTGGTCTTCCGGGGTTTTTGCGTGGTTTTGTTGACCACTTCCGGCGTAATGCTCTGCCCTCTTCCGTTTCCATCAGAGTTGCGAAGTAGTTCTTCTTCGGGGCTTTGTGCGGGGCTGGCCCTTGTCCCTTTTTTGATGGGGATTTGGCTCTTGGTTTCTTTGGCGCACCCATTCAATGCTCCTTCTATTGTCTGTAAAACGTAATCTCTGGTCGCAAGCCCAGACGGACAGAAAACTGGCTCTGGAACTGCATTACGCAAATCTTGAAGCACTAGGATTTTCTGCTCATCTGGGATTTTTGATGCAGAGACACGCTCGACTTCATGCGCCATACGCACGAGGTCAAAGGCTGTGATTTTCACAGTGTGTCTCCTATTTAGATTGTTTGCTGGGCAAGGATGCCTTTGCGGTCTTCTTCTTCACCTTCAGCTAGAAGCATATTGGCAAAGATTGCTGCAACCATTGCGGCTAGCGGCATTGAATAAAATTGCACGACATCACTTTTGTTTAGAATGTCTCTCACCAGCTTTGTTGCTTGTGGCATTTCTGCTTTGGCTTTCTTTGGATTAAGTAAATACAAGCCGATCAAATCAGCTGCCAACTCATGTGGTGTCTGGAAATACTCATTCTCTAACTTTTGAAGTCTTCCTGCGATTTGGTTTGCTCGACCAGTGTCACCCTTACCCTCTGCCTCAAGAATTGCTTGTCCATATCGACTATAGGTTGGTCGAACTGGCGTTGCACTTTCATTCAAAATGCCTTGGCTTTGCTGCCTGACGATTTCATTCAAAATTGATTGGGCTTCACCTGACCCCACAAATGTTTCTGGTCGTTGGTTGGCAGGAAGAAACCCAGATGCTGCATCCATTAACTGAGCGATAGCATCTCTGAAGGTGTCTTCGTAAAGTCTGTCACTGTCTGTCAAAGCACCATCTGATAAACGATTATAGAAAGATCGTTTTTTCGGTTCCCTGCCTTTTAATCCGGGTATAAAACCACCTTCGATGCCGTGACCAATTTCGTGCAGTGCAACAAACAACGCTTCAAGCGGGGTAACACTTTCTTCTGGGTTGCGTGGGTTTTTGTATTCGCCAAGCACACCAATGGATGTCCTAACATCTCTGCCAGTAAGCGTATCCCTAACAGTCTTCGATGGGTTGCGAGCCGATTTTGCACCACCAGTATGGAAGCCAGCACTGCCCATTGAAGCCTTGCCAAAAACACGAGCAAGGTCATTTTTATTAGATGCAATGTGAAGTGCAAATCCTAACGCTTCGGCTAGTTTTGTAGCTGTCTCTAAGTCTGGTATCCCATTTTCAAATTGCGAACCGGGTTTGCCAACCTCAAACATAGCGTCTGTGGTTGGTTTTACGTCTCGTACTTCTTCTGGGGATGCAGGGCGAGAGCCAGCGGCTACTTGTAATCCAAGATCAGGTCGTCTTGGGTCGAACTGCTGGTTAAGGTCGATTGCCTCTTGTGCATCATTCGTTCCGCTTCCAGCTTGCCCTGAAGCAATTCTTGCGTTTCGATCCGCATATGCCACGGCTTCTGTTTCTCTGAAGGCTTCTGCGCCTTCGGAGAACTTTTCGTAGATGAGGTTCGCTCCAAGGTCATTGTATAGCTCCTGTTCGTATGCCCAAAGTATAGCCTGTGCAGACTGTGGTGTCACCCCAAGGTTTTCACCTACTCTGGTAAACAAATCTTTCATTGTTGGGCGTTCTAATTCAGTTGGTGCATCAACCAATCCAGAGCCTTCCAGCTTTGGATCAGCTAACAGACCACCAGTGTGTCGCCTGACTGTTCTACTGGCCCACAAATCAACTGTGACTTCATGGATACCGTTTAGGTTCATGTAGAAAGGGCCGACTTTTGGCCCAAACATCTGAATGGCAGGAACGACAGCCTTCATACCGCCTTTGATCTTGCCTTGCGGCCCATAACCAGCCTCTTTACGCATTGCGTCAATTTCGGCTTTGGTCTTTGCGCTGTTTAACCAGCTGATGGTTTCATTCAGGCCACGAGTGTTCAGCATATGGCGAAGGATATAAAGACCCGGCTCGATTGAACCAGCTTTTTGACCTAGCAGTTTGCCTGTGACTGGATTGACAAGGCGTTCCTCAAAGCGTTTCCGCTTGTCAGAGTAAATCTGACCTATTTCACCTAACTCACCTGACCTGTAGTAATGCATGGCTAATGAGCCAGCATAACGCCAGTTGAGTTTCGGTTTTTGTCCCACTGAGGTAAGAGCAGCCAGTAGAAGAAACAGCTGCCTGTGATCAGGTGTCTCGTTGATTTCTGGTAACACTTCAGCGGTTGTTGCAAGTGCTTCACGAATGTCATTGTCATACCAATGCGCTGCATCGGGTGTCTTGTCAGACTGAAACTGCGCCTCTTTGGTCATTTCAGCTGCAACAGTCTCAAAGTCGCCACCATCGTTGTAAGGATCGAGATCACGACCAAAACGCTGACGTTGTTCCCTCATCAATTCTTCACCAATTTCACGGTGCTTCCGCTTTGGTGGTGCTTCTTCGGGTAAACGTAGATCAACGAAACCTTCAATGTCGTCTTGCTCTGGCAAACCATGAATACGAGCCTTTGGACGCTCTTCTGATTTGGCTTTTGCCGCTGACTGTTTCTGCTGCCTGTCCACTCTTTTGACATAGTCGTTGAGATAATCAGCTACTGCAATTTTGTCAGTTGAAACCTCAACAGCTGCATCCAAGATGCCTGTCGCTGTCCTGCGAGGGTCAAGGCCGAGGTTGCCGCCCATGTCATCGAGGGCATCAAAGATGATTTCTTTGTCGTCCTGATTTAGATTTGGATCAGCGTTCACATCACGCTTGATGTTCTCGATCTTCTGTCTGTTGGCTTCGATGCCACGGCGATAGCCGGGTGTCTCGCCTGTAAAGACAGATGTTACAGTTGGTGCAGTCCGGTTTGGAAATTTGTCAGGGTTACGATTAATGGTGCCTCTTACCTCTTGTATTAAGAAGTTTAGGTTTGGCACTTGTGTACCTTCTCTTAACATCTTTCGGTAACCTTTAACGGCTGACTTAAGCAGTGGCACTTCTTTCTCGATTATGTCCAACGCCTTGTCTACGTCTTGCCTGTTTAGACCAGTGATTGACTGCATCCGATATTCTGGCGATGGCTTTGGATCGTTTGGATCACCCTTTGGCGGGTTGTCACGCTCAAGCATAAGTTCACGAAGTGCTTGTTCTTCAGCTTTCCGTGTTTCGTCATCTTGGATTGCGGTTGCACGAAGCGAAGGTGCATCAGGATCGACAGCTACGCCTTGCTTGCCAGCGTTCTGCTGTAAATACTTACGAACTACGCTTCTGCGTCCTGTCAGGGCGTCTACGGCTCTTCCAGCGCCTACTGCGCCGACTTGTGCGGCTGTGTAAGCAGGGTTAAGCGATAAACCAGCAGCTGTACCCAAAAGTCTGGTGGGTAATTCGGCTGCGGAGCCGGGTGCGTACCCGACTTGTGACGAAAATGGTGATACTTGGTCTGTAAACTGGGACAAACCGCCAATATAGCCTTGATTATGCAGTTCGGTTAACTCGTTAGACTGCCGATACAGCTTTAGCAGCTGCTGACCTTCTAATGTGTTTCCGACCAAGCGTTCAGTTGCGTCAAACTCTTGTTGACCGACTGTGCTTTTGGTTTTGTTTCTAGCCTGTCTTGCGCCAGCTTCAGCTGACACTTTGTCTACGACAGTATCTATTTCATCTAGCTTTTCTACGTTAAGGAGTTTCTTCAAATCCTTACGCAGCTGCTTCATTTCTTCAGCAATCTGGATATGTGCTTTGTCTACGGCTTCTCGTGCGCCTTTGGTTGACTTCTTTTTGATGTCTTTGACGTTAAGGTTGTTGGCTACAATGATGCCTTGTAGGCGTTCAGCCAAGTCAGCTGCTGCCTCTTGGTCTGTTGGCGTATCATTTGGGCCGACTGCATTTACGACTGCGCTAGTTGCATCGAGCGTTCCTCTGATGCCTGTACCAGCACCAGCACCACCAACAAAACCAGCTGCTGCTTGGTCTAATGCTACATTTGGATTGAAGCCAGCTTGTGTGTTTACAGTTTCAGCGGCATATTCAAGTGGGTTTTGGATTGATTCGGTTACAGCCTCTTTGCCGCCAGCCTTTAGAGGCCGGGTGACAACATTGCCAGTACCTTTACTGAATATGCCTTTTGCGCCAAAGCGTTCTGCTGTTGCGATACCGGCAGATGCTGCGGCTGCGTAAGACAAGTCAGCTGGAGTAACTTGGGTGCGTCCGTCATTTTCAGCACGTTTCTTTGCAATTGGAGCAACGTAGGTTGTGAAATACAATGGTGCGTTGATCATAGCAGCTGCCATGTCAGGCAGTGATGTAACAGCAGCTTCGCCCATGAAACCAAGAACATTAGCGGCTGATGGATCAGCCTTTACCTGTTCCCACGGCACTTTCGGCTGATAGTTAAGCGATTTCTGCTTTGCATAGATTGCATCAGCTGCCTTCTCAAACTCGTTACCTTCAAAGCCCAGTGGATTGGTTGCGCCTTCGAGGCGTGGGTCGGATGCATCGACAAAGCGGGGCATACCGTAACCAAACAGGCCGTCTGGGTCTTCCGGTATCTGGATGCGTGGGTTTTCATAACCTGTAATTGCTTTGGTAACAGTCGGAAGGAAGTCTGTTGCACCACCCGCCATGCGGAGTGCGCTATTTGCCATTCCTGTAGTTAAACTGTCGTCTGGAGCTGCTTGAGGGGCAGTAGTACCCTGTGATCTGAGCTGCTTGTAGCTATTTGCTACAGTCTCAAACTCAGGTGTGCCTTGCTTGTTTTGGTTCGCAACGAGCCAATCAGCGTAGGCTGAAAGCCTATCTGCCATATTATGACCTCATGATTTTTGGTGTTAGTTAATGCCTACAATCGCATCGGCTGCGGACAGGTTTCCGGCTGCGGCTGGTTGGATTGATGAAGACCCGCCACCTATAACGCCTCGCATTTGATTGATCATGGCGTCCGCACCAGCTGGTGGTGAATAAGGGTGGTTACCCTCGCCGTGGATCATCGAGTTGTAGACATAACGGAATAACTCAAGGTTGTACTTTAATTGCTCTGGTGACTGATCTTGATCGAGCGATCCAAACACAGATTGCAGGAACCTGATCTCTTTGTCAGACACTTGGCCTAATGCACCACCTGTTGGAGATGCTTCGCGCATTGCTTGTAACTTGTCAAAGCCAGCATTGGCTTTCACGCTATCAATTAACTTGGTCAGGTCAGTTGCGTCTGTACCGGGTATCTTGGAAAGAAGCGAACCACCAAATCCTGCTGTCAACTTGTTGATCATAGGTAGGCCACGGTCGATTGCGTCATTGACTACAATTGAGCCGTATAAGTTACCGGCATCGCCTTGTTTCTTTTCTTTGCCTTTAGCTTTTGCTTCGGCTTTCTGCATTGCAAGGTTGTAACTGTTTAACGCAGAACGATTGGTGTCCTGAATTGCGCCGTACATGTCACCCATAGCACCTAGTGATACTGTTGCGCCTTGACTGTTTGCGCCAAGACCAGCCAAGCCCATGCGAATAAGCATTTCGTTGTTGTCTATAGTTTGAGGCTTGAATGACATTGGCGTTTGGTCACGCCGGTTGCCTGTTTGTGGTATTGGGTTAGCCAAAATCCCTTGGTTTGACGCTGGTTCAGCTGTGTTTTCCAAAATTGGCTGCGTTTTCATCGCTAGATTGTTGTTCAAAAGATAGTTTTCGATGACTGAACCGTCAGTCACTACTTCTGGGTCAATCTGAGGATTGCGAAGACTGGGATCATTACCATCAGTTGGCATCATCGGCCCACCTGTGATGCGGTTACCGTTGTTTAGTGAACGATACTGAGATTGAGGTACCTGAACTGGGTCACCTGCTTGCGCCAAGCTTCCGTCATGGTTTTTCTCGATGAAATCAAGTACGCCGCGTTCATTTGATGGTGTGTTTCTATAGTATCGACCGGCATTTTGGGCTGTACTTAGGATGCTACCAACAATGCGATCGTACATACTTTGATTGGCAGGGTTAATTGAGTTACTCATTTTTCACCTACCTTTAGAAACTTGGGTCATAGCCAGGTCCAGAAGGCCAATATGTTGCCCCTGGACGCTGCGCTGGGGGGTTAGTGCCTAAACCACCAAAGAAATTACCTATCTGCTGACCGTATTTGTTTCCAAAGCCAAACCCAGCCATTGCGCCAGTCAACCCGCCCATAGTTGGGTTGTTGTAATTAGGGCTTTGACCTGGTGGTGACATTGGCGCACGGCCTAAGATGCCGGACATAAAGTTTCCGTACTGATTTGACGCAAAGTCACGATCACCCTCAAACCTTTGTCGGTCTGCATCAAGGCGGTTCTGTGCGTCAATTTGATCTGCGGAACCTGAGCCTAACATCCCTGTGATACCAGAATTTGCAGTATCCATTCCAATGCCGTATGTCGCTGCCAATCCGCGATTAGCTGCCATCATATTGTTGAAGGTATTGTTGTTGGCTGTGTTCATCGCACCGAAGCCGGTGTACATATTGTTAAAACGTGATTGATCGCCAGCTCGGAGATCAGACAACCCTCCTCTCATGGCGTTAATTTGGTTCATGGAACCTGATTTCATACCACCGAGGGCGTTCATTCTATTACTGAAGTCTTGATTGCCTTGAGACAGTGAGCGTCCCATTAAGCTATCGTTTATTTGAGCCGTTGTGGCGGCTTCTAGTTCAGAGTTTCTGTCTCGCAGAATAGCTTCAGTCACGCCCGCTCTTGAGTTATTGGTGTTGCCTGTACCTGATGCTGCGTTGTTAAGGCCGGGTAATTGAACCTCATTTAGGTTCCTGTTTGCCCCTCTCATTGCTGCGTCAACTAAAGGACGCGAGTTATTTAGGGCGTAATTTTGGGCGTTGCCCATGCTGTCTTGACCAGCTGCATTATAAAGATCGCGGGCTTCTTGATCGTAAAAACCACCAGTTGCTCTATTGTAGATGTCATTAGCTTGGTTGGAATACATATTGTTACCAGCTGCATCGTTATACAGGTCCCTGGCTGCATTATTCGTATTCGTGGCGTTTGCACGGTTGTATAAGTCAGCGTAGTTGCCTGAAAAACCGCTGGCAGTGTTCATCATATTATTACCAGCACCAAAATTGGACCTGCCAAAATTGTATTGGCTATCTAGACCAAAACGCTGTCGATCGTTCAGTCCAGCATATGTGTCACCACCGTAGTAGCCTTTAGCTAGAGCATCGTTTAGGGCGTCTTCACCACCTCTGTAACCACGTTTGATGTAGTCTCGTGCGTCAGTGTAGCCTCGAGCGTTAAGCTCATCTGAGTAGCGTTGAGCGTTACGGTCAGCTTTGGCTGATTTCGCGCCGATTAATGCGCCGCCAATCGCGCCTATTGCACCCCATACCATATCGTTAATTCCTTAATGTTGTTATATTTGTTCATCGTCAGACAGCCACCCATGCCGTACCGTTGTAGACATACAGGCCATCACCGCTGCCCGGATTCCACGGTGCCACGGCATATCGAACCATTCCTTTGATTGGGTTTTCAGGTGGATCTTCGGCTACTTGTATTGCAGCTTGTGCTAGCGTACTTATAGCGATTTCAATACGTTGAAGTTCGTCTTGAAAGTAACGTCTGATGCCTTCGTCCAAAACTGGATACTGTGTTCGAGTGTAGGGCTTAACTAGGACATTGGTTTTATCACTGAGAGCCATTACTAACGCCTCCCAGTTGCTGTGACCTCTAGGTCGAAGTTGGATAATTCAAAGTCTTTGGTGTCTGTGAATGAAACCTTGTAAGACAAATATCGACCAGCTGCTCTGCTATCAATCTTATGATCAGTTGCCATATCGAAGTTTTGGTTTGAGCTATAAGTTGGCGTTGATCTTGGGATGTCAGACGCTCCAAATTCAAAGGTTAAGGTAGTGTCTGCCGTGTTCAGTGTATCTGCTTGCGGGTATATCCGTGTACAGACGACATACTGATTAGCGCCTAGCCCGGCCTCATCTAAGTCAATACCAGTTCGTTCTAGTAGAATTGGCTTAGTGGCTTCAGTGTCTAATTGGAAAGCAATCTGCCCCTCATCTGCCAAATCAAGGCCGTACAGCTTGTCGCTAGTAAGACCATCGGTTGTTAGGGTTTCGCCTACCATAAGTGAGTGCTTATCAAAGCTGTCAGATTGCTGATAATAGGTTCCACCTGTTAAGGCATATGTGGTGGTACTGGTTGCGTAGGTCGCAACGGAATCAACATTCGCAACTGCCCCTGCGCTGACATTTGGTAAGTCCATGAAGGCCCAAGTGTCATTTCTGTAGTTATAGACAGCTGCCCTATTACAACGGTTAGCGTTAGGAAATGCGACATACTGATCGCCTGATTGGTAGCAGAACATAACTTCGTTCAGGGTTGGGTTGTGGTGAACGAAGCAAACGTCTGATGCTTGGTTATTGAGGCTTCCAAAGATAAAGTCTTTGACACGCTCATCGCAGATGCTTTGCTTTGAGGTTCCATCGTGAACGTAGATGTCGAATGGCCCAAAGCAGTAATGCTTGCCCTCGATCTGCACTACGCAGTTCTGGCTCATGATACCAGCGTCTACAAATAGCTGACGGAAGTTGAAGATGAAGGTTCCACCGACATATTCCATCAACCAAACTTGGTCATTTGAATAGATGATAAAGTTAGATCCTAAAGGCGCACCGTCTATGATTTCGGTTTTGATTTGGACTAGATCGTTGAAGCCAGCAGACTTGGTGGTGTCTGTTTCATCCCAGCTATCTGGGACATTGTTGGCTGTCGTGATATTCGACCACCTGACACGCACTGGATAAGAGGTAGAGCCTTCGCTCATATTTAAGCCAAGCAGAAAGTCACCAAAACTACGCAAAGAGTTACAACGCCAGTTACTTGTCCAGTTAGGTAGGTTAGCGAAGTTTACACCAGACGGCCCACGGTACACTGGTACACGGTCAGGACGATTGATGTAGGTGACGTTGGCTAGGCTTGTACCTGTGAATGGGCGGGGGTCACTTGATCCTGTGATGGAACCAGAACGGTTATTGATAATACCGTTTGAGTATTCTCCAATGTACCAATCATCTGAGACAACCAGTGCAGAATCAAAGTTGTTATTAGGAACGATACCGTAGGCAAACCGTGGGCTATAGCCGAGGTTGTCCTTGATGTTTCTAAAGATTGGAGACCGGCTTACCTTGCCTTCATCAAAACGTACATTGATGCCGGTTGAGTAAGCGTTCAGCGGTAGGTTGTAGGGTGCGACATCAGTGATAACACCAACGCTTCCTAAATCCTTGATTGGGAGCATAGCCATTGTCTATTACTCCTATCTTACCAAATCCATAGTTCAATGTAACCCGCT
>Ga0208899_1003326_pt1 | contig 10398 bp, 19 predicted proteins | sample VirMetDEL_Nov_24_FD_184518 | JGI IMG/M metagenome (GOLD analysis project Ga0208899, IMG submission 184518) | Aqueous microbial communities from the Delaware River and Bay under freshwater to marine salinity gradient to study organic matter... | ecosystem: Environmental > Aquatic > Marine >...
CGCTGACGATGGCACAACCCGCAGTCCGAGTCGAGGGCGGCAGGGAGCTGCGTCGAAAGTTCCGTGAAGTCGGCGACGACATGACCGACCTGAAAGACCTGCACAAAGAGCTCGCTGACGACGTCGCCGGCACCGCAAAGACGAAAACGCCGGTGCGTAGCGGCCGGCTCCGCAACTCGGTCCGAGGCTCCGGCACCAAAACCGCTGCTCGTGTTCGTGCCGGCAACAACCGAAAGAGCGGCCCGACCTCGGTGCCCTACGCCGGCCGAATCCACTTCGGCGACCCTGGCAGCCGCACCCGTGGCCGTATCAGGCCCCAGCCGTTCCTGTACGAAGCCCTCGACGATCGCCGCCAGCAAGTCGTCGACCGATACAACGACGAAGTCCGGGCCATCATCCGGCGCACGTTCTAGGATTGCGACATGGCAGCAGGTTCGAGCGTCATAAATGTTGCAATCCTGGGCGACGCTAAGCAGTTCAAGCGTGCTGTCGGTGAGGCAGGCGACAAGCTCAGCAGGTTCGGCAGCAAAGTCGGCACCGTCTCAACAAACGTCGTCAAAGGCTTCGGTGTCATGGCCGGTGCGGCCGGCGGCCTTTCCATCGTCATCGGCAAACAGCTGTTTGACGTCGGCGAGGAACTGACCGCCCTCGACCAGAAGATCGGCACCGTATTCTCCGGCAGCTCGCTGGACACTGTTACGAGCTGGGCTGACGAGGTCGCTGCCCGCATGGGCCTCACCTCGACCCAGGCCGCCGGCCTCGCTGCTAACGCCGGCGACCTGCTCAAGCCGATGGGGTTCACGGCCGACGAAGCCGCCAGCATGTCGACCGAGATCATCGGCCTAGCCGGTGCGTTGTCGGAATGGTCCGGCGGGCAGCGTGGCGTCGAGGAGACAGCCGAGATTCTGTCAAAGGCGCTGCTCGGCGAACGTGACTCGCTCAAGTCGCTCGGCATCTCGATCAATCAGGCCGAGGTCGACCAGCGTGCTTTGCTCCTCGCACAGCAAGACGGACGTGACGCCATCACCGAGCAGGACAAGGCACTGGCGACGCAGGCGCTGATCCTTGAAAAGTCGACCGATGCGCAGGAGGCATACGCTGCCGGCGGCAACAAACTTACCGCAGCACAAAACCGGCTCAAAGCAGCGTTTGGCGAGATTCAGGAACGCCTCGCCCGCAAACTGCTGCCGCTGTTCGCCAAAGCCGCCGACATCGTCGTCGAGCTCATCGAAGTGTTCGACAAGGACGGCCTGGGCGGCGTCATCTCGAACGTGTCGCAACGCATCAAAGACGCATGGCCGATGATCCGCATGCAGCTCGGCGTTTGGGCACAAGGGTTCGTGGACTGGATCAGGCAGGTCGGGCCGCCGTTCCTGGCCGCCCTCGGCAACCTGCTGCTCAGGTTCGGCAGCTGGTTCATTGACGACGCCCTGCCTGTCATCATCGACAAGCTCGGCGAATGGGCACGAGCGTTCATCGATTGGATCGGGCCGCTTATCCCGCCGTTCCTCATAGAGCTCGGCGACCTCATCGCACGGTTCGCTGAATGGTTCATCGGTCCCGGCCTGAACATGATCGTCACGAAGCTGGGCGAGTGGGCTGCTGCGTTCCTTGAGTGGGTCGGGCCGCTGATTCCGCCGCTGTTGCGCGAGCTCGGCAACCTGCTCGTGCGCATCGGCACCTGGATTGTCTCAGTCGGCCTGCCGCTGCTCGCTGGCAACATTCGCAGCTGGGCCGATGCCCTCGTCGACTGGATCATCGACGTTGCGCCTGACGTGCTTATCGCCCTCGGCAACCTGCTGTGGGACCTCGGCAGCTTCATCCGCAGAACAGCAAGAGACCTCGGCGAAGACCTGATCGACGCAATTGTCCGAGGCATCGAAGCAGCTCCAGGCGCACTGATCGACGCTGTGAGCTCGCTGCTGCCTGGCGGCGGTATCTTCGGCGCAGCTGCCGACTTCATCTTCGGCCGTGCAGCCGGCGGCCCGGTCAGCATCGGCAGCGCCCCGTACATCGTCGGCGAATCTGGCCCCGAGCTGTTCGTGCCGACCGGCTCGGGCACCATCATGAACAACAACCGGCTCGGCATGATGGGTGGCGGCGGCGGCGATACATTCAACATCACCGTAAACGTCCCGACTTCCAACGGCGACGACGTCGTGCGAGCCCTTCAGGACTACGTCCGACGGCGTGGAGCGATCCCGGTCCCGGTCGGGTCGGCCCGGTACTGATGGCACAGATCACGACGTGGGCCGTCAATGTTGGCAAGTACAGCGGCGCGTCGCTGTCCCTGACCGACCACGCTTCACGCACCCTCGGCCTGTCGATCGACCAGCAATGCGACCCTGGCCAGCTCGGCACCGGCCGAGCCACCGTCACCCTCGACAACTCTGACGGCGAGCTCACGCCTGGCGGCTCAGGCACCTACGCCAACGTCGACTGGCTCACCTCGGGCCTGTTCCTTGAGGCCACCGTCGACAGCGTCAGCGTGTCCGTGTTTCACGGCGTCATCACAGACTTTGCGATGACCGATGACGGCAACGGCAACAGCGCCGTCACCCTCACCGCCCTCGACGTGTTCCAGGTCGTCGGCCGGCAGGAATCGTTCACGTATTCGATGACAAACACGTCGACCGCTGACCAGCTGTACGACATGACCTCGCCGCACCTGTTGAGCAACGCCACAAAAGTGCCGACAATCGGCTACCCAACAATGCGCACGTATTGGGAAGAGCTCAACGCCTCGACCGAAAGCGTGGCGCACTACCTGCCGACCTCGGCCGGTTCCGTGGTGCTCGGGGACGTCATCAACAACAGCGTGATGCCAAACGAACAAACCGTGGCTTTCCCGACAATCCTCGACGATGACGGCACCTACGTCGCCAACGACTCGTGGGTCGGGTTCACTGTTGACGGCCTGGCACGGGCCGGCGTGTACGCCACCGGCGACGTGTTCGTGTTCACCGAGAACGACCCGATGCCGACCGGGCAGCTGCCTTTCCGATCGCTGGTGCGTGACTTCCACATCGACCTGATCACGAACGCAGCCCGCATCACAGCGCTCGGCGGTAGCACCGAACAGACCTACAGCGACGAGGACTCGCAGGAACGCTACGGATCACGCACACGCGTCTACCAAACAACGTCATTCGATGACGCTGCGGCGCTCTACACGGCGCAACTGTGGGTCAACCGGTACTCATACAAAGAAACGTTCGACATGACAGCGGCGACGTTGCAAGTCAGCGACAGCATGGTGCAATCCCGCACCGGCGACGTCGCGAAGTGGCGTGGCCTGCTCGACGTCACCGTCGGCTGGTGGAACACCGCCAGCGTCACCTACACCCCGACCGGCGGCAGCTCCCGCACCGACCAGGTCGTCACCGTCGGCCGCACCATCGACGCCACGCCCGCCGACACGACCGTCACGCTCCGGCTACGCCCGCAATCCGTGTACCTTGCCTTCATTCTTGATGACACGGAGCGCGGCGTGCTCGACACGAACAAACTAGGATGACACTGTGAGCAACCCGTTCCCCTTCGTCGCCGGCGCAACCCTGACCGCAGCCGAGCTCAACGCCATTGGCGAATCCGAAACGGACTGGACACCGTCCTTCTCCGCCGGCGTGACCGTCGGCGACGGCACCTTGTCCGGCACCTACCAACGCGTCAACGACTTCATTGTGGTGCAAGGCAGCTTTGTGCTCGGCAGCACGTCAGCAATCACCGGCGACGTGCGTGTCGATGTGCCCGTCAACGCATCCAACTCACGCGAGCTCGCTGTCGGCACAAAAGTGCTGCTGGACGACGACTCGTTCAATCGTGAGTACCAAGGCGTCGGCTATGCGTTCTCAGCGTCGCAGGTTCGGCTCCGGGTACTGAAGAACGACACAGCAAACGACTGCGTTTTCGCCTCAGCCTTGAGCAGCAGCGTGCCGTTTACCTGGGCCAGCGGCGATCGCATCCACTGGACCTCGATCTACCGGGTCGGCTCATGATGGACCGGCTGCGAGCTCATCCTGGCCGGCTCCAGGCCGTCATCGTCGCTGCCGTGGCGCTCATCACAGCGTTCGGCGTGAACTGGTCAGCCGAGCAAGTCGCCTCGGTCACGGCGTTCTCAGCGGCCGTGATAGCGTTGCTGCTCGAACCGCCGACCAGAACAGAACGGTGACCCGCCTCGGCGGCCGCCCGCCCGCACCGCTCGTGCGGTTCGAGGAGTGGTCGAAGCGTGGCCGCTGGTGGCCTACCAGCGTGCGCCAACCTGGCCCGGCCGCTGCTGTCGTCGTGCACCACACCGTCACCGCCACGTCGAGGTTCCCTGCCCAGGACGCGCAGCGTGTCGAAAACGTGATCTGGGACCGCCGCTGGACCGCCCGCTTTTCGTCGCTGCCCTATTCGTACCTGCTGCACCCTGACGGCACCATCCTTGAAGGTCGCGGCGTCAAGTTCCGCAACGCAGCCAACCGAGCCACCCGGCCCGACGTGAAACTGTCGAACGGCAACACGCTCAGCGTTGCGCTGATCGGTGACTACCGTGAAGGCCGTGACGCTGTCACGCCGGCGCAGCGCCGCTCGTTCAACTGGCTCACCCGCCAGCTCTCAAACGAGAATCACTTGGGCCATTGGCGCAGCGTTGTCGCTCATGGCGCACTCTCGTACACCGAATGCCCGGCCGAAGCTCTCGCTGGCCTTCAACAAACGAACATCATTACCGACGTCGAGGATCACAAAGACATGTTGCACACCGTTGTTTCGACCACGAACGGCAAAGTTTGGGCCTGCTCGAACGGCAAAGCCCGGCCGATCTCGAACACCGAGAACTGGCTTGCCACGTTCGACGGGCCGATCATCCGAGCCGACTTTGCCGAGCACGTCGTGCCTGACCTGTACGACGTCATCGCCTAACATGCCGACATGCAGGTTTGGGTCGCTCTCATCACCGGCGCGTTCTCACTCGGCGGCATCGCCCTCGCTTCGTTGCTTCAGCTTCGCAACTTGCGCGCCGAGAACACGGCACAGCACGGCGAAAGCCGGCAACTGCTCGGCCGGCTCGATGAACGCTCAAAACTGACGCTGGACCGAGTCGACCGGGTAGCGCACCGGCTCGACCACCACCTGGAGGACCACCACCGTGTCGAAGGCAGACCAGTTCCGACAGACAATGGTGCCGAGTAGGAGGCCCAACTTCCACGCTGTCACCCGCGACCTCGAGGCCAACGACCCCGAGCTGCTCGCCGCCATCCTCGAAGCGCTCAACGACGACCACCCCAACATCGCCATGATTCAGCGCAGCCTCGAAGCCGTCGGCATCGACATGGGCTACTCGTCGGTCGTCAGGTGGCGTGAACATGTCCGCCGCTGAAGAGTTCACGAGGCTCACGGCGCACCGTAACGGGCCGGACCGGCCGCCGCCCGGCTGGGAACCCGGTCACCTCATCAATCACGAGACAGGCGTCGCCGAGTTCACCGGCCTTGCCACCACTGAAGCGATCGACCCTGACGAGGCGACCATCCTTGCCGAGATGCGGCTTGACGCTGGCGAGTGGGCGATCAAGCCCGGCAGCTTGCAGGTGCGCAAGTGGCAGCAGAAGGCGGGCAGCGGCGAGTGGTGCTGGTACTACCGCATTACCGCTGTGCGCCGTTCTAAGGCGTTCGGTGACCTCGACGACCTGATCAGCACGCTACGACGCCGCAAACGCTCACAGCGGCTCTCAGCGGCTCCAGGCGGGCAGGTATGGGCCACGTCGGACTGGCAGGTCGGCAAAGCAGGCACGATCGAGCACGTTTTGGACAGCCTCGGCCAGCTGCCAGCACGCTTCGAGCAGTCATGGCGGCAAGCCGGCAAGCCTGGCGAGATCCTCGTGGCGTTCGGCGGCGACCTGGTCGAATCCTGCAGCCCAAATCATTACGGCGCGCAGCAGCTCTACAGCGTCGAGATGACCGACCGAGAACAACGGGCCGTCGTGCGCGAGGCCGCTATGGCAATCATCGACAAAGCCAGCACCCTCGTCGAAACAGTCACCGTCGCTGCTGTGCCTGGCAATCACGGCGAGAACCGGCACGGCAAACGAGACTCAATCGTTGGTGACAACGTCGACGTCGCAGCGATCGACGACTGCCGCTGGGCTTGCATGGACCTTGAACAGTACGCCGGCGTGTCATGGGCTGTGCCCGGCGATGACCTGACGGTGTGCGTTGAGGTCGACGGGCTGCGTGTCGGACTGTTCCACGGCCATCAGGTCGGCGGGCAGGGTAGAGCTCAGGCATGGCACGACAAGCAGGCAGGCAATCACCGCCCGATCGGTGCCGCTGACCTGCTCATCTCAGGCCACTTTCACTCGTTCCGGTGCGAATGGCTCGGGCCTCGCACCTGGATTCAATGCCCGTCGGAGGATGCGGGCAGCCCGCAGTACGCCGAGACAGCCGGCCCCGGTGCACGCCGAGCAGGTTCCGTCACCGTCGACGTCGTCGAGGGCACCGTCGGTGACGTGCGCATCGTCTGATCCTTGACGAGTTCTCCACACTGTGTTTGGATAACACCTGCCCACCCGGGCACAGACTGGAGAAACAGAATGCTTTACGAGCGAATCACGCTGACGATTGCCTTCGAGGATTACGGCTCCTGCCGAGGACTTGACTACCTGCTGACGTTGTTGGACGAGCACGCAGACAGCGAGTTCATCGTGTTGGACTCCGACATGGTGCCGCTGCACCTGGTCGATTCCCCGAAACTGTCGGACCTCACGACCGAGGCCGACCAGTGAGCCGCCTACTTGACGCCCTCACCATCGCCGGGTTCATCGCTGTCGGCGTCCTGGCCGTGTTCATGCTGGCCGACGTCGCCCTCGACCCGGCCGCCTGCTTCGGGAGCTGCTCATGACCGACCAGCTCGCACAGCTCGCCAAACCCTTTCCGCAGTCCCTGATCCAAAAGAACCCGACCGGGTTCGGCTCATACGTCAAACACAGCGTGGTGGTCGAAAAGCTGCTGGCCGTGGTCGGCCCGTTCGACTTCCGCATCGTGCGCGAGATTCGTGACGCCGACACGGGCTACATTTGCGGCGTCATCGGCGAACTCTCGGTCGAGATCGACGGCCGCCTTACGACGGTGCAGGACGCCGGCGACTGTGAACGGCCCGAGAACTGGCCGCACGACGGCGCACGCATGAAGGACGCAGTCAGCGACTCGCTCAAGCGTTGCGCCGCCCGCATCGGCGTCGGAACCCACCTCTGGAGCGCTGACCAGTTCCGGCTCGACCGTGCCCTCGACCGGCAGGCAGGTGCAGCATGATCTGTCACAACTGCGGCGGCGAAGGCCGACACATCGCCTGGTGCGACCAGTACCGGCCCGAAGTGATCTACAGCAACACGACACCGAGGGCACGCAACACCGACCCGACAACGTCGCACCAGGCCGCTGCCACGATCACCCGCACCGCCGTGACCGACACGCAACGCATGGTCCTTGACGCGCTCCAGGCGCACGGCCCGCTCACCGACGAGCAGCTGTGCCAACGGATCGCCGAGATTGAACGCAAACCGGTGTCGGTGTCCGGTGTCCGTACCCGCCGCAGCGAGCTCGTCACCGACGGCCGTGTCATTGATACCGGCGACCGGCAACCGACACGGGCAGGCCGGCAAGCGATCGTTTGGGGACTGGCATGAAGAAAACGCTTGGCATCAACGTCTGGCCGGCTCGTGATTTTGATGCCGAGTTCATGGTGTATGAGCTCGAAGTCGAGACACCGTGGTGGCAGTTGACGCAGCGCGTGCACTTCCACGACCTGCCGGCGGCGATCAAAGAAGCCGTGGACGCTGTCGTGGCGAACGAGGCACCGAAACCGTGAGCTGGTGGACCATTTGGGGAATCATGGCCGCTGCCCTCGTGGTGCAAGCTGTCGGGCTGCTGTGGCTGCTCGTGTCGCAACGTCGTGACCGAGGCTGAACTGCAGCAGCTGCTGACCGACGCCGCCGAGCTCAACGGCTGGCTCGTGTTCCACGACAACGACAGCCGCCGCAACGCCGCCGGCTTCCCCGACCTGGTCCTCGTCAAACCGCCTCGCGTGCTGTTCCTCGAACTCAAGTCCGAGATCGGCCGTGTCCGACCTGAACAGCATGTTTGGATGGACGCCCTGATGCGTTCCGACACCATCGGCTCGGCGATCGTCCGGCCCGAACACGCCGACCAAATCATCAAGTACCTACAAGACCCAGAAAGACACAAGAAATGACCGAATGGAAGCCCTCATGGGAAGCAACGTGGGAAGGGTTCGCCGAAGTGCTCGCCGCTGACCGCGACGCCCGCCTACGCAAAGAACGCACCGACCGAGCCAAGACCGAACTGTCCGACCCGCCGAAGGCTCGCAGCCACGCCGAACGCATGGCAGCGGCCCGAGGCGTGCACGTTCACGGCGACGACATGCGCACGCCGGCCGCTGACCGTCGACGCATTCGCAAGCACCGCGAGTCCGGCGATGAGTAGCGGCGGCGTGTTCTTCGTCGTCCTAGCCGGCCTCGTCGTGCTGACGTTGTTCTGGGGCTGGCTGTACGTCAAATGGCAGGTTGAGCACGGCGAACCGTGGCGAGAACGCCAGGCCATCGAGGAGTTCGGCCCGATGTTCGACCTCGAACCGAGCAAGGACCACATCACCCTTGACCGGTCAGCGCAGCGGCTCAGGTACGTCACCGACTGGGACGAAGTCCGAAAGAAGGCGGGCCGGTAATGGAATGGTGCACAAAGTGCGGGCACTACATCAACGAACCGAGATTCGATGACCCGGTGCCGCACGTCGTCAAAGCAGCTGCGGAGCTGTGGAACGTGCCCGTGTCGCAGCTCCTGTCACCGTCACGCAAAGCCGCCGTGGTCGCCGCCCGCCAGCCCATCATGGCCGTGCTCTACCACGAGTACGACCTCACCCTGGCCGACATCGGTGCCGAGCTCGACCGTGACCATACGACCGTGCTGCACGGTATCCGTCGAGCTGATCCCGACCGTGTCGCACACCTGCTGGAAGCTGTCCATGCCGACTTCATGGCGTACCCACCTGAACAAGGTTGACGACCAGGCCGCCGACGGAAGGAGTCAGACGCCGGCGGCCCGATCGTTGACACGCTGGTGATCGTGCGAGTAGCGTGCCGGTCGCTTCAACAACCGAGATGCATGGTACTACATGCACGGCGACAGTCAGCCGACCAAATGACTGCGCATCAGCGACGTGACAGGCTGGTCGGCCCATCGAGGCCGATGCCCGCAACGGGGCGAACACGTGAATACGTTGCAACACGAGCTCGTCGGCCGCAGGTGTCACCGTGTCCCCGCACCTGCCGAAGCGACATGGATCGACGAGCACATGACGGGACCCGCCGAAGTAATGCCCGGCGGCTTGTGAGCGAGCAACTGCCCGATGGGAAGCATCGATCACAAAGACCAAAAGCGGCGCAAAATCTGCACCGTGGTCTTGATCGCTCGCGCCCACCCTCAAGGAAGTACGGGGCGCTAGCAGACTGGAGCATCCGATGACATGCAACGAGGACGGCTGCGGCAACGTGCTCTACTCGCTCGGCTGGTGCCGCAAGCACGCCGACCGCAACCGCCAAGCCGACACCGCCGAATACCGGCAACGCCTCGAAGCGGCCGGCTGCACACCGCAGCACGGCACTCGCAGCCGCTACCGCAACGGCTGCCGCTGTGACGATTGCCGACATGCCGAAACCGCATACCGACGCGAATACCGAAAGGCAAACCGATGACTGGCAAATACTGGTACGAAGACCGAGACTCGCACTGGCATTTCATCAAGCTCGACGAGCTCAACGTGGCCGAGCTGCGCTGGCTGTGCCGGCAGTACGACCTGGCCGAGAGCTACGGCCGGGACGACATGCGCAACCGCATCCGTACCCGCAACGAACGACTGGAGAACAAATGATGTGCCACGCCTGCACACAAGCTGTGTTCGCAACTGGACTGTGCCAACGCCACTACAACCAAGCTCGACGCAAACGAATGCCGACATGCACAGTCGAGCAATGCACACGACCACAACACGCCAGCGAGCTCTGCATGGCGCACTACAAACGACAATGGTCCCAAAGCGACCTCGACGTCAGCCGGCCGATCGGCTGGCGACCACCAGCCAAACCCAAGCCCGGCCCGATACTCGGACCACCCAAGCCCAAGACCTGCAGCGTCGCCACGTGCGATCGACTGCACTACGCACGCCGCTACTGCAAACAGCACTACCGACGCTTCCAGAAATACGGCAACCCAGTCGCCATGATCGACTTCGGCGAGAAACACGACTGGACAGCCGAAAAGACAGCCGTCACCACAATGCCCTCAGAAGCGCCCACAAGGCCCTCAGAAGGGGCCGGTTTTCGCAGGGTAACTGTTTCGGAATCC
>Ga0208899_1003328_pt1 | contig 10395 bp, 6 predicted proteins | sample VirMetDEL_Nov_24_FD_184518 | JGI IMG/M metagenome (GOLD analysis project Ga0208899, IMG submission 184518) | Aqueous microbial communities from the Delaware River and Bay under freshwater to marine salinity gradient to study organic matter... | ecosystem: Environmental > Aquatic > Marine >...
GAAAAATAGCAGAAATAGACCCAGAATTAGAGGAAAGACTTTTCCCTTAAAAATTATTGGGTATATTAGCTAAGTCATTGCTCCCAGGTTTTGATTAAACACTGTTAAAAGTGGTATGTGCAGATTTCGCATGTACCACTTTTTATTTTTCAGTGGCATACTTAACACCCATTATGGTTCCAACTATACTAAATGAATTAGTTAGCAGTATACCAAACAGATTAGACCAAGTACTTTCTATTATCTTAGAATCATAACCCTGGTACAAGACAAACATATATAACACAGATGTTATAATACCTACCCCAACTATAACAGCCAGCGCAAGCTTTACAATAATACCTACTAACTCAAACTGAGTTTTCTTTTGCATGACTTCAAGATCATTCAAGGCTTCATCACGTAAACTTTCAGCTGCTTTTTTAGCATCTTCAAGTTCTTCCATCTTATCCTGTAGATCTGATAAGAGAGCTTTATTTAATACGTTAGCTTCTTCAAGCTCTTTGTTCTGAGCCTGTACCTGCTTAGTAATGTCTAAACGCTTACGTCTTTGAGCTAAGTCTTTTCTTTTACACTCTTCTATATAGTCTTTAACATCAGCATCAGAAGTCTTAGCCAGTAGCTTAACAAAGTTCCCTTCTATAAAAACTTTCTTAGACTTGGCTTTAATTATAGCTTCCTTTACCGTGTCTTTAGAACTAATCACCGCAGCAGTATATTTTACATGTATCTAAGTAACTGTTATCAGGATTACCTGTAGTTACATAACCCGTTTCATAGTCTTTTTTATTCTTGTAAACCATAGAAACTGCAAGTCCCCAAAGCAAAAAGAATATAATAACTACTCTAAACTCTTTTATAATTCTCATCGGTATACTTTAAATGGGTTAGTCTTACTTACGTAACCATCATAGTCTTTATGAAACTCTTCTAACCTTGGTTCAATATCATCAGACTTGATAATCCAGAACTGAGCCCCTACTTCTTTAGCTTTTTGTATTTCCTCTTCATCAGAGCTGCTAGATATAATGCCAATAACACAGCCGTTACCATAGTCCTGGTTGATCTTACGTATCATTTCAATGCCATCAAAGCTTGATCCAATGATATTAAGATCTACAAAAACACACTGTGGTCTTTCGTGATCTGGATCATCTGGAAACCATGCTTTAAATTTTCTGTCAGCTTCGTCTGAGCTGTCTAATGACTCTATAGAGAGCGCTATATCTAACATGCTACAGGCATCTTCAAATACCAGGTGAAATAGATTTTCATCATCTATTAGCATCAATGTGTCGATCATATCTTTATGAATACTTTTGTACCGTTATCTTGTTTCTCAGCAAACACACTGAAGCCATGTTCTTTTAATATTTCAATAGATATATTAAGTCCAAGCCCTGTGCCACTTTCTTTTTGTCCTTCTTTTCTAGCGTAAGGTTTACTAAGTTCAATAAACTCTTCACCTGTTAACCCTCTACCATTATCCTCTACTACAATGTAAGAACCACTATGGTAGCCTGCTTGTAGATATATTTTTATCCACTTAGTAGCAGAGTTGTTATACTTTAAACCGTTTCTAATAAAATTATCTATAGCAGTACAAAATAAAGCTTCATTAACATCTAGACCAATAGGTAAATCATCTGATAATAAAACCTGATTTTTATAAGCCGTAAGCTTTAGATAGTCTTCTAGTATAAACTTTATATTACAGGTTTTTTTGTTTAACTGAGCATTCTCTTTAACTAGATTAGTAAATTCATAGACACCAGCATAAACTTTTTGCGCGTGATGCAAGCCATCTTCGATTAGCTTTAATGGAGAGGCTATTCTAAGCTCTTTAACGATGTCTTCGTTGAGTCTACGGTTCAAGGACTTGATACCTCTAGGTAGATAAGTATTGATACCGCTATGCATATCATGTCTAATGATCTTAGCAGCATGTTCTAGGTAAATGTTTTTCTTACTAAGATCTTTTTTGATAGATTCTTTATTAGCTAGAAACTCTTTTACTACTAAAAAGAAAGGTGGCATAAAGGCAATAACCGATAGCCACTCAAAGTAATGTGTAAATGTAGAATGATGTATGTATTTAAAAACTACTAAAGTTTTAAACACAAAAAACGTTAGCATTATTACTGTAGAGCACAACAAGCATATCCTAGAACGTATAGATATACCATCAAGCACAGACATTATGCCTTATTTTTATTGAGATAATACCATCTCTGAATAGTGTATCCTATTGACACCACCAAAAGCAAAACTTTTAGGGCCACTTCTACATTTGCCATGCTTACTCCTAGCGTTGCGAGGTTGATTACGTATAGTTTTGCGTCCTGTGCGGTCATTACCTTTTTCTTTTTCTTGATCTAGTTCTTGATCTAGATTTAGTTTTACTCTTTTTACTTTCTTCTTGCGCCGCACCTATTTGATAATCTGGCCAACCCAGCATCATTAATACTCTTTCGTGTGTCTCGTAATCAGCGTCAAAGTCAAAAGTGTTATAAACGTTTTCAAACTTCTGCAACAATCTATCTAAAGGTAAGTTTGTCACAGCAGAAGTAGCAACTGCAGTTCCTTTTAAGAATTCGTTATTCTTAAGTAGGTCTAATTGATAATCATTTGATCGAGCAGCCTTGTTAAAGTAATAAGCAGCTGATCTAATTCTTCTCATCTTAGAACCTATAGCAGGTGCTAAATCAGCAGCTTTAAAAGCTAGCATCTCGTAATCTGGATTAGGTCTTCCAGATCTATCGTAAGCTTCAACACCTATGTTTTTAATTACAGAAGCTACATGACCTCTAATCCCAGCACCCCTTAAAAATGAGTCTAAAACACCATTAATTAATCTAAAGTTTTTGTCTTTAGCTATAGTGTCTGGTTCTTCTTCATCACCAATTCCCATCAAAGCGCCTAGAATAGCAGTCTGCATACTAACAAACAAAGCATTTTGAAGTATACCGTAGTAAGATATTTTAGCAAGTGACTCAACTGCACTGCCTCTACTGTTTTTAAGATTCTTAAGTTCCTTTTTAATTATCCTATCGTATTGAGACTGAGTGTTAGCGAACGTCAATAATAATCTACCAGCGGTACTAGCCTGTTGCATACTGATTCTATCAGGGCTAGATGACTGTTGAGATTCTTCAGTTTTATTTCTAAAATCAATGAAAGCTTGTGATTCAGCTTCTTCTTCAGTAAAACCTAAGTTCACGTATCTCTTAACAGCGTTTCTGTAAAAAGGAGCGCCACCCATTATGATAGCAACACTATCAGCTACTTGAGTTGGCATGAAACCTTTAGACAACAACCAAGATACAGCTGCTTTAAATTTATTTGTAGCACTGGCTGTAGCGTCAGCTAATTCAGCTTCATTTATATCTATTTTCAAACCCTGTCTTCTCTCTTTCATAAAGTCAGAGTTCCAAAGCTTAACAGCATCGGCCCAGAATTGTTTTTGGTTTAAATACGCTGGTAATGCTTTTGTAACAGGGTTATTCCACGTTAAGTTCATGTAGTTGGTGAATGAGATAAGCTGCAACACAGCTGATCTTGTATTCATAAACATTACAACACCCACAGAACCGTTCAACCAAGAATACCACTTACTTGACTTAGCATCCATTTGTCTATCCATATTTCTACCGGTTTTCATACGGTATAATATGTTGTCTAAAGCTTCCATGTATTCATTGCCAAAAGCAGCGCGCATCTTGTTCTTGTTTTTCTCATTAAAGATGAAATCAACGTTTTGCTGCCATTCTTGTAGGTACTTAGATCTACTGTTCTTTTTAAGTGAGTCTATAATATCACCTATTAAACCACCAGCATCCCAATCTTTACCTTTTGGCTCAACGTGTCCATGAAGTTCTGTTATCTTCATTACTTCAAATGCCATTTCTCTAGCAAGACCATTGCTTACTACATACTTTTTAGCTTGTATCTCAAGATCTTGATTTATACCTGGTACTTCATAACCAAGTCTAGTCCATATGTAAACACGTATAGCGTTTTCAACAGACATACCAGGGAATGCTTCCGCTTTTAGTTTAGAAGTTATACCCTTAAATGCTTTACGTACATCAGCAAACTGTCTTAGCATTCTAACCCTTTCAGAAGAGTAGTTATTAACGCCTTCGTAGTATGGCTCGAATAAGTGCTCTTCAAAGAAAGAAGCCGCTGCATCACCTTTTTCACCCTTACCTACTAAGTAATTTTCTATAAGACCTCTAAAGTCATCATGAGATGGAGGCACAAAGAATATTCTTTCGTTTTTACCTTTACCCATCTGTTTGGCTTGTATTCTAGCAAATTCAGTACCAGCATCGATACCAGTAGTATCTTCTAGTATTTTATTGAACTCTGCGTCTAAATCTTCAGCAAGCTTGTTTAGCCTTTCTTCTTCTTGTCTTTCAGCTTGTTTTTTAGGATCTTGACTTAAGCTTCCTGTTTGTTGTAGCTCTTCAAGTATACCTTTGATTTCATCATCAAGCTCTTTAAGTGATTTCTTTTTCTTTTTGTTACCAGATTCTTCTTTAGAGAACATATCTGGTAAAGAGTCTATCAAACCCTGTATATTGCTAGCAAGCTTACCATTGTAATCCAAGCCAACTAAAGCTGATTGATCTATAGTTCCAGCAAACTCTGTTCCACCGTTTCTATAAACCTCAAAGCTGTTGCTAGTACCTTGGTTACCAACAGAGACTCTTGATATTCTTGATAAGAACGTTGGCTCAATGTTATTTCTAAAATGAGGCATACCAATACCTTGCTTAGAAATAAGCTTGTTAGCGTATTTTTTTGTCACCTGCACAACAACGAAATCGTTGAGTATATCTATATCGCTAGCATTTTTTCTAGGATTAACAACAACATTAGATAAATATCCAGATAGATATTTAGTTGGTATAGAGAACATGTTTTGTGTTATGTTTGGTTTCAAACCAACCATTCTCAAACCAATAGGTGCTGCAAAGTTTACGAGCGCTTTTCTAGAACCAGAGTCGTTGAATATAGTTTCAAAAAATAGTCTAACCTCATCTCTAGTTAAATTACCATTAGCGTAAAGAGTCTTTATATCTGATAAAGCTTTCTTTAAACTAGACTGTAAAACAGCAGGCGCTAAACCAGGATTAGATGTTTCACCATTAATAAAAGGCAGTATGTTCTGACGAGCAATACCGTCATTAAATACTTTTTCTAAAACTCTATTTCTCAAAGATTGGTCTATAGATCCGTTACTAGTGCCTAGTACAGCTGTATGACCTTGATTCAACACGTTGTTTTGCGCTATGTTGAAAAGGTTATCTGCCAACGCGTCTGTAAACGCTTTTTCAGCTTTTTCGTGAACCTTAAGCTTAGCAGTATCTATTTTTCTAGCAATAGAAGCAAAGTCTAATGCCAACTGTTTAGATAATACTGAAGCGCTAGCTTCGTTCAACCAAGGATAGCTTGTTTTAAACGTGTTGATCAAAGCGTTTGTTAGAGCAATTCTAAGCTGCCCTAACGTGTTATCTCTCTTGAAGTCTGGCATAAGCCTGTAAGGAGCGACAGTGTCTCTGAAAGCTTGTAGTATTGGCTCTGGGTTTTCAAATATCAACTCAGACATTCTTAAGTCTGTAGCGCCCATGTCTTCAGCTGACTTACTGAATTTAACCAAAGGATCTCTTTCTATCAAATAAGCAACACGTCCTAATACTTGATTCTCTTCTACGATGTCAGCATTGTTCTCAACCATACGCTCGTACATGTTGATTACTCTGCCTTCTATAGGATTACCCTCTAAATCAAACTGTTGTTGATTAGGGTTTTGCATAACCTCAAGGGTAGCATCGAGACCAATATCAATAGACATGGCTTCAGCTAAAATTCTCTTATGCTCATGAGGCATGTTTCTACTTCTACCAATACGTGTTGGGTCTAAGTAGTTTGCCCACTCTTCTTCATTAGGGAATTTTCTTCTTATTTTGTTTACACCTGAGTATTCGTCTCTGATTCCAAGTTTTCTAGACTCTTCAGCAGTGTAACGCATTACATTGCCTTTTTCATCTTTTTGGAATTCGTAAAGAACACCGTTCAATGCTGGAAACTTTCTAAGTGTATTTAAGCTAAGCTCGCGCTCAATCCAGCTTTTATTCTGTGTTGCCCACTGTATAAATCTAGCTGAACGCGTAGGGAACTTATCGAGTATAGTCTTGTATATCTGTCTCTTGTAAGTCTCTAGCAAGAAGCTTCTAAATAAACTAGGCTTCCATTTGCGCTCTGATAAAAGGTCTGGTGATAAACTAAGAGTTCTTGTTACTATAGCCCTTACGATATTCATTTCATTAGGGTCTAAGTTTAGTTTTCTTCGTATAACACTAAACTCATTATTTGGTGCTGGTTTGTCTAAAGCTTGTTCTATTTCTTCTTCTTGAGATATAGCTGGACCACCACCTTTTAAATCGTCAACGTTCTTATCAAACGTTTCACCTAGATACTTATTCTTAACCTTAGCAGCTCTTAAAGCAAAGTACTTATTTATATAGGCGGCTAATGGCACACCTTTTTCTGCATTATACGTCATTAGTATACCAAGCATACCATCGTAATCAGTCAACGCGTCGTCTTCTATAATGTCTTTGTAATTGTCCCAACCAGGTAGTTGATCCCAGTTACCTCTTGTTACAATTTTACGGAACATAGGTCTATACATCTCAGACAACTCGTACAAAGCACCTACACCTTGCTCATCCCAAAGTTGTTGAACTTTATCGCTCATGTCTTTTTGAGCCTGAGTTGGTTCAGATTTAGAGAAAGCATCCGCTGCAGCTCTAGCTCCAACAGAGTTCTTGTCGTACTGTGTTAAAACACCACGACCACCGTATCTAGAAAATTCTCTTTGTGCTTTTGTTGATCTGCCTTTTTTAACAGATGTATTGTAATCTCTAACAAAGTTAAATACATCCTGACCAGTATCGAATTTTATTTTCTTTAAACCAACACTTTGTAAAGCTCTTCTAATGATATCACCAAGCTGCTCGAATAGGCTAGCATTGTATTTCAACTTACCACTTTGTAAAGCGTCTGACAATAACGTAAGAACCTCTTCGCCAGTGTTCACTCTTTGATTACCTCTAAATTCTTCAAGCTTTATGTCGGTAAATGCAGCTAGATTTAATCTACCGTCTTGAGCAAAAGCATCTTTAACCTGAGCGTAAGAATATTTTTGATCTTTAACGTAGAAAGTAGCGTAGTTAAACAACTTGTTTCTAAAAGAATTTAAACTACTAATCTTACCCTCTGATTCTAGTTTTACAATGTGCTTTATTAACGCGTTAGATATGTTTTTAACTACCTCTTCGTTTTGTACTGTTTTACCTTTTTCGTTAACAGTTGTTAGAGCTTTTTTCAAAACCCTGTGAAGAACTTCGTGGCTAGATGTTGTAGTGTTTCTTGTAGCTATAGAACCTTCAGCGTTGACAATGATCTTATTGTTATTTCCTATAAAAACACCTGGAGAGTTTTTTAACTCTTCCTGCATTGCAAGTATGTTTTCTTCGTTTACTTCTAAACCTTTTGATTTTAGGTATTCAGTAGCATACTGCCTTGTGTTTTCAACTACTGTTATATCTTGATCAAAGTCGCTAAACGCGTTTATAGTTGAATTAAGGTTGTTATAAAAATCAGTTACGTTTGAAGTGTTTTTTATAGACTCGGTAACTTTCTGCTGTAGCTCTAGTTTTTTTCTAAAATCAACATTTGCTGCAAAAGCTCTTCTCAGTTTCAACCTTTCTTTTACGTGCTGATCCTCTGTTATTTCACCATTTTTTAAACGCTTGTCAAGAGACTTTAGGTTCTCATCAAGTTCACCTTGTAAAAACTCAGCACGCTTACCCTCTTCAGAGTTTTTGAATTTATCTAAATTTTTTCTAGACTGAGCTTCTTCAACAACCTTGTCCATCAACTCTCTCTTGTGGTCTTCAGACATTGACTGATCTATCCTCGTACTAGACAACATATAGTTTTCTATGGCATCAAGCTTTTGATCGTATAACTCTTTTGTTATAGTTCCTTTTTTTAAATCTTGATCTAATCTGTTTTTGACAAAACTATGGAACTGATTCATTCCTTTTAAATCAAGTTTACCAGAAGCCACCCTATAAGCATCTCTAACCTCATTAGTAGTTGCTGAAGATATATTACCAGCCATTGGTAGTGCAAAGCCCATAACGAAACCAGCACCACCACTTTGAAAGTAGTGCTCTGCATTAAACTCGTTTACAGTAACATCAGACGCTGCAGTTTGAAACAACTCAGTCATCATTTCGTCAAAACCACCTCTCAAACTAGTAATACCTCTATCTCTCTGTTGCGTTAAAAATCTTTTAAACTGACCCTTAACCAAAGAAGCTTGATTTTGACGAACGCCTTGACGAAGTATTTGTCCACCTAAAGATTTATTAAGGACCGACGATGCACCGATGTATTCAGCTGCACCTGAGTAGGCTCCTACAACAGATGCCGATTCAAATATTTCATCATTTACATCGTCTTCAATAACCTTCATCATTTGATCGATAGAAGGCTGTAATGTATTGTATTTTACTTTAGCTTTCTTTTCAACTTGTCTAAAGTAATTTTCACCCGTCATCTGAGCTGCTGGTAAAGTACCAAATGATAAAATAGCTGATGCCATTTGTGGTAACTGCTCTCCCAACAAGTTGGTAAATGTATGCCAAGACTCTCCAGATCTTAATATACCTCTAATATCAACTTCACCAAAAGCAGATTCAACAGCCATACGCTCGTGTATCATCTCCATATCAAGCTTCTGCTGTTCTTTGCCGTTTTCTACAATGTCTTGGGCTTTTTGCTTTGCTTCACCCCAAGTTCCTTTTTCAGTAAAACCACTAGCTGTAGGGTGTATTCCACCCTGCTTTGGTACCATAAAAGCACCTTTACTATTGTAGTAACCAACAGTATTATCATCCCATCCTTCTTGCTCAGCACGTGCAACATTTCTCTCGTGTTGCTGTTGTACTTTAAGATATGGAGCTTGGCTTAAGCCACCTTTTTTTATATCAGTGCCTATCCTATGTGTACCCTTGTACACCATAGAAGAAAAATCAGGCATGTTTTTATAAGCCCATTGCAGCATAGAGTTGTTCCATGCATTACCAATAAGCGTATCCATTTCTTTGTCAACAACATAAGCATCATTTTCTTTTTGATGCACATCACCGAGTAAATCAGCGTAGTTATTGTACCTTTTTTGTACGTCTGGGTTTGAAAAAACAATACCATTGATAAGCTTAGAGTATTGTTTTTGTATCTTATCAAAGTCTTCTTGCGTAATGTCTTCTTGATCCATGTCTTTGTATGGGGACATTATAGCTTCAAAACCTTCTTTTATCTTGTCTTGATTTGACTCAACAGTAGACTTTATTAACGACTGAAGTTTCTCGTCTTTAGAAACAACAGAGCTCATTATATTAGAGTCAAATTCCTTTATATACTCGTCATCCTCGTAAGACAATATAGGTCCTTTAGGTGACTGTACTGTTTTTGATTGGTTCTTTTGACCCTTGAACTCACGATCGACTAAAGCCTGCATTTCATTGAGGTCATTAACATCGATAGGCATCATAGGTTTTCTACTTACGCCCATGTAAGTTTCTTCCTCTTGTATAACAGGAGGCATGTTTGTTGGATCAAAAACCTTAACTTCTTGTGAATCCGAAGAACCATCTTCCGAAGATAATTCCGTAGCGGGCGTTTCTACTGGGCTTACTGTGGCTTCGCCCTGAGCCACGCCCTCTGTCTTTGCTTCTTCAACAGGGTTGATACCCACTTTGGCTATGTATTCTTCAATAGATAAACCGTTAGATTCAGCGGCTTTTTGAACTTCTTCCGCTGTGTACTGATGTCCTTCGTATTCAAACATTGTGAATTATTTATATTCCTGTTAAGTAAGGTATTGGAGCGCTTTGTTCTTCTTGATTAGGTCCAACATTTATAGATGGCAGAACTGGTTTAGCATTTTCAACAGCGTTTATCGCATCGTCTGTAGTGGCATCATTTCCGAACTTACTTGTTATAATTGCTTCGTTTAGATTCTTATTAATTGTCTCATCAAATGGATTCACAATAAAGTAATCATCATCAGTGATTAAGATTATGTTGTCTGGATCAGCTTCTAAATTATTTATATCAGATTTACCAAAGCCAGCTTTTCTTAACGCTTCAGCTGCACCAGATCCATTGGCACCTACCCAAGACGCGCCTATAACCTTAGATCCGTTGTATGTTATACCATTTAATGAAGCAACATTACCTTTCATGACATCACTCATGTGTTTGGCGCCAACCTGAACCCTATCTTGCGCATCAATAGCTCTTCTTTGAGCA
>Ga0208899_1003337_pt1 | contig 10382 bp, 7 predicted proteins | sample VirMetDEL_Nov_24_FD_184518 | JGI IMG/M metagenome (GOLD analysis project Ga0208899, IMG submission 184518) | Aqueous microbial communities from the Delaware River and Bay under freshwater to marine salinity gradient to study organic matter... | ecosystem: Environmental > Aquatic > Marine >...
TCAAGTACGGCAAGAAGACCAACTGAAAGAGTACCGCAACCAATCTTCTCAGATTCTCGAACTTGGCAAGCGGCACAACGAGTATGACCTAGCCTTTCGCGCACTTCAGGAAGAGAAAAGCCTAGCTGAATTTCAAGCCATGCTTTTGGAGAAGAAGACCAGCAAGCCAATCGACTTCTCAGTTGACGCCTCACCGAAAGAAAAGCGCAACTATTCCTTGGTAAGAGCCATTCAAGCCGCAGATGCAAAGGATTGGAGCAAGGCCGGATTTGAACTCGAAGTTTCTAAAGAACTGGCAAAGAAGCAATCCAGACAACCAAAAGGTTTCTTTGTGCCGGATTGGGGTTGGCAGACTCGAACGGTATCAACTGCGGCAGGCGCAACTTTTGGCGCAGGCTCAAATATCGTTCCAGAGGACTACCGAGGTGACCGCTTTATCGACGCTTTGATTTCAACGTCGATTCTAGGACAAGTAGGCGCAACCGTACTGAACGGATTGCAAGGAAATGTCGCGATTCCCAAGATTTCCACCAGCACCGCAGCGGCTTTCATTGCGGAAGGTGGCTCAGTTGGAAATAGCGAGCCAGATTTCAGTCAAGTCACCATGACCCCAAAGCTTTTGGCTAACAAGGTTGCCGTGACTCGCGAGTTGATGATTCAGTCTGACCCAAGTGTGGAGCAGTTGATTCGCAACAACATGGTTCGAATCTTCGCGGCAAAAATCGACAACGTTGCGCTCAAAGGTGGCGGATCTAACGAACCAACCGGAATCCTTGGCACAAGCGGAATCGGTGACGTTTCATCTGGCGGAACAAGCGGCAACGCCAATCTGACGTATGGCAATGTCGTTGATATTATGACGGAAGTTTCACAGGACAACGCTCTGCTTGGCAATTTGCGTTGGGTAACACATCCGGCAGTTGTCGGCAAGCTGATGCAAACCTTGGTGGCTGCTAGCACTGACTCGCGGATGATTATGTCTGGGCCTGACAGCATGATGGGTTATCCGGTTGTTCAGACAACCCAAGCACCTTCAAGCTCGCCTTACTCGCTGATCTTTGGGAACTTTGCTGACCTTTACGTTGGCTTCTTCTCAGCGCTTGACGTACTGGTTGACCCATACGGTTCAGCCGGAACAGCCACAACAAATTTGTATTTCTACCAGGACTGCGACATTGCGGTTGCTCACGCTGAAAGCTTCGCGGCAGCACAGGATGTCACTGTCGCCTAAGTGTATCAGCTAGATGAGTTACAAGGTTGGGGCAACTCTCGACCTTGTATTCTCTTGTGTGGTGGACCTTCTGCGCCTTCAGACCTAGCGAAAGCCAAGGCGCGGATAGGTTCCAAAGCTTACGACTTAGCCGGAGTCAATAATCACGGCTTACTTTTTCTTGGCGAGTTGGCTTGGTGTTATGCTCACGACGTCCGAATGGTTCAACACCTTAAAGAGTACGATTCACCAGCGATTATCCACCACGATCCCAAGAACCTGAGAGACAAAGATATTCATGGCGGAATTGTTCCATTTATCAGACTTTCAGGGCCAGAAGCACTTTGGACCGCAGACTTTTTTGACTACTCAGAAATTCATGTTTGCGGTGTCGATTTCTACACCGGACCAAGGCGCTACTGGCATCAGTGGGATTTAGATAAAAAGCCAACAAGAGTTCAGGAAGATCAACAAGGCAAGTGGATAGAAGCACGGGACCAATTGCAAAATCCCCAAAGAGTGATTGTTTATAACGAAAGGCTTCAAAGGATATTCCAATGAAGATTGAAATCGTCAGAGGAACCGTTGCGAACGGTGGACCTGTTCGGGTTGGACAGGTGATTAGCGTTGACCCCAAAGAAGCAAATCAACTGATTGGCATGGGCAAAGCGATTATTTATGAGAATCGCGCCAAAGGCTTAGACGAAGCAGAAGCACCACCAGTGACCACTCGAACTACTAAAACCGCACGAAAGCCTAAGAAATGAGCGTGGAAACCGCAGCCGATAGAACTGCCATGCTCGCAGATTATGGCTCAACCGTAACGAAGGCGGACGCAAGCACTTTTGTGGCGATTTTTGACAATGACTTTCTTGCAGTTGATGTAGACGAAAGCGAAGTCGAAAGCTCAGAGCCAACACTGCTGGCAAGAACCGCTGACGTTTCCAGCCTAGCGCATGGCGACACACTGACGATTTCGGCAGTCAACTACACGGTTCGAGGCATTCAACCGGACGGGACAGGCATGACGCAAATCATGTTGGGTGTGTAATGGCGCACAAGCGAGCGCAAATCAAAGCGAGAATCCAAACGGTTCTGACAGGACTAGCGACAACAGGAAGCAATGTCTTTCTCTCAAGAACTTATCCAATCGCAACGACTGATTTGCCTGGACTGCTTATTTACGCCAATTCAGAAAGCATTGAACGCTTGGAGATTGGCATTCAGAACCGTCAGCAACGAACACTTGATTTGTCTATTGAAGCCATTGCAAAAGGCAACACCGCAGAAAGCACTTTGGACACAATTACTGTTGAGGTGGAAGAAGCAATGGCGAACGACCAAACGCTGAACGGGTTAGCGATAGATTCTCGCATCACTGACACGCAGATCCGGCAAGCATCTGCTGAAAGTGAATTTTTCATAGCCACGCTACGGTATGAAGTACTTTACCGTACAACTGAAAACGACGTCGAATAAAAGGAGACGCAAATGGCAATTCCAGATCGTTACCTACGGTTAAGAAGTTCTCAACCGTATATTACAACCGAGTCAACTGCTGGCAGTTATGTCGCAGTTTCTGCTTCTGACGGATTCACAACCACTGAACCTTTGGCGCTATCGCAGACGTTCAACACAAGCGACATTTCCGAAGTCGGCACTCGCCTGCTTCAGAACAGAAGTTTTGTAAACTATGCCGAGCGAGCCACCTTTGACATTCCGTTTCTAGTCAAACCTTCTGGAACAGCCGGAACCGCACCAGCCGAATCAACACTACTGCAAAAAGTTTTCGGCACACTGACCACTTCTGCTGGAGTATCAAACACTTACAGCTTCAGCCGAGTATCGGATACTTTCCAAACCGCGCAGTTGGTCGATACATATAAATTATATGTGGCGAACGGAACCATTGTCGAAGGGTTCAGCGTAGACATTACGCGAGACGGTGTTTTCACCATGAACGCAAACTGTCGCGCCTCCAGAATTCGCTACAGCGGCCCAGCGCCAGTGACTGGAGCAGACGTTTCTGTTGATGATTTGGCGAACTATACAATTACGCTAGATCCTGCCACTAATGCGGTTTCAGGAGATTATTTTTTTGCTGGTCAATTGGTTGACATTTTTGATGCCACTGACACACAGGTAAACACTGGTGGTCCTGTGTCTGTTGTTAGCGTATCGACTAGTGCTGCGACGATGCAGATTATCGCAGACACTGGCGACTCTTTTACAGTTTCCGCCACTGACTACTTAGTGCCTTATTTGCCAGCCGCAACGCTTTCGACTTATGAGCCAATCGCCACCAGTGCCGCTCAAGTCTACTTAGCCGCTCAGAACACCGCAGCCGGAAGCTTGATTGCTTCAGCTAACGAGTTCTTGGCAACTGGCTTCTCAATGAGCGTCAGCAAGAATCTTGGTGACCCTGGACTTGCAGAGATGACCGGAGACAAGTACCCAGCCGCTGCTTATGTGAGTAACGATATTACCGTGACAGGCTCTTTTGATTTCGTGATGAGGCCAGCACAAGCCTACCGATTCGAGCAGTTCGCAAGACTAGAGCAAATAGCAATTGGTGTGCAGGTTGGCGACACCGCAGGTTCAATTGTTCAGATTATCATTCCATCCGCTCGCGTTTCGATTAGCGGAACTGAGCAGGACGGAGCAGCGGCCGCTTCTGTTGACTTTGCTCTCACGCAAGGCTCCTCTGCGACTGACGCAGCCGCTTTCTCTCTAATCTATAAATAATTTATTTATGCCATCCATTTTTGACGTTCAGCGAGCAAACGAAGTAACAATCGACTTCAATGACGCAGACCTGAACCTAGAAGCAACCTTTAATTGTGTTCTGCCTCACCAAAAGCTTTTGACTGAGGCTCTGAACGCAGCAACGAAGACACAAAAAGGCAAGCAAACGATTGATTCTCTTATGTTTGCTCGGAAGCTTTTTGTGCCTTGCGTGACCTCCTGGTCATTCGATGAAGATTGTAGTGTTGAGAACAAAAGTCTTTTTGTTGGGGAAGACGCTGCGCTCAACAAGATGGCAACGCATGTCAGTTTGAAACTGATGCGTTTGGCCCAGGCGAAAGTTGATGACGAAGAGGGAAATTAAAAAGTTACCTAGATTTAGTCTTAGAACGAGCGGCTTATCTAGGTGACTCAGCCGAGCATGGCATTCAGGAAGGCGACCGATACCAAGCCGTTTGGTGTTGCAAATCAGCGGACAACGTTTGGCAGGAAGACGAAGAGCCACCTTGTCAGGTTTGTCCGAACAATTTGACGCTGACTGAGAGAAACTTGGCAGCGGTTCAAGCCTTTCGAGACTTGGACACCACAGGCAGAGACTTGGGTTTTGACATTGGTTTTCTGCGCGAAGAAGCCATTGATTGCTATCTCAGAAGAAACCAGACCAACACACCAGAAGTCTATTCGGCTTTAGTGACAATCGACCGAGAAGTCACCAGCCACAGAAAGAAAGCGAACGAGCGCAAACGAGACTTGCAGAAGAAAAAGTCTTCAACCGCTCGACCTACCCCAAAGCCTAGAAGAAAACGATAATGACAAACGCTGCATCCACGATTGAAATTGAATTAGAGATTCGTGACGCCATCAATCGTTTGGGAAAGCTCGAAGGCGAACTCAAAAAGTCTTCAAGTGCAATGGACCGAGTGGCGAACTCGACCAGAAAAATGGAATCGGCTTTCAAGTCTGCAAAGAATGCCGCTTCTGCTTTGGTTGCTGCCATTAGTGTCCAGCAGATCGCTCAAGCAGCCGACACCTTCACCAATTTTGCCAATCAAATCCGCATTGCGACCAACTCAGCCGCTGAAGCCGCAGCGGTTCAGAAAGAGTTGTACCGAGTCTCACAGACTACCGGAACCGCAATTGAGGACACCGCAAAACTTTACGCTCGCCTTCGTGTAGCCGCTGACCAGTTAGGCTCATCCCAAGCCGAAACCATCCGTATTACTGAAATTGTCGCCAAGGCATTAGCCGCAGCCGGAACGAGCAGCTCTGAAGCTTCTGGGGCATTGCTTCAGTTAGCGCAAGCCTTGAACTCGCCAAAGGTTCAGGCGGAAGAGTTCAATTCGTTGATTGACGGAATGCCCAATCTGCTCAAGGAAGTTGAAAAGCAACTTGGACTTACGGCTGGAAGTCTCAAAAAGTTTGTGACCGATGGCAACCTAACGAATCAGCTATTTAAAGACGCAATCCTTGGCTCTGCTGAAGCCATTAACGAACAGTTTAGCGCAGCACAAGACACGATTGCGACTTCGCTGACTCGAATCAGCAACAGCTTTACGTTACTCATTGGCAAGGTGGAAGAATCAACCGGAATTTTCAGCGGAACCGCTCAAGTCATGACAGACCTAGCTGGTGAATTCGACAAGTCTGACGGGATCGTTCGAGACTTTGCTGAAGGTATCAAAATTCTTGGAATTGCTTTTGACAAGCTCAAGCAGCTTGCGATCAATCTGACCAAGCCATTGCGAGACGCATTCAGCAGTTTCACAGGTGGCGAGTCTAACCCAATCGTCACCACACTCAACTACATTCAAGCTGGCTTTGGCTTTCTTTCGGTTGCTGCTCAATACGAAACGCAAAACGCAGCACTTAATATTGAACGCCTCACTCTACACGTTCGAGATTTCTTCATTGGCATGATTGCTAATATGTTCAGCTTTTTTGAAAAGGTGGACAACTTCTTCATCAATCAAATCAACAAAATCATTGGCTATTACAACAGTGCCGCAAATGCGATTGGCATGGACGGAGATGTTGCGCCTATTGCGACTTCAACCGAAGCGCAAGAGTCAGCTCTTAAATTTGAGAGAGATTCAGCTTTTGAACTAGCTGAAAATTACCGGAAAAGTGCAGATTTGTGGACGCAATACAAGGCAGCACTTGAAGGCGTAGCTGGAGAATTCAGAGGACTTCAGAATCAGATTGATTCTGGGACACTAATCAAGACTGAAGAGCAACTGGGCAATGTAAACCTTGAAGCTGCGAACGCAGCCTCATCAGTTGAGAAGTTGAAAGAGAAAGTCGAGGAAGTCAAAGAGATTGAATACACCGATTTCACAGGAAAGATTTCTCAGGAACAACAAGACCGATTCACAGAAGCACTGGAAGAAGAGTTCCGAATTCGCAGAGAAATGGGACAACTGACCGAAGAGCAGCAAGGCCGTTTTACGCAAGGACTAGAAGAAGAGTTTCGACGAGTCACAGAAATCAACGCTTTGACAGAAGACAAAAATAGACTTTACGAAGAAAGCCTTTTCCCGAAAGCCAGAGAGTTGACATACCTCGAAGAAGTCACTGCTGAATTGAAAACTCAGCTTTTACTTCAGGGACAACTCAACGAAGAAGCAGAAAGAACCGCAGGAGCCATTGTTTCCGGTGTTTCTGGCGCAGGACCAAACGCCAGCCGCGCCACCAATATAGCTCAGTCCAAAACGGTTGAAGAAGCCGCAGTAAAGTTGATTCTGAGCAACGAAAAAGTAGCGGCTGCCATTGACAAAAGCTTTGAAATTCTCTTCGACACAATCGACCCACTGATTGACATTCTTGGCGATTTGCTCAGTGCCATCAATCGGCTGATTGGGGCGTTGCTCGAAGGCGCAGGCAATGCCATTGAAAACTTTGCGGATTCTTTAGGCATTGGCCCAAACAGTTACTATGGAGGTGGCGGATTCACCAGAGACATTGAGGCGCTTGGAGGTGCGGCTGGTGGAGGCAGTAGACCAACAAATGCCGAACAAGCGGTGTTGGCTGCAATTTCTAGCTTGGACTCATTGACTTCTGACAGATCCGCAGTCGTTCAAAATTTAATCGCAACCGCTGAAGCTTCAGGAGATATTCAGGCAACCATCATTGCATTTAGGGATTCCGTTGACGCCTTAATTAACCAAATCGGTGTAAATTATGCGGCAACCTATGGAGACTCACCGGACTTCATGGAGTCTTTTGCAAATGCGGCTCAAATGCTTGAAAACATGATTCAGCGAGGCACCTATAGCAGCTATCAAGACTTTGTTGAAAATTATAATCCCATCATGACAGGTCCAGAAGGAAGTGAATCTCTTCGTGAGGACTCCGCGATTCTGCTTGCAGTAGCAAATGCTGAAATAGCAATTGAGGAATTGGTTGGTGGTATTGCTGGATCATCAACTGATATTTCTGAAGGATTTGAAGCAGTTTCTGACAAAATCTTTGAGACCGCAGAAGAGCAGATAAGATCCATTCAGTTTCAACAGTTGAGTGCAGAAGAACAAATTGAGACTCTGCATGAACAAGCGATGGCTGCACTGGAAAGTCAGAAGGCTTTACTTTCCTTAATTGAAAGTGAAGAGCGTCGAGCAGAATTACTAGGACAAATTGAAGCCGCTGAAGAAAAACAACTCGAACTCTATAATCTACAGATCAGCGAGCTGCGAAAACTCAACGAAGAACGAGAGCGAGAAGCTGCTTTGTTGCTTCAACAGCAAGGCCAATCTGAAGCTGAAAAAATTATAAACAATTTACAAAAAACGTTTACGTCGATTATCGACTTAGTTGAAGACCTAAAAGACCAAGCAATTGGACTTTTATTCAGCGATAAATCGCTTTTACCTGCTTCTGTTCGCTTTGATACCGCAGCAACGAGATACCAGGAGCTGCTTGCCGCAGCACTTGACCCAGAAGCGACAGAAGAAAACGTCAAGGATTTTCAAGCCTTTGTAGATACCTACCTTAAGAGTGCACAAGACGTATTTAAGTCTTCGAGCCAATACCAGAATATTTTTGATTCTGTCCTAGCAGACATTGAAGAAGTCTCAAATTTTGTCTCAATCGCCATGCCCATCAGCGAGATTGAATCTGTTAAAAAGCAGCTCGTGGAAGTTGCAGAAGAGTTTGGGATTGGCATTGAGGAGGTAATTGCAGGACTTGATAATCTCAGCCGTAGTCTAGTCTACCAAGCCGTAGTTTCCAATGTCCCGGTTTCGGCTTTCGTTGATTCAGAGCAAAGCGATTTAGTGATTGAAGCAGTCGTCACGGCAATTGCTGACCCAGTGAACTCAGACACTGAGATTGAAGCCGTCGTTACGGCAATTATGGGCGCAGGAAGCGACACGGTGATTGACGCAATCGTAAAAGCGGTTCAAGCACCAGGAAGCGATACGACGATTAAAGCCGTGGTCAACGCAATTGCTGCTTCTAGTTCAGACTTACAAATTGAAGCGATTGTTAATGCCGTTCAAGCACCTGGAAGCACGACCACAATTTCAACAATTGTGCAAGCAATCCTAGATGCCAAAAATTCTGACACCATTGTAGAAACTCCGGTAACCGCAATTATTGATCAAGCCAATTCCAGCCTAGTGGTTGACGCAGTTGTTACCGCAGTCAGTGGTCAGCAGTTAGAAATCGATGCGGTTGTAACCGCAGTAATGGCGACAGGCTCTGATACGGTTATTGAAGCCGTGGTCACGGCTGTTGAGGATCAAAATTTAAGTGATACAGAGATTGAGGCAATCGTCACAGCAGCAATGGCGACAGGCTCAAACACGACGATTCTTGCGGTGGTCAATGCCATTTTAGATGCTGCCAAATCAGATTTGACGCTTGAGGCGATTGTTACAGCAATTGCTGCTTCTGGAAGCGATACCCAGATTGAAGCTTTAGTAACAGCAATTGCCAAATCTGGTTCAGATACTCAAATTGAAGCTTTAGTAACAGCAATTGCAGCTTCAGGCTCAGATACTCAGATTGAAGCTATTGTCAAAGCAATCATGGCAAGCGGTTCTGATACTCAGATTGAAGCCATCGTGTCAGCCGTAGCTAGCAATACTCCGGTGATTTCTGCGATTGTCTCTGCTGTTGCTGCGAACACTCCGGTCGTGACTCCAAATATAACTTTGAATGATTCCAACATTTCAGCCGCTTTTGATTCACTTTCGCAAACACTCGAAAATTCAATTGGCTCTTTGATTGCCACAATACAACTGCAAAGCATGTTGGCGACAGCAACAGCCGAAGGAATTTATTCACCATCGGCTAGGTCATTCAATATGAGCGGAGCGCAAGGAGTCATTAGCGGCTATGCGGTTGACCTAAAGCCAAGAGGCGATTTCAGCGATTACCAGTATGGGTTAGCAGAAGGTGTTCAGCTCACCGGAGCTTTATCTACACAAGACCAATTTTCAGCCTTAATCAACTCAGCAGAAACTGAGAATCCTGCAATTCGCAACAATCCGTACTATGTCCTATTTCCGGCTGCTCAAACTGGAAACACTACAGTAGCCAGATTGTTCGGATTTACGGATCTGACCAAGGCAGAAGACTTTTATAATTATTATTCTTCCAGGACTGTCTCGTATATTAACGACAACGGAACTCTGAAATACGGCTTTAGACGAGGCGGACTTGTAGACCCAATGGACACGATCCCAGCCATGTTGAGTCCTGGCGAATATATCCTATCCCCAGAAACCGTCCGCAAATATGGCGTCAGCAATCTGAACCGTCTCAACTCTGGCGATTCAGCCGCAATCAACGCAACCTCAGACCCAGAAGTAAAACGTTTATTAGCTGAATTGATTGTGGCAGTTCGTGAGAACGACACCGAGGTAAATGTTTATACAGATATGCAAGGCCAGACAAAAGCTGGTATTGAAGAATTCAGAAGCGAGCTAAGAGAAAGAACGAGAAGGCAAGGTGAGCAGTATGTTCCAGCGAGGTATATCTGATGAGCCAGTTACTCGCTGAAATCACTGTAGCAGGAACGGTTTACCGAGGTTCAAAGCTTGGCCTGGCTGGCGAGTATTTTTGGCAACCGTTCATCAAGAGAATGCCTTCTCTCGAACTTGGACAGGTGGAAGATTCAGGAAAGATTGGTGTGAAGTTCGGCAACCTAACCTTGCACAACGATTATTTGAATGCGGAAGCACCATTTGCTCTGCAACGTTATGAAGACTTGGTGCGACTTCCCCAGTTGTACCCATGCACCATCAAATGGGGTGAGGCTGGAAGAGACTTGTTTTCTGGTCAAATCTTTTTGCAGGCGATTAGCGAAACAGAACTGACCTTTGCCTTAACAGATACCGAATATTCACTGGGTGCTAGGCCATTCACACTGACCGAATCCTTTGCTTTTGTTGAAGGCGTCAGTGTGCCAGGAGGAGGGCAACCTGTG
>Ga0208899_1003339_pt1 | contig 10380 bp, 6 predicted proteins | sample VirMetDEL_Nov_24_FD_184518 | JGI IMG/M metagenome (GOLD analysis project Ga0208899, IMG submission 184518) | Aqueous microbial communities from the Delaware River and Bay under freshwater to marine salinity gradient to study organic matter... | ecosystem: Environmental > Aquatic > Marine >...
GTTCACCCAATGCGTGGAATGGTAAACTTTAAACTTTACCCCTTCCAGTCGCGTATCCTTGATGAGTTCCAAGACTATCGACTAACTATCCTTCGTAAGTTTAGACAAGCTGGCTGCACAACATTGATGGCAGCTTATGCATTACATTTTTGCATCTTTGGTACAAACAAGAGAGTTGCTGTATTGTCCAAGGGTGATGCAGAAGCAAAAGAAGTTATCTCTCGTATCAAGATCATGTATGAAGAGTTACCGTTCTGGATGAAGCCTAAGACGACCAGAGACAATGACCACACGCTGTCATTTGAAAATGGATCATCTATTCAGTCCAAGGCTTCAGGTAAACAGTCTGGACGCTCTATTTCGGCTTCTCTGCTCATCTTAGACGAGGCGGCATTCATTGAGCACATTGATACGATTTGGGCCGCTGTAGGCCCTACTACGTCCACTGGTGGCCGTGTGGTGTGTCTATCCACGGTTAATGGTATCGGTAATTGGTTCCACAAGATGTATACGCAGGCTATGGAGGGTGATAACGGATTCCACCCGATTGATATTAAATGGCAGGAGCATCCAGAATACAAGAGGCATGAAGGGTTTGAATGGCTGTATGAGCAGATGGAATCCTGTAATCCTCCAATCAATGTGGACAAATGGGAAGATCAAACCAGGAGAAAGCATAGTTACAAAGAGTGGTTACAAGAGTATGAAGCTAGCTTCTTAGGCACGGGTGAAACCTACATTGAAGGTGAAATTCTACGTAACCTGAAAGAGAACTGTAATAGCGATTACTGGATTAAGTATAACAACCGTATGCGTATATGGGAAGATCCACAACCAAACCATGAGTATGTTCTCGCTGCTGACCCGTCAATTGGTCGTGAGAGAGACTATTCAGCTTTCCACATCATTGACATCTACAATGGAAAGCAAGTTGCCGAGTTCTATTCAAATAGGACACCTATCAACGAATTTGCAAGAATTATAGCAGATGAAGCTAAATTATACAACACAGCATTTGTTTGCCCTGAAAGGAATGGTATCGGTAACAACCTGATCTACTTCTTAAAAGAAGATCTTGAGTATGAGAACCTTGTGATGGATGAGAAGAGGGACATAGGAATACTGATTACCCAGAAGAACAAAGAGAACTTATTAGCCGATCTGGAGCACAACATAAGAGCAGGTAGAGTTTTAATTAACTCAGAAAGACTGGTCAATGAGCTACTTACTTTCATTATTGACCCTGAATCAGGTAAGATCAAGCCAGATACTAACTGTCATGACGATTTAATCATGTCCTTTGCTACGGGTATTAATGTTTTTAATAACTTAAGAGGAAATGCATTCATAGAAAAAGCAGAAGATACCACTTATATCCCACCAGCCATACAGAACGCTTATACATATAAGGTGAAGACTTCTAGAAACGAGTTAACTGAAGAGAATATTAAATGGCTGATAGGCAAGTAAGAGAAGGGGCAGAAGGCTTTACGCAGTTTGCGAATCCGCAACAGCCGTACAATAAGCCTTTTGGTATGATTGGCAGGTTCTTTAAAAAGTTCTTTGCCAGAGAGGTTGAGGAGGTTCAGGATGACCAATATGTTGATCCTATCAGTAAGCGAAAGGTGTCAGCACCTAAACCAATGCAGGGTGACGCTGTCCAGTCCAAGGATGTTATCAAGATTGCTTCTGAGTTTGGACACGAGAAGACATTCTACCCAATCCTGCCCCAGGTAGAACATGATCGTAAGAAACGGTACAAGGAATATGAAGACATGGACGGCTACCCAGAAATATCTTCTGCCTTTGATATCTACAGTGACGATTGCACCCAGGAGAATGCTGACGGAACTCCTTGGAAAATTGTTACTGATGACGAGATGGTTAAGAACGAGCTTGATGACATGTTTGATCAAGTTAATCTTGATAGATATCTTTGGGACATCTCCAGAAATGTCGTGAAGTATGGAGATATGTTCATTGAGACCATTGTTGATCTTAACAATGCAAAGCGTGGCATTCAGCGCATCAAGATCCTTAATCCTGGTTATATCTTCCGTGTTGAAGATGAGTTTGGTTATCTGAAGCAGTTCATACAGGAAGTTCCAAAGAAGAATGATTGGTCTTCTTATGGTAGTATTGGTCCTAGATTAGATGATACACACATGATTAGTCTTGACCCAGGTCAGATTATTCACTTCCGCTTACATACTTCTGACCCCACGCACTACCCTTACGGGAAGTCGATTGCTAATGCTGCACGAGTAACCTATAAGAGTCTTAAGATGATGGAAGATGCGATGCTTATCTACCGTCTGGTTCGCGCTCCTGAGCGTCGCATCTTCTACATTGATACGGGTTCACTGCCTGCTTCTAAGGCTGAGATGCACATTAAGAAGCAAATGGATAAGTTTAAGAAGCGTAAGAGCTACAACTCGCAGACAGGGAATATTGAAGAAAACTTCAACGCCTTAGCTGCTGATGAAGACTTTTACCTCGCTGTCAATGGTAAGAGTTCTGGCACGAAAATAGAGACGTTGAAAGGTGCGGAAAACTTAGGTGAAGTTGACGACGTTAAATACTTCAGGGATAAGCTTCTTGCGGCTCTTAAGATCCCTAAGGACTACATTGTTGAGAAAGACCAAGCTCCTGAGAGAAAGGCTAACCTGTCTCAGCTTGATGTTAAATTCGCTCGTGTCATCGCCAGAATACAGAAATCTCTTGAGATTGGCTTAGAGACATTAGCGAAGCGTCACTTGATGTTGAGAGGATTCCCTAGTGTATCCGTCAATAGTCTGAAGATCAAGTTACCTGCTCCTTCCGACATGGCAATTAAGAGAATGCTCGATACGGAAGAGATGAAGACAAGAGTCGTACAGGCTGTTAAGGGCCTTGGCATCTTTCCGATTAAGAAGATCTACAAGGACTACTATCAGCTTTCAGACAATGAGATTGCAGACATTGAGAATGGTTTAAAAGAAGATCAAAGCAACCCTGTGTATGCACAGACAATGGCTGCTCCTGGTGTTGGAGGTGCTGCTCCTGTTGGTGGTGAGGTTCCTCCTCCACCTGAAGACCAACCGCCTGTTGCTGAATCTAACCAGTTAGATCTTGAATCCATGAAATCCTTGGCGATTGAGGCTGGGTGTGACGATGAATTATTGATGCTCTTGGAGGACTTTAAAATGAAGAATCATTTTAACAAACAAGACGGGGAAGAACAGTCTAAATAATTTTGAGAAAGCTTTTATATCATGTTAACGAATCTTATTGAAAATCGCGGTAAAGAGTTCAGTAACCTCATCAAAATTGGGGATTACTTAGCTAGAACTTTAAGAGAAAACGTCGAGATGTTTGGCGTTGAGAATGGCGTGGTGACTTATCTCACTGAAAGCGGCAACGTCATTAGCGGAGAATACTCCTTCAAACCTGTCTTAAAGCTTTCTAAGATTCAGATTGAAGATGCGAGTGTTCTGGAAGACAAGAAGATTTACGAAGAATCGATTGGTAAGAGAGTTACAAATATGCTCTCTAACCTTTTAGAGTCTGATTACACTGAGGCTGAAGGATCCTTTGATGACATCCTGTCGCTCTTTGAAGCTAAGATGTCCTACGAGAGAATTAAGAGCAGACTGCAAGAGAAGGTTGACCGTTTTGGTGAGCAAACCTCCATCATATCAACAAAGGAGTTCGGTAGACTGTATGAAATGAAAGACAAGCTCACTGAGTTCTTGAAAGAAAACAGAGAGAGTGTTGATTCCCCTGGTATTCAAAACGGCATGAAATTAGCTGCTCTTGTCTCTACCTCCTTTGATTTACCGCGTATGGATATAAATGGTCTGAAAGAAGCTAAGGTCTTTGAGGTCTCTACCAGAGGAAAGGTGGATCTCTACGAGTATCTTTGCAGAAAAGAGTTAGTTCAGAAAGAAATGCTTGAGGCTAAGAGCCTTTTTGACAATCTTTGGATCGATAACCAGCAAATCCACGAACTTGCTACGATGATCTTTGAAAGTGATGAAGAGGTCGTGCGTCATCAAGTTGCTCAGACCATCACTGAAATTCCTTACTTTGCTCTTGCTACAAAGAAGCAGATCTCTGAGATTCTCCAGAATGCGTTAACGTTGAATGAGACACATGTTAAAAACAGAGATCTCAACTCGTTTGCTAGCGACGTTTACCGTATGAAGAAGCCAGTCAAGAGCTTTGTCATCGAGACTCTGAATGAAAAGTATGGTATTGATATCAAGAAACTGACGGATGTCCCTACGTTTAGAAGCCTTGCGCTTACTGAAACCGAGATCCTCAAAGCCCTTGCCAGCAAGACTCCTGAGGGTTCGGTTCTTGAAAAGACCCTCTTAGACTTAGCTCAGATTCTCCCAACTAAGGACGGTGCTGAGACCATTGATCTCGCTGACTTCTTAATTGAGATGTTTGCTCAAGCTGAATACACCGAGAGCCTCAATGAAGCTAGTCTGATGGATTACATGGATTTCAGCCGCGTTGCAGAAGATCTTGGCAAGATTGGTGAAGTCCTGAAGATGCTGTCGCCTAAACTTCAAGATATGGCTGGTGAAGAATTGGATGATGTTGAAGATATGGACAACAAACCAGACTTAGGTTCTGAGGATCCTATGGATAGTGGTGATGAGGTTAAGCCGGGTATGGATGCCGATAAAGCTGCTAAAGAAGTTGTGGACGATGAAGGGACTCCCGAAGAAGGAGAGGAAGAGGAAGAGATCCCAGAAGAGGAAAAGAAGCCAGAGGGTGACGTTGATGAGGAGCCCGAAGAGGTAGACACCCAAGAAAGTGTTCTCGATGCCTTAAACCAACTTGAAACTCTTCTTTCGGGCATTCTCAAAGACGAGGATGGTGATGAAGACGATGAGGAAGAGGACGATCAAGGGGAAATGAAGAAAGACCCTGAGAAGTACAAGAGTTAAAGGGGTCTAATTAATGGCCATACGTAATAGGTTTCCCTTAGCAGTCAGCTACGACAATAATAACGATCCATCTGGGTTTGCTGAGTTCGAGCCCAAAACTACTGATCTTTCCGATATTGGGGATACCACTCCATCAACAGGTCAGGTATTAACATGGACAGATGACGGTAAGTATCAACCTCAAACTCCTACAGGTGGAGGTGGAGGTGCTGTCAATAGTGTTAATGATCAAACAGGAGATGTTAGCCTTTATCTCAGCAGCCTTAGTGGTATATCATTTGACAAATTAGGAGGGGACACAGGTGAGGGTGGTGGTTTGTTACCACAGCACCTTCAATGGAATGGAACTAATTGGATAAACGCATATGAAGATGAGCAGTATATTAGGATAAAAAACCGATCAGGGTCAGAACTTAAAGCAGGTCAAGTTGTTCATATTTTTAATTTTCAAGGAGATCAAGCTGAAGTTAGTTTAGCCAGAGCAGATTCTTCAAGCACAATGCCTTCTATAGGTGTTGTTTACGCCAACATACTTACAGATGAGACCGGACTTGCAGTAACTTTTGGAACAGCAGATGTTGACAATTCACTGACTATTGATGGATCTCCTAATGTTGGGGACATTTTATATGTTTCTCCTACTACCTCTGGAAGTTTAACAGCGATCAAACCAACGGGATCAAGTCATCTTATTCAGAACGTAGGAGTTCTGTTAAAAGCGGGATCAGGAGCTAAAGTAAAAGTTACGGGTGTTGGAAGAGCGAACGATATCCCCAATACCATAACACTTGGTGCTACCACAATAACATCTGCTAGTGCTAAGTTTGCAAACGTTGATGCTGACCATGTCCTGATATCAACGGCGACGAGTGCTATCTCTAGTGTTGCTTCTTCTACTTTACTTAGTAACTACTACACAAGGTCTGAGGCAGACGGACAATTCCTTGAAGAAACTACAAATCTAACAGGCATTGCTGATGTGACTGGTACACCGGATGCTAATTATATACTCAAAAGAAATTCAGAAAATAGTAATTGGGATCCCGTTACAATGAATGCCGCTCTCCTAGCCACGGGTGAGAGAGTTGAAGATCATAATATAGAAGATTTAGCTAACGTTGCTAGCGACACCACCTTCATAGACGGGCATGTATTAGTTTATCAAGAGGGCGACGACGGCGCAGGCTTTACGCCTTTTGCCTCATCAATCTTTGGAGGAGGGGTAGACGCTACTGATCACGGAAGCTTGATTGGACTTGGCGACGATGACCACACTCAATATGTGTTATCTGCTGGCACGAGGTCCATGTCGGCACTTACAGTTAACAATGAGACTACTACTAAAGATATTAAGGTTACTCGTTTAGGGCAGGGTAGACCAACTAACTTTACCTGGACTTCTGATTATCTAACCCCTAGGGCCTCCGAGAACGGTTGGTATCAATCGCTTGGATCAGGAGGGTCAATTGGTGCTGATAGCATTATGCTCAATGAATATCAGGACGTTGCTGGTATTATAAGTTTAGGTGTTAATGCCAATACCACCGCACGAGCTACTATGTTTACTAATAACGATACGCTGTATGCTAGTGGTCAGGCGTGGTCATTTGCAACTAGAGCGTGTATGCAGAGTGCTAGTGTTGCTGGTGCCACTTACAGTGGCGTTATAGGGGTTGCTAATAGTGCAACAGATTATAACCTTCCAGGCTACGGTGTCTATTTCCTATGTGGTCATGGCGGTGGTAACTGGATTGCTAGGACAAGTGGACAGTTTGGGAATACAGAAACAGATACCGGAGTTGCTTTGTCGAGCTACACCTTATCAGTTCTTCAAATAATGTGTAACGAAGATTGGACTAAAGCAGAGTTCTATATTGATGGCAGTTCGGTGGCAACCCATACAACTAACCTGCCCAACAGAATAGACAACACAGGGTTCTTATATAAATTATGGAACAATGGTGAGGCTACTGCGGGTGGTAAGATGTATGTAGATTGGCACGATATTAAAATAATCAGCACATCTGTTGACAGAGGTGAAGGTCACATTAAAGATTTTAGTGACTTTACACCCTAACCCAGAAGCATATCACCACGCTTGAGAGAGTTAAACAGGCGAGTATAGAACAACTCACGTAAGGAATCTAGCTCTCTCATTACGCTGTTCAGATTACGCAGTGTAGCCTCTGAAATCTTGTCACCGTCCTTGATTGCCTTGAGCGTATCTATGCAGGCATTAATCATGTTTTGCTGATCTTTCGTAATCTTGTTTATCGTATCAACTTGTGCTTCTTTAGTTAGTATCTCAGAATCTGACATTGTGAACCTCAAACTTTAATGTTTCGTAGTGGTGTATTCTTTGCTTGGAGTGATTCTCAAGGTATGGCATACGGTCGTAGAAGTCGTAGAAATACATCTCGTCTTTCCCCTTTGCTTTACGAATACCTCGACCTAAACCTTGTAATGTCGGAACTTCACCAGACAATCCTCTGGCATTGATCATGTGACTGATCTCGTCAATACTGATACCAGTCTGCATGACGTTTGTTCCTACAATTGTAGCAGGCTTATCATCCTTTACAAATTTGTTAATGATATCATATCTACTGTCGATATCATCTTTACCCTCAATAGTGTAGCAGTTGTCGATTCTCTGCTGTAGGTTTTCTACATGTTGCAAGTTCTTTACAAGTATGAGGATCTTAGCCTTAGGATTAGACTGGTATACTTTTGATACAATTGTCTTGATCTTGTCGTTGCGCCTGTCACAGTTTACGATATACTCTTCGTATATCTCAAGATAGGAAAGGTCGTCAGGCACAGATGAGACTGGAGTGTTATCAACAACCTGAATGATAGGCTTTGCAAGAGCACCATCCTTGATTAGATCCTCTGCTGTGCGCGTCGTGTATACAGGGCCGAATGCGCCCTCTAGGACCATCCTAGCGTTGATATCTTTTGCCTTCTCCCTTGGAGGGGTGGCAGTGAATGCAAGCCTGTAGGAGGCGTTAGGGAAGCTCTCAACGGCTGCTATGGTGGTCTCCCCCTTGCAGAACTGATGAGCTTCGTCAACCATAAGCAAATCAGCTTGTAGGTGTGTATCCACTATACGCTCAATACTTTGAACTGTGGATAACATAATCTTCCCATCAATAAATCCTTCACCTGAATTGTATCCTAGATCACGAATACCACATCGCTTAAAGAACTCGTAAGTCTGGTTGAGAATACCCTTCTCTCGGAACAAGACAACTGCTGTAATATCCTTATCGTGTTGTAAGGCAGCAATACAACCTGCCATAATGAGAGTCTTACCAGAACCCGTAGGGCTGTCTACGATAGCTCTACGCTTCTTAAGACACTGATAGATAGCCTTTTTCTGATACTCACGATATTCAAAGTTACCGACTGAAGGGATAAAGGGTTCTTGCTCTTCAGGCTTATTTTCCCATTCAATGTCAGTTGCTCCAATCTCATTGAGATCTGCTACAATACGTCTAAGTAAACCAGTTCTAAACTTACCGTTAGCTCCGAAGTATCTTTTCTTCCCATCCCACGTTTTTCTTTTGTAAGCAGTAGAGTATTGGTACCCTGGGACTGAGAAAGCATATTTGTTTCTCAGAGCGGATATTATCTTAGGATTATCTGTTTCTAAGGTAGACGTTAAGTTACCTACTACTATCTTCATATACTATAATAGTATTATTGCAATAAAGGTGTAGTATGAGTAAGAACAAACAAATTGTTGGAGGTTCAGGAGATCCTAGAGAGGATGCTCTGAACGCTTTATTCGCTGAGTCCTCCGACGACACAATCACTATCACAGATCTGCCATCTAAGGGTAAGTTTTATACGGGATTTCAAGGGGTTGATGTTAAGCCTCTAACTTTCTTAGATGAGCAAAAGATCTTAAACGCCAAGGATGCCAAGACAGATATAGTGTCCAAACTTCTTGAAAAGTCTATTGATGGTATTAATGTTGATGATCTGCTGTCGATGGATAAGATGTTTCTCCTTATGAAAGTTAGAGAGGTCTCATATGGAGATAGTTACGACTTTAACATTACATGCCCTGCATGTACGGCAGAAATTAAGACATCACTGAGTCTTTCCCAGCACCTTAACATGACTCAGGTGCCTGATGACTTAGAGGATCCTAGAAAAATAAAACTACCTAAACTTAAAGTTGAAGCTGAGGTTAGATTCCCAAGAAGCCGTGAAGAGATATTCCTGAGCAATTCTGAGGAAGTCTATAAGAACATGTATAGGTTTGTGGTGTCGATTGATGGCAATTCAGATCCAGTGTTTATCTCAAAGGCTCTGAAACGTATGCATATTCAGGATATCAAGAAAATTATATCTGAAATCAATAAAGGGGAGTATGGAGTCAATCCAAGGTTCGTTTTTGAGTGTCCTGAATGCACTCATAGCGAAACCATGGCGGTCCCGATGGATGTCAGTTTTTTTTCAGTGAGCTAACTAACAGTTTATCCTCAGAGGATCTTCTTTATCAAGCGTATATATTAGTAAATAAGGTAGGCTTATCTTACTCAGATGTAAAGATTATGACTCAGAAGGAACGTTTGGCCTTCATTAATTTTTACACTGAAGAGGTAAAGAAGCTGGAGAGTTAGCATGAAAATCAATAATAATCAAGTTACCACAAGGCATGAAAGACCTACTGTGTTAGGTCCGACTGCGCTCATACTGTATTTCATCAATGATGGGCAATATGCCGATCCTTATGAGATCAGCGGAGTCTCTATCTTTGCTGCCTCTGACAATCAATCTCCTAGCTCAGTTATAAACTCTGACGGTGAGATCAAGTCTGATGTTAGCGGAAATGTGCTCATGCACTTTTCGAATAGTAACTCTCGAACTAACTCTAGTTCTTTCGACGCTAGCAACTACAATGTTTCAGACGCTTCGGGCATCTATAAACTCTCCACTGGTAAGTATGCAGTTGTCTTGAATGATGTGCAGGATACTCCTTATGGCGTATTTAACCTCTCTGGAGATACTACCATCTCGAATAGAGTGTCTGCCACAGGGGATTACATTGATGTCTGGACTCTCAAGAGAAATACAGGCTCTGATCTAGACACTATTATTAATGAGTTCACCCTCACTGAGGATAGGTTCTTCGGTGTGACAGAGCCTCTCCTGTTCCGTGTTGCAACCAGACTTGAAAATAACTATCTGGTCCTGGGCTCGAAGGTTGATCTTAAGTTTACAAACGAGTTCACCTTGGAGAACGCCAACATTGACCGCAGCATCGTAAACCTCTTCAAGCAATCGCTGGTTACTGATCCCATGATTGAGATTTACAAGAAGAATCAGGATCGTAATTTAGATGCGAGAGTTGAGGTTTCTGGCTACGCTGCAACATCTGGTTTGATGGATGTTACATCTGAAAACACAGTGATCTTCACGTTTGATA
>Ga0208899_1003340_pt1 | contig 10378 bp, 13 predicted proteins | sample VirMetDEL_Nov_24_FD_184518 | JGI IMG/M metagenome (GOLD analysis project Ga0208899, IMG submission 184518) | Aqueous microbial communities from the Delaware River and Bay under freshwater to marine salinity gradient to study organic matter... | ecosystem: Environmental > Aquatic > Marine >...
AGATACGGCTGCATTTGTAAACTTTGCAGAACGTCAGGGTAGTGATTTGCCATTGATTCGTTCTGTTCGTAAAATTAATGAGGCACATCGTAAACAATGAAACGTCTCATCTATCAGGTTTCTGTAGGTAAACCATCTAAACTCTACAAACACTGTATCAACTCAGTTTCAGAGTATTGTGATAAGCATGATATTGAACATTATGTGTTGACTAAACCTAAACTGCGTATCAATCCAAATGTGTTTACTTCTAATCGTAGTGAAGGTGCGTCTCGTTTAGGTTATCTACCTATCTTTGAAAAAGAAAATGCCTTTAATCTTCTGCCAGAGTATGACCAGATTGCTATTGTAGATTCTGACATTTACATTAGACCAAATAGTCCAAACATCTTTGAAGACTTTGGAACTGACAAACCATTCGGTGCAGTCTGTGAGCGTGAAATGCCGATCACACAAAAATATGCACAGAAGATTCAAAACTATTCTCGTATGCAGTACCAACCTTTGCACGGTAAAAAGGGTGCAGACTTCAAACCAAATAATCTTGGATATGAGTTTTTTAATATGGGTCTGATGTTGATGAATCAGTCTTTCTACGACTATATCAATATGCCCGCAAAAGAGTGGGTTACTCAGAATGAGTTTCAACCGTTTGTAGATGGTATTGGTACATGGAAGTGGTCTACAGACCAAACTCTACTGAACTACTTTATGAAAACCCGTAAAGTCCCTGTGAAGCATATGGACTGGAAATGGAATGGTCTATATAGTGCTAATAAGAAAATTAGTGAGTGTCACTTTGTTCACTTCTTTTTGAAAGATAAGTTACCAGAACGTGGTGAGAATGTGCAACAGTTAATGGAGCAGATTTTGTGATTTTAATCTCTCATAGGGGTAATGTTAATGGCATTTGTGCAGAGACAGAAAATCGTCCTGATTATATTCAAAAAGCATTAGATGCTGGATATGACTGTGAAATTGATGTATGGAAAAACTCAGATGGTTATTGGCTTGGTCATGATAGTCCTACATTTAAAATTGATGTTGGTTGGTTGATAAAAAGAAAATGGAATCTTTGGGTGCATTGTAAAAATGTAAATGCCATAGAAGATATGTCAAGATATTATTTGAATTATTTTTGGCATGAAAGTGACAAATACACCATGACTTCCAAAGGCTGGGTATGGGCATATCCAAATGAATTAACATCTACTAAATATAACAAAACTATTGCAGTTTTACCAGAGTGGAATGATACAGATGTTAGTGAGTTTGCTGGTGTCTGCTCGGATTATATTGAAAGATACAAATGATCAAGTTAGTTCTTTTTGACCTAGATGGTGTTCTTATTGATGCTAAAGAAATTCATTATCAGGCATTAAATAATGCTTTGGATGATGAGTATAAAATCACCAGAGAAGAGCATATTAACATTTATGATGGCAAAAAGACTTTAGAAAAACTTAGACTATTAAGTAAGACTAAAGGATTACCTGAAAGTTACCATCAGTCTATTAGTGATTCTAAACAATCATTCACTATGGAACTTCTCAGTAGTTTATCTCCTATTGATGAAATTATAAAGTTATTTCAAGAATTAGAAGAGCAAGGATATAAAATTGGAGTTTGCTCTAATTCTATTAGACGCACAGTTCTTACTGCTTTATCTAAGAGTGAATTGATCCATCATTGTTCTGTGATTGTTTCTAATGAAGATGTGAAGAATTCAAAACCTCATCCTGAGATGTATTGGAAAGCTATGTCTATTATGGAAGTACTTCCAGAAGAAACATTAATTGTTGAAGACAGTCCACCGGGTTTGTTAGCAGCAGAAAGAAGCAGTGCTAAGTATATTCGGGTTGACAATCCCTATGATGTAACAAGAAATAAAATATTTTCTAATTTAGATGGTAATAAAATTATGAATAAATGGAAGTCTGAAAAACTTAATGTATTAATTCCTATGGCTGGGGCAGGGTCTAGGTTTGCTGCTGCTGGATATACTTTCCCAAAACCTTTAATTCAAGTGCATGATAAACCAATGATTCAATTGGTTACTGAGAATCTTGGTTTAGATGCCAATTTTATTTACGTTGTGCAGAAAGATCATAGAGAAAAGTATAATCTTGATACAATGCTAAACCTTATTTCTCCGGGATGTAAAATTATTGAAGTTGATGGTATGACTGAAGGAGCAGCCTGCACTGCATTGTTAGCCAAAGAATTTATTGATAATGATAGCCCTCTGTTCTTTGCTAACTCAGATCAGTATGTTGACTGGAATCCTGTTGAGTTTATGTATGATATGCAAGAGCGCAGTGCTGATGGTGGTATTGTAACCTTTAAAGCAACTCACCCTAAGTGGTCTTTTGCCAAAGTAGATAATAACGGTCTGGTCACAGAAGTTGCAGAAAAGAATCCTATCTCTGATAATGCCACTGTAGGATACTATTACTGGAAGCACGGTTCTGACTTTGTGAAGTATGCTGAACAGATGATTGAAAAAAATATTAGGGTCAATAATGAGTTTTATGTTTGTCCGGTATTCAACGAAGCTATTGAGGACGGTAAGCAAATTAGAACACACGAAGCAAAGGGTATGTGGGGTCTAGGTACACCAGAAGATTTGGAATACTATTTAAAGAATTATAAGGAATAAAAAAATGACTGCTGAAATGTACTTAAATATGCAAAAAGTTGCTTATGACAAAATGGCTGGAAATTGGCAATTAAATAAAAAAGACCCCGTAGTAGGTAGTTATGATCAACATAATAATTGGAAAGACTATGATTTATTTCTTTTCAAGGACATTGATACAAGTGGTAAAGTTGCGTTAGAATATGGAGCGGGTCCCGGAAGAAATATCGTTCATATGAATAACAAGTTTGCTAGAATTGACGGATGTGATATCAGTCAAGTAAATAAAAATAAAGCTATTTTAAACGCAAATCATAATGGTATTAGAGATTTTGAATATTATGTTTGTGATGGAAAAAGTATTCCATGCGAAGATAATCTTTATGACATTGTTTTTAGTGTAATTTGTTTACAGCATATTTGTGTACACGAAATTAGAAATTCTATCATGGAAGATATCTATAGAGTTTTAAAACCGGGCGGACATTTTTGTTGGCAAATGGGATATGGAGGAAAACCTCCAGTCACTATTAAAAAACGGCCGTATTATTGGTGTGAATGGTATGATAATATTTACGATGCAGTGTCAACAAACTCAGGGTATGATGTTAGCATTCTAGATGAGAATGAAGTTAAAGATGATATTTTAAAAATTGGTTTTAAGTCTTTTGATTTTGATATTAGACCCACTGGACCTGGTGATAATCATAAGAATTGGATTTTTATGAGGGCCGAAAAATAAATGAAAGTTGCAGTATTACTTCCCGGACACCTTAGAGCATGGAATTATTGTAAAGAAAATTTTATTAATAAAATATATGATGATAATCATGAAATAGATGTTTTTGTTGATACCTATTATGAAGTTTTTAGATCGGACTATGAACTTCATGGTGAATCTTCTATGCGAATTTTAAAAAGTAAAGATGAAATTAAAAACGATTTTGATGATATTAATGTTGTAGATTTTTCTATAGAAGATGAAATTACAGGTGAGGGCTATAGAAGAGCCATGTATATGCAGAAAAGAAAAATTTTAAAAATATATGACTCTTTTTCTAAATATCAAGATCAAAACGGAAAATATGATTTGGTTGTTAGAAGCAGGTTTGATATTTTGTTAGACAAAAAACTAGATTATGATTACATTCTTAAAAAATGTATAAAAAACCCTAAGTTAATTTTTATAGGTAACGGCGCTGTAGATAGAGATGATAATGACATGTTTGCAGTGTGTAGTTCTGATACATTTGATTTATATGTTAATAGATTAAATCTTTACCCAGATGAAACTGATCCAGCTTTACACCATAAAAGTTTAACATATATAGAGAAAAATTATGGTGTTGTCTATGATAAAACAACTAAAATTTCAATTGTAAGACTTGACGGTAATAAAAATTTTACCGTTCATACATAGAGAAAATATAATATGAAAGTTGCCTTTTTATTTCGAGGAGCGGTGTCACATCGATCTAATGTACTCAGTAGCCGTACAGTAGGAACTGATAATAAAGAGCTGTATGTTAATTATTTAGCAACAAAAAAATCAATACAGAAGCATATCATAGAAGTCAATCCGGAATTTTCATTTGATTTCTTTTTACATGGATGGAATATAGATTTAGATAATGATCTTGTGCAATTGTATAAACCTTTATCTAGTAAGTTTGAACCAAATAGTAATTATGAAGCAGAAATAAATAAAAAAATATCTAAATGTGGTGTTTCAAAAAAACATTTTGGCCAGCTATCATCATGTTTGTCGTTAAAAAAAGTGACTCAATTACTATCAGATCATAGTAATGTTTACGATTTAATAATTTTTTATCGATATGATGTACTACTTTGGAAAGATATAGATTTAAAAAAATATTTACCTAATAAAATTTGGATCAATGCAGATAGAAAAAAAAGATTTGCTGGAGATTTTCACTTTATTACAGATTATCAGAATGGTATAAATTTTGGTTTAAATCTATACGATTCTTTTAATAGTATTCTCAAGCCTATTGATCATCGCTATATACCTAAATATGTAAAAGAAAATTTGAATTTAGAAATTCAAATGGATGATATAGTAGCAGGAGAACACCAAGAAGTAACTAGAAAATTAAAATCTACTGGTATTACAGATTTACAATTATCTAATTACAATTTAACAAGAAAAGAAATTAATCAATATCTAGACGGAAGATAAAATTTTACAGTTTATACATAGAGAAAATATAATATGAAAGTTGCTATTTGTGTAGGGGGATTAACTTATCCTGACTCTAATAAATTAATGAAAGAACTTAAAAATACTTTTCCAGATTATCCTATTTTTTATGGAGTGTGGAAAGGTAGAGAAACTGAGTTATCTAAAGAGTTAAATGCTTTTGTATATGATGAATTTGAACCAAAATATCATCCGTATTTGGATATAGATAAAAACACTTGGCCTCCTAAAATAAAAGATATTGTTGAAAAGATGCATCGTCATGGTGGTATCAATAGCACTACAATGAAAATGATACCAAAAGCATGGCATCAAACAAAACAAATAATTATGCATTCTTATATGTTAAAAGACATTCCAGAAGAATATGACATGATTATTAGAACACGTTTTGACATTTGGCTATATGACAAAACTATACCATATAATAATTTTGTAAAAGAGTCTTACAATGAAAACAAAGCAATTGGGTTTTCTCGGAAGCTAAGTAGTAACAATGATTCTTATTGGAACGCAAAGGGAACTAATAGACATAATTGGTGGGAAGGATTTTTACAAGATTTAATTATTATGCATCCTAGAAAACTTTTTGATGAAAAAAGAATGTGGGAATTACACAATAATAAAAAGCTTTTAGCAGCAGAATTTGGATGGTATCAAGTTTTGAGTGAACCTCATGGTAGTAATCACGATTGTTATTTTACTAGGTTAAACATGACTAGTAGAGATGGTTATAGGAAGATTTGATGAAAAATTTAATATATCAATTTTGGGATACATATCAATCTAATGGTATTCCTTCAGGAGTTCAAGCTTCTGTAAACAGTATGAAAAAATATGCAGATCAGATTGGGGCTAAACACCTTTTTGAAATTGATCCACCTAAATTACATTCATATAAGTCTGCTCCATATTATGGTTCTGTAAATCCAGTATTTAGAGAGGAATTTCACGAATATGATAACGTGTTATTTACTGATGCAGATGTATTTGCAGTAGACGGAATAAAAGAAAATATTTTTAATAATTTTTCTGGTGATATAGGACTTGCCCAAGAGCTGTATGAACCTAAAAGACAGATTATAGAAAATAAAAGGGTTCTTGGTAGAAGTGTATATGAATCTTGGGCAAATACTGTAGAAAATAAATTTTCAATTAGTCTACCTAGAACTAAAGATGGATTACTAAAAGCGTTCAACAGCGGTGTAGTTTTATATTCTAATGCAGGGATGAAAAAGGCAAAAGAAAAATTTATATCTTTTAAAGATTATAACGATACCATTTATACGGCTGGTAATGTTCAAAACTTCTTTGCAGCAGATCAACATTACATAAACACGTCTATGTTTAAAGCTGAATTAGATTTTGTTGAATTAGACTATAGATGGAATACTGAAGTTTTCTTTTTCAATAAACATCCCAAAGAGATTTTCTTTGATAAAAATAAAAATACCAGACTGGTTCATATGCAACTTAGAGGTATGAGGTGGAAACAGTCAGAAGAAACTCTTTTTAGGATGGTTAATGATCCTGTCGATACTTGGGGATTCGGCATGATAGATATTACAGAAAGAGAAAAACCAAGATTAATTTCTAATTAAAGGTACTTTATAATGAACGTTTTAATTACAGGACATTCTGGTTTCTTAGGAGACCATACGGCACGATATTTTCAAGACAGAGGACATAAAGTTTATGGATTGTCCAGGTCTATTCGACAAAATTGTGAGTATCAACAATATACTGCGGATATTCTAGATAAGAACAAAGTCGCTCAGATTGTCAGCGAAAAGTTTATTAGTCAAATTATTCATATTGCAGGTAAACCAATTGTGGCTGATTGTGACAAAGATCCATTCAATGCGTTTATGATTAATGGATTAGGTACAGCATCTATTTTAGAAGCCGCAAAATACGCAAGTTGTAAAAAGACAATCGTAGTTGAAACCGATAAAGTCTATGGCTTTCAGGAAGAGGTTCCAACTAAAGAAGATGCTGAGTTGAAACCCAATTCTCCATACGAACTTTCCAAAGCACTATCATCTCAGTTTTGCGATTTCTATAGAAAACACTATAGTATGAATATTATTAGTGTTCGTCCTGTCAATCTTTTTGGTGAAGGAGATTATTCATATAGTAGAATAATTCCAGCTTCTATGCGTAACGTATTTGATGGTAAAGGCCTTCCGGTGCATGAACACGGTGACAAGATATGGAGAGATTTCCTGTATGTAAAAGATGCTGCTGAAATGCTTTATCTCCTAGCTACAAATGACACAAAACATAAAGTATATAATTTAAGCTCAAACTCTTCAATTTCGATTACAGAACTTGCAAAACAAATTACTAAAATTCTTAACCATAATGTAAGTCCTATCACTATTAAAAAGCCTGGAAATTATGTAGAGATTCCTTACCAATCTATCGACGGAAAGCGATTTGTAGAAGAGTTTAATTATAAGTTTACTCCGTTCGATCAGGCAATCAAAGAAACATATGAAGCATATAGAAAGTCATTTTTATGAAAAAAATTATTTTGCAACATTGGTCAGGCCCTTTAAGTGAACTTGAACAACTATCGTCTGATAATATTAAAAAGTATGCCGAATTTTGTGGTGCTGATTATCAGTTACTAAGAGGTAAAGTTTTTAATAAAAATCTAAGTAATCAATCTCAAAAAATGATTATGTTGGATGAACGTTGGGATGAATATGATGTTGTTGTTATGATGGATACTGACATGTTTACTCGTAAAGGTATGACAAAAAATATTTTTACGGATGAAGTTGGTATGGGTAGACACTATAACATACAAGAAACTTTAGTAAAGAGTCTAGCTAATAGATTTCCTCTTTTGTGTGATGAAAAGTATCCATATTGGGGCGGGTCTTGTTTTAGGTTAGAGAGAAATGTAAGACAAGAATTTAGAAAACATTTATATGAACATGAAATGATGCAATTTAATGGCAATTTCAATGATGAAGGTATTATGCATAGGTGTGCGGTGGCAGCAAATTTTAAAGTTAAACCAGGAATTTATTTTGATAGACAACAGTGGAATTATAGTTCATTTGATGAAGGTGTAGAAAATGCAAACATTATTCATATTAGACCGAAAGTTGCTAGAGGCGGACCAAAACGACCAAAAATTGAAAACTATAAAAGTTTAGTAGAAAGAGGTTTAATATGAAAACTGCAATATATCAATATTGGGATGGTCCAGTTAGAGAATCAGTGCATGCGTGTGTGAAAAATATTAAAGCATATGCTGATAAAATTGGTGCAGATTATCTTTTTGAAGATAATCCTAGATTTATTACTACAGAAATGAAAATGAATTTGGCTAATTACACACCTCATTATGGATCATTTAAAGTTATTTTTAATTCTAATTGGGACAAGTATGATAAAATTCTTTTTCTTGATACAGATGTATTTGCAGTAGATAATTTAAAAGAAAACATTTTTGATTTTTTTACAGGAGAAATTGGAATTTGTACTGAGCCGTTTCAACCAAAACAACGGCAAATTACTTTAGGGCAAATCACATCAAAACAAGACGAGAAATTTGCTGACTTTGTAAAAAAGAAATATAATACTGATCTTCCGAGAACGAGTGAAGGTTTGGTAAAAGTATATAATACGGGAATGATTTTATATTCAAAAGAAGGAAGACTTAAAGCTCAAAAAGAATTTGATAACTTTGAAAAATTTGTTCAAGACATTAAAAATCATGGTCTTATACCTTTTTATGGAAGTGACCAGGGATATTTACATGCTATGATGTTCGCTAAAAAATTTAATGTTCAAGAAATGGACAATAATTGGAATAGTTACATTCATGGAACGAAAGATAAGTATCAACCTAAAAGAAGAATTGTGGATCATAGAACATCTGAAACAAAATTTGTTCATTGTCAATTTCCCGGCGCTGATAATTTAAATGAAGAACAATTACTAAAGATTGTCAATCTTCCTAGAGAACAATGGGGATATGATATCTAAATGAAAATTTTTGGAATAGGTTTATCTAGAACTGGAACTACCACTCTTAATCACGTTTTAAATCAATGGGGTTTTAACACAATACACTACCCAAATCAAAATGAACTATGGAGTATTCGTAATGATGGGGCTACTGACATTCCAGTAATACCTGTTTATAAAGAATTAGATAAAAAATTCCCCAACTCTAAGTTCATATATACAATTCGTGATAAAGAAGAGTGGTTAAATTCTATAGTTCCATATCTTGAAAGAAAACGAAATTGGACTGCAATGAATAACTCTCCACAAGTAGTTACTCGAAAAAAAGTTTTTGGTACAGACTTCCCTAATAGAAGTGAAGCTGAAGTTGCATGGGATAAACATGAGGCAGATGTAAAAAATTACTTTACTAATCGTGACAACTTGTGTATAATTAATATTGTCAATGGTGATTCTCCAAAGAAGTTAGCTGACTTTTTGGGAGTTAATACTGATATGAAAGAATTTCCTAACTTAAACCAATTGAAAAAGAAATAAAATGAAAGCCTTTGTAATTACATTATTTAATGATAAGTATAGTGTACAGTCTGCTGAGAACACTCTCAAGACTGCCAGACAGATGAATGATGACCTTCATATTGAAATGGTTCGTGCTGTTACTCCTAAAGGAATTGAAGACTACACTTATTCTTATCCTAAAGAGGGCGAGACAAGTATCTATGAAGATATGACTCTTGTTGGATATAAAGCAAAAGACGTGAGTAAAAAGATTGCTTGTTCTCTGTCTCATATGCATCTCTGGGAAAAGTGTGTAGAGATGGATGAGCCGATTATGATCCTAGAGCATGATGCTGTATTTACTCGTAAGTTCAAACTCGGTAAATTGATGAATGAAATTCAGGATGGTGATATTGTAATGATTAATGATCCAAGAGGTGCCACACGCAGGAGTCAAATCTATCATGAAAACATTATTCGGTGGGATAAGGGATTGAACACTATTGATGGTGTCAACACTTCAGACGAAAATGTTCCTGATGGTCTAGCAGGTAATAGTGCCTATATCATTACACCTTCAGCAGCAAAGAAAGCAACAGAACTGCAAAAGTCTATTGGTATTTGGCCAAATGATGCTTTGCTTTGTAAGCAGTTGTTCCCTAGACAACTCAAGTCATACTACCCCTATATAACAAAAGTAAATCAATTAAAGTCAACTACAGTATCATGATGGAGATATATAATGATTATTCCAAAGGCACTTGAATCTTGCTCCGACGTTCCAGGTTTTAACAACAATAAACATTTAGATAATCTAATGAAATTTGCATCTTCTATTCCAGAAAGATCAAAGGTTCTTGAGATTGGTTGTGCATGGGGAGGGTCAACTTGGGCTTTGTTGGATAGTCTACCCAAGAACTGTGAACTACACGTATGTGATACATTTGGTATGAACAGTCCACAACTAAAGCAAAAACACTATAATGGTGTAATGAAGAAGCACTCTCATAACACAGCAGTTGCTTATGCAATGA